>ERZ1740059.2056-NODE-2056-length-10031-cov-3.576885_pt1 | contig 10031 bp, 10 predicted proteins | sample MGYA00581744_ERZ1740059 | MGnify/ENA primary metagenome ERZ1740059 (study PRJEB43018, sample SAMN04849738) | marine metagenome | isolation source: floating plastic debris | place: Pacific Ocean | collected 2008-08-28 | study: EMG produced TPA metagenomics... | reverse complement strand
TGGGCAACGTCGAAGAAGGCAAGATGAACTACTGGGTCGACTGGTACGAGAACGTGCTCGAATTCAAGATGTTCAAGCACTTCGACGACGCCGACATCTCGACCGAGTACTCCGCCCTCATGTCCAAGGTGATGGCCAGCGGCAACCAACTCATCAAGATGCCGATCAACGAGCCCGCCGACGGCAAGAAGAAGTCTCAGATCCTCGAATACCTCGAGTGGCACAACATGACCCCCGGGGTGCAGCACCTGGCCTTGCGTACGAACGACGAGCTGCACTCGGTCGCCGAGCTCCGCAAGCGCGGCGTCGACTTCCTGAGCCTGCCCGACAGCTACTACGAGATCGTCTGGGACCGCGTGAACAAGACCCTCACTGAGCACGGTCACGAGGCCGTCCGCGAGGACCACGAGAAGGTCAAAGATCTCGGCATACTCGTCGACGCCGACGACGAGGGCTACCTGCTCCAGCTCTTCACCAAGCCGTTGCAGGACCGCCCGACGCTTTTCTTCGAGATCATCAGCCGGCGTGGGTCGCAGTCGTTTGGCAAGGGGAACTTCAAGGCGTTGTTTGAGGCGCTCGAGCTCGAGCAGGAGCGGCGGGGGAATCTGTGAGTGAGCATCCCCGTGGCACCGAATCCAATCGATCCGACACCATTCGAACTCATCGAGTATCTCAGAGTACTTGTGTGGCCCACGGTAGTGATCGTGTCCGTTGCTTTTCTTCGTGAAGACATCCGAAAGCTGTTAACACGCTTATCTGGAGCAACACTCCCGGGTGGTGTGACACTCGACTTTGAAAAAGAGCTCGACCAAGCCAGCAAACTCTCTCATCAGGTTGAAGAAGAGAAGCACGGCAACAAGCAGGGCGAGATGGGGGAAGACGCTGGCCCCAACGCTACGTCTGCCATTAACGACAGAATGAAGGCACTCGGCCTAAACCCCTCTCCGAGCGGCTTGGATATGGACTATTACCGGCGGTTGGCTAGGTCCACAGAACCGGCAATCGCACTAGCGGGGCTTCGGATGGAGCTCGAAACCCTTGCTCGTAACCTTGCTATTGGCTTCAAGGTTGACGTGCCAGAACATGCTTCAAACTCTCGACTTTTGGATGAGCTTCAGCGTGAGGGCGCAATCACGTACACACAGTTTGCACTCGCCCGGCGAGTGTTGAGTCTTTGTAACCAAGCGATTCACGGCGCGCCAGTCACACAGGAACAAGCCGATGCGGTGATTACTTCGGCAGAGACCCTGGCAGAGCAATATGAGAGCTGGTTGGAATGGGGATTCCCGGAATCGAAGAACATGTGAAGTGGGCACCATCGGCATGAGCAAAATCAAGGTACCATTTGTGGTGTTGGAATCACCTCAATAGAGCGATGGAAACCTGTGATGAAACGTCGAACTCGAACCGAAGACGTCGTGAGCGAGACCTAGGGCTATTCCCAGCGGGCCGCAATGTCGATACACGACGTTGGCAATGGTAAAGAGATGTTTGAGCTGGCGTATCGCGACGTGTTCCATCACGATACGTCTGTGTTTGATCGCGGCTCAGCCAGCATGTACGCCTGTGCACGGATTACGCTTCAACAAATCGTTGAGGGTCGCCATCCGTCACAACAGCAGCATTGAACACGAATAGTCGGCTGCCACTACTCAGTTCTAATAGTTGTGCCGACCGGCCATCGTGACAAGAATCTTCCATCCGAGATAGGGTTTGGCACCTGAGCCCTCAGCTCCCATCCAGCGTAAACCCAATCTTCAGCTTCACCTGCCAGTGCTTGATCTTCTGGTCCTCGATGTGCGCCCGCACCTCCTCGACTACGGCCCACCGCATGTTGCGGACGGTCTGGGCAGCGTGCTCGATGGCCCGGTTGGCGGCCGCGTCGCTGCCGGTCTCGCTTGAGCCGACGATCTCGATCACCTTGTACACATGCTCGCTCATCGTGTGTCCTTTCGGTGTGTTGCGTGCTGTACACCCTATCACACCGCCGGTCGGCTCTCGATACCATCGCCGGTGAAAGCCGACAAGCGGACCAAGGCGAAGAAATCCTGCGAAGTCTGCGGCAGCGAATCGACCCGCCTCTATCGCGTCAAAATCGATGCCCGCGACTGGACACTCGTCTGCGACGCCTGCTGGCCGGCCATCCGCGACGAGCCCGGCTACACATACGGCGGCACATGGACCACGCGCAAACGCTGACCCGCACTCTCCCTCCACTAGCTTCTCCAGTACCATCGGGCATGAACCTCACTCAGAAGCTCCGCCAGCTGCACGCCGACATCGCCGAGGCGAAGGACGGCTTCAAGATCGTTGACGCCTGGGCTCTCGCCGAGCGGCTCACGCTCCGGCTGCCCGTTGATCTCGAGGAGGCGTCGCGTGTGTTCAAGGAAAGGGACGTCGCGGGGCTGCTCGCGATCATCAATCGGCTGGAGAACCCGCCCACGAAGGAAGAGGCGGAGCTGCCTGAGTTCGATCACGACGATCTGGCCGCCGCGATGCGGGCGTTCAAGAAGCGGCTGAAGGTGATCCGGCTCAACGACGAGTCGAAGCTCGGCGGCCGGTACACCTCGGGCGGGCGCACGTCGAAGGTGGACGCGATCGAGCCGCCTGGCGGGTTTGACCCCCTCATCTGGCGTGCTCTCGCGGCCTCGGGTCGGCTGACAGACACCGGCGGCGGCTACTACGCGCTCGCTGAGGGCGGCGGCGGATAATCTGGCTGCCGCGGGTTGCCGATACGCAGCCCAATACCCCGTCGAGGAGCCTCCTGATCGCTACGAACACCGACCCGATTCTCGTCACCGGCGCGACCGGCTTTACTGGCGGGCACCTCGCTCGGCGGCTGCTGAATTCAGGCCATGCTGTTCGTGTGCTTGCTCGCGACGATTCTCGCGCCGACGGGCTTGAGCATGAGGGCTTCGAGGTCGTCCGTGGTGATCTGCTGGACGCCGACGCGATCGATCGCGCCGTCGCTGGGACACGGATCGTGTACCACATCGCGGCGCTGTTCAGGCCTCAGAAGGACTCGGACGATGTCTTCCGTGCCGTGAACCGCGATGCCGTGGGTGTGCTCCTGGAAGCGGCTCGCAAGCACGGCATCGAGCGGTTTGCGCACTGCTCGACCTGCGGCGTGCACGGTGCGCCGAAAAACGTCCCTACGGATGAGAACGAGCCGTTTGCGCCGGCTGATATCTACCAGCAGACGAAGCTCGAAGGGGAGTTGCTTGCGCAGGAGGCGATCAAGAAGGGGCAGCCGGTTTCGATCTTCCGCCCTGGTGCGATCTACGGCGAAGGCGACACGCGCTTTGTCAAGTTCTTCAAGCCGATCCGGAACGGGACGTTCCGGATGTTTGGCCAGGGGACGGAACGCTTCCATCCGACGCACGTCGAAGATCTCGTCGATTGCATCATCCTGTGCGGCGAGCACGAAGCTGCGCTCGGAGAGATCTTCATCGTCGCCGGCCCCGAGTTTGTGTCGATCTGGGAGCTCGTGCGGGCGGCCGCCGACGGCATGGGTGTCAAGCCGCCGAGGGGGTCGCTCCCGCTGACGCCGCTGTTGGTGGCCGCGACGCTGATGGAGTTCGCGTTCAAGCCGTTCGATATCACGCCGCCCCTGTACCGCCGGCGCTGCCATTTCTTCTATCACGATCGCGGGTGGATCACGAAGAAGGCCAAAGAGATGCTCGGTTTCCAGCCCAGGATCTCGGTGCGTGACGGGTTTCGTCGCACAGCGCAATGGTACGTCGACCAGGGCTTCATCCAGCCGACCGATCAGCTCAAGCCGGCAGTCGCGTAGCGGTACTCATGCCGACGGTTGATCGCGCAACGGCGCTGTGTAACACATGTCTGCATCCTCGCGGGTTGCCGGCCGACCTACGCTGCCCGAACGGCTCGGATCTTCGGCCGAGGAGCAGCCCGCGGTGCAGATCGAACTCTTGCTGTCCAATATCCTGAGCCCGCCGGTGCTGTTCTTCGCACTCGGCATGCTTGCGACGGCTGTACGCTCAGACCTTTCGGTCCCCGACTCGATTCAGAAGCTGTTTAGCCTGTACCTGCTTTGGGCGATTGGATTTAAGGGAGGCTATGAACTTCGGCATGCGGGCCTAGAGCTTGATGTTGCGGTGCCGATCATGGCGGCGATCGCGATTAGCTTCCTGACACCGGTGTTCGTGTTTCCAATTTTCTGTCGGATGTTTAAGCCAGCGGACGCCTGCGCCATCGCGGCGTGTTTCGGGTCGGTCTCCGTTGTGACCTTCATCACGGCGCAGAATTTCCTGGCGCTGCAGGGCGTCCCGATCGGGGGCTATATGGTCGCGGCGCTCGCGCTGATGGAAGCGCCGGCGATCGTTGTTGCGGTCGTGCTGTACCGGGCCCACTCGCACAAGCTGGCACGCGCCCGGGGTGATGCGACGCCCGGTGCTGGGACCCTGCCGCTGATCCGGGAAGCGGCGACCGGTGCGCCGGTGGGCTTGCTTCTTGGTTCGCTTATTGCGGGCGTGCTGGCGGGTGAGCCGGGGTGGAACACGCTCCGGCCGTTCTGCGAGGACATCTTCCACGGCGTTCTGGTTCTGTTTTTGCTTGAGGCCGGGATGACCGCGAGCCGGCAGCTCCGCGAGATCGGGGATGTCAAGGCAAAGGCCGTCGCTACTGGCCTGATCATGCCGCTGATCGGGGCGTCGGTTGCCGTCGCGATCGGTCGGCTTCTGGGGCTTTCCGTGGGCGACGCCACGATCCTGGCCGTGCTCTCGGCCTCTGCGAGCTACATCGCGGTGCCCGCGGCGATGCGGATCGCTGTGCCCGAGGCAAACAGCGGCCTCTACCTGCCGATGAGCCTGGGAATCACATTTCCGTTCAATATCGCGATCGGCATCCCACTGTATCTGGGGGCGGTGCGGCTACTGTGGCCTGAGGCGATCGGCTGAGCCGATGTCTCCCTCACACCGCGTGGGACGCGGTCGCACCGGGAGGACCTGAGCATGGATGCTCCATACGTTGACGTCACGCCGCACGCGCGTTCGTTCCTTCACCGAGCAGATATCACGACCGGGCCTACTCCGCTCGTCGAACTCAAGGGCCTCAACGCCGGCCCCTGCCGCGTGCTGGCGAAGCTCGAGTATCTGAACCCCACCGGTTCGATCAAAGACCGCGTTGCGGCGGATTTGATTGCCGACGCGGAGGCCTCGGGTCGGCTGCGACCCGGCATGACCATCGTCGAGGGCAGCTCGGGCAACGCCACGATCGCGATCGGCGCGGTCGCGCGGCGGAAGGGCTACAAGGTCCTCGCGTTTCTGCCCCGCGCGATCTCGGGAGAGAAGCGTCGGCTCCATGCGGCATTGGGCGTGCAGTGCGAGCTGTTCAGCCCCGACCCCGATCGACCGTTCAACAACGTCCGCCGAGATGCGGCTGTCGCACTGGCCGCGGCTCAGCCCGATCGGTACTGCTGCTTCGATCAGTTCTCGAACCCGGTCAACATTCGCGCGCACGAGCGTGCGACCGGGGCCGAGATCTGGCGGCAGGTTCGGCAGCTCGGCGGTGGGATCGACCATTACTTTGCGGGTGCCGGCACCGGCGGCTCGCTGGTGGGCGTGAGCCGTGCACTCAAGCGACCCGGCCGGCTGCCTCGCATGGAGGTCACGATGGTCGACCCGGTGGGCAGCACGTTGACCGACCGCTTCCACAGCCGACAGCCCGGCGAGCGGCATCAGGCCGCCCCAGACGGCTTGGGCGAGCGGTTCCTGCCGGGCAACCTTGACATGTCGATCGTGGATCACGCTGTCTACGTCGATCGGCAGGATGCCGTTGAGTCGTGCGCCTCGCTCGTGCGAGCGACGGGCATCCTCGGCGGCCCGTGTTCGGGGTACACGCTGCACACGGCACTCGCCTGGTGCCGCCGGCAGACCGAGCCCAAGACCGCGCTCGTGCTGATCTGCGACCGGGGCGAGAACTACCTCAGCGACGCGCAGTACGCGGGTGCGATCGAAGCCTCGCATGGCACAACCGCGGCCGCAGCTGTTGCCGCCGGGTAAGCTCAACCTATGGCTCGGCTCGCGAAATCCATCCGAGATGCTCACGACGCTCTGAGTACCTTCCTGGCGGATCAGGCGAACCTTCACCGTCTCGATACGGTCTCGCGTGCGATGGCTGACGCACTTGCGAACGGCAACAAGCTCCTCGCCGTCGGCAACGGTGGCTCGTGCTGCGATGCGATGCACTTCTGCGAGGAGCTCACGGGCCGATTCCGCGACGAGCGTGCCCCGCTGGCGGCGATCGCCTGCACGGATCCGGGTCACCTGACCTGCGTCGGGAACGATTATGGGTACGACGAGGTCTTCTCGCGTTGGGTCCGCGCACTCGGCAGGCCCGGTGATGTGATCGTGCTGCTCTCGACGAGCGGGAACTCCGCCAACATCATTCGTGCGAGCGAGGCTTCGGCGGCTATTGGTATCACACGTCTCGCCCTTCTCGGCAAATCGGGCGGCGCACTCGCCGGCACTTGCGAGCACGAGTGGATCGTGCCGGGCGAGACCGCGGACAGGATCCAAGAGATCCACATGCTGATCCTGCACACGCTGATCGAGGGCATCGAGCGTTCGCTCGGCGCGTGATCAGCCGCAGCCGGTGTTCAAGTTCAGGATCCACGTAGTGAAGTCGCTCGGCGTGCAGAGTCCGTCGCCGTTCTGGTCGCATCCCGGGGCGTTGCTGTTGAAGGCCAGCACCCAGGCGTTGAGGTCCGCGGCCGTGAGGAGCCCGTCGCCGTTCACGTCCGCGGGGCAGGGCACGGGGGTGGCCGCGCAGGATAGGCCGGAGATCGCGGGTTCTCCGGTCGCCCCAATGAGCGTGGCGGCGCCCGTCGATATGTCAACGGTGTACAGGTCACCAAGCCAGCTCGTGTAGAGCACGCCGTCGTCGGGGCAGAACGCGAGCCCGGCGCTCGGCGGGGTGATCGAGTTCATCGGCAACGCCAGCCCGGCGAGTAGTGTTGCGGCGCCCGTTGCTGGTTCGATCTCGTAGAGCTCGGATGCCGGGCCGTCGGCGCGAAGGCCGATGAGCCGACCATCGTCTACGAAAGTCAGCCCGCGGATGGGTATGGGCAGCGAGGCGATGACAGACACTTGCCCGGAAACCGGGTCGGCACGTGCGAACGTGGAGTTGGTGTCGACGATGTACAGCGCACTCCCATCCGGGGCCGCTGCGAACCCACCAAAGCTGTTGACCTGGAGCGATCGCAGCGGGAAGCGAAGCGAGATGGTGCCGGTTGTTGCGTCGAGTTCGTAGACGCCCTCTGCGCCGAGAACCAGGATGTGTCCTTCGAAGTCGGTGATGCCTCCGTAGCTGCCCGGCGGCACAAAGGTGTTCCCGATCGGGCTCGTCGCCGCCGAGAGCGGGTCGATCTCGAAGATTTCGCAGCATGCCGCCCCGAACGGGCCAAGGCCGACCAGCGGCTGGCCGGCCGCCGTCGTGATGCTGACGACCATCGCAAATGTCACAGTCGTGTATCCACTGAGCGAATCCATGTTGAGTGACCTCCTTCGCCCGAACAAAGCGGCCGAGCGTCACCCTTCCATCCGCAATCTGTCCTCAAAACGCGTCAACTCGACCTCGCCTTTGCGTTGGCTGCACGAGGCCGGTGCCCCAAGGTCCGACGCGCCCGTCTCAGCAGCCGGCGTTGAAATTCAGGATCAAGGCGTTGAAGTCGCTGGGGTTGCAGAGGCTGTCGCCGTTCTGGTCGCAGGCGGGGGCATTGCTGTTGAAGGCGAGGACCCACGCGTTGAAGTCGGCAGGGTCTGCGAGACCGTCAGCGTTCACATCCGCGAGACACACCGGACTGGCAAGCCGAAAGCCAAGGCTCAGACGTTCCTCGGTCGGAGGGAAGTCACGGCGAGCCAGAGACTCCAGCCCGCTCGCAGAGCTGTTCACCCCGCCACCTCGAAAGCCTCGCGACAAATCAACTAACGTCTCGTTCCACTCGCTCACGTTCCCATTCATGTCAAATGCACCATAGAAAGATGCTGCGCCCGCTGATCGCACGGAGGTCACGTTGCCTGACACACCGTTCCAGTTCGCACTACTCGCGTAGTTCACCACACCAACACCGGGATTAGCGACATCTCCGTTACTCGCGGCAATGGCGACAGCCGGCGTCGAATTGTTCTCGGTCGCGTACAGCCAATAGTCGTCAGCATCACGTCCCAGGTCCGCTGGTTGGTGGTACGCGGCTTTGTACCATTCGTCCTCTGTCGGAAGAAAGGCCTGAGTGGGATCGGCCAGGTTCCTGGTGATGGCTACGACAGAACTCACGCCGTCAAAGGTGTACACTCCGCTGTCAGTGACTGCCGCGCCTTGGCCATAGGTGAGCCAGTTGCACATTCGCGCGGCATCGTACCAACTGACGTAATTGACGGGCTTGTTGCCCATGTTCGGCTTGACGGCGTAGACGAAGGTCCCATTTGTACCCGAGCGCGAGATACCGCCTCGCGGATTCGATCCCATGTTGGTGTTGTAGAGGCCGTTGGGGTCCGAGCTTGCGACCGCATTAAGGAAAGCCGCGTACTGCTCGTTTGTCACCTCTGTGGCTCCGATCCGGAACGCGTATTCGACCGCACCGAAGCCGGTCGCCTGGTCGGCGACGTTGCCTGCGTTGCCAACGTTCACCCAGTCAATGGTCACCTGGCTGGCGGCATGCGTTGTCGCCAGGACGGCACTCCAGATACAGATAGCACGGTGATGAATGAACATTGGAGCCTCCTTTTATGGCAGGCTAGATGGATTCGCCAGTCGTGCCAAGTACTTTCCGCCGGAGAGCTGCCCTCCGACTCAGCTACCTTCGCGCGAACGGGGAAAGCCCTGCCTGAATCCACCGGCCAGATCAGCGGGTAAGGGCTGGCGTTCAACAGCTGAACCTGCGCCAGCAGCCATTGAAGGCCGCCCATCGGCTCTTAAACCTCTCTCGGTAGCCGTTCAACCTCCGCCATGAGCGACTGAAGCTCCCCCATCAACCATCGAAGCTCGCCCGCCAAGGGCTGATGCCCTCCCATCAGCGACTGATCGGGAGCCATATGAGACCTCGACCCCGCACAGAATCGCCGGAGAGCCGTTCGCGGAGCCGTGTACAATGCGTCGAACCCCCTCCGCCGCCCCCATCTGGGTAGAGAGCGGAAGAACGAGGATCGGCCGACATGCCGTATTACACCAAGCTCGGATCCATCCCCAAGAAGCGTCACGTGCAGTTCCGCCGCCCCGACGGCGCGCTCTACTCGGAAGAGCTCTTCGGCACCGAGGGCTTCGTCGGCCCCACCAGCACGCTCTACCACGTGCACCCGCCCACGCAGGTCTCCGGCTGGAAGCCCGTCTACAAGACCAAGCCCGAGTACGTTGAAGAGGACATCATGCGGATGCGTCACACGATGACGCAGCACATCAAGCCGCAGGGCGACCCCGTGACCGGGCGTGTCGTGCTTTTCGGCAACGCCGACGTCGAGATGAGCGTGTGCAACCCCGCCGAGCAGATGGGCTACCACTTCAAGAACGGCCAGGGCGACGAGTGCATCTTCGTGCACTACGGCTCGGGCACCGTGCGCACCATGTTCGGCACGCTCAAGTTCCGCACCAAGGACTACATCGTCATCCCCAAGGGGACCATCTACCGGATGGAGTTCGACGAGCGGCCGGACGACAGGACCGACCACGACGACTTCGGCGGCACGCCGAAGGCCGAGATGCCGTACGGCAAGATGGTCACCTTCGAGACCGTCAACGGCAGCCACATCATGCCCCCGCCGGGCTATGTCTCGAAGAAGACCAGCCAGTTTCTCGAGCACGCGCCCTACTGCGAGCGCGACCTCGAAATCCCGTTTGCAGACGAGTCCGAGCCGCTCTGCCGGGCCGCGCTCGACGGCAGCGACACCGGCCAGCACGAGGTGCGCATCAAGGCCCGCGACACCGTGCACAGCTACATGTACCACTACCACCCGCTCGACGTGGTCGGCTGGGACGGCTGCTACTACCCGTACACCTTCAACATCGACGAGTTCGCG
>ERZ1740059.2055-NODE-2055-length-10032-cov-5.405432_pt1 | contig 10032 bp, 7 predicted proteins | sample MGYA00581744_ERZ1740059 | MGnify/ENA primary metagenome ERZ1740059 (study PRJEB43018, sample SAMN04849738) | marine metagenome | isolation source: floating plastic debris | place: Pacific Ocean | collected 2008-08-28 | study: EMG produced TPA metagenomics... | reverse complement strand
CCTCAATCATCAATCGGACCTCCGTCAACCAGAATGTCGACGCCACGGTGCTTGGTTTTGAAGGTGAATTTTATTATCAAATCACCGACAATTTCCGCATCGACTCGACGATTGGTTTGCTGAACTCTGAATTGGCAGATCAGGATCCCTTACTGGACACTTACGATCAGACGGGCGGCGATCCGAACTATGTCGTGGTCAAGGATGCGGCCACAACGCAAAACTGTATTGCGCTTCTGTCTGAAGTAAACGCTTTGCTGGCCAGTCCCGCAGCCGCCGCAGCTGCGGGAATTTGTTCAGGCGCCGCGGTCCCGTTCGGGGTCACACCTCTGGACGGTATCCCGGTCGATGTTTCAGGCAATAGCCTGCCGCTTGCACCCGAGATCACGTTCTCGCTGGGCGCAGAATACGTGTTCAACGTGAATGAGAGCTGGGACCTATCCGTTCGTGGTGATTTCTACCATCGCGGCGAAGTGTTCACGCGGATCTACAATCTCGAAGCCGATCGTCTGGACAGCTTCCAGAATGCGAATGCTGCGATCCAGTTGACCAATGAGGACTCGAACCTCGAGGTCGAACTATTCGTGAAAAACCTGCTCGAAGAAGATCAGCTGACCAATCAATATCTAACCGATGCGTCATCGGGCCTGTTCACGAACGTGTTCCTGCTCGAGCCGCGTCAGTTCGGCTTCCGCGTCGCAAAACGCTGGTAAGTCACAAGGGGCCCTTGCGATGAGCAGGGGGAGAGAGGAGAAGGGCGATCCATTCGGGTCGCCCTTCTTTCTTTTGTATCTGAAACCACTATGTTCAGGGCAAATTCCATCTCAGGAGATTCGCCGTGCTGCGTTCAAGCCTATCCGTTTTCGCCCTTGCCACTTTGACAGCTTGCGCCGGTCAAGCCGCCGCGCCCGAGCCCGAATCTGACGGCTCAATTGTATCGGCGACGGGTCTGAAACTCGTACCGGTCGCAGAAGGCCTGGAATTTCCCTGGGGCATGGCGGCATTACCCAATGGCGATCTGTTGGTCACAGAGCGTGAAGGACGCTTGCGCCTGATCCAGGGCGGAGATCTGGTTGAGGCGCCTTTAACCGGTCTGCCTGACGACATCCTCGTCGCGGGTCAGGGCGGCCTGCTCGGGATCCTGCTCGACCCGGCGTTTGCGACCAATCGCAAACTCTATCTCAGCTATTCAAAGGACATGGACGGCGCCAATACGACCGCGGTGGTTTCAGCGACGCTGGCCGATGATGCGTCCGGGCTTAGCGATGTCACTGAGATCTTCCTTGGCGAGACGCGGGAGACCACATTCCATTATGGGTCGCGCATGGCCTTCCTGCCGGACGGGTCTATGATCGTCACGCTTGGCGACGGCTATCGCTACATGCAGGACGCCCAGGACCCGGCCCTGCTGCACGGCAAGATTGCCCGGATCATGCCGGACGGTTCTCTACCGGCGGACAATCCCTTCGCCAATGGCGGCGGCAACCCGGCGGTCTGGTCCTATGGCCACCGCAATGTTCAGGGGCTGGTCTATCATGCCGAAAGTAACCTGCTGATCGCGCATGAACATGGTCCAAAGGGCGGCGACGAGCTGAATGTGATCGAGCCCGGCAATAATTATGGCTGGCCGACCATCACTTATGGCATCAATTATGATGGCACCATCATCACCGATGAGACCGAAGCGCCCGGCATGGAACAACCGGATGTCAAATGGGTGCCCTCCATCGCCCCGTCCGGCATGGCGATTGTCGAAACCGCCGGCTTCGAAGACTGGTCAGGCGACCTGCTGATTGGCGCCATGGATGGCCCAAGCGGGCAGAAACTGGTGCGTGTGGACATCGCTGCGGATGGCTCAATTGGCGAGACTGAAGACTTGCTGGACGATCTGCAAACCGGCTTTCGCGATGTGATTTCGACCCCGGATGCGATCTATGTCGCAACCAATCTGCTGGATGGGATCGTCTATCGGGTCGAAAAGGCGAGCTAGACGCCGCGCCGTGAGCGTAAAGCTGTGGCGAGCGTCCCATCATCGAGATGGTCAAGCTCGCCGCCCACCGGCACGCCATGCGCCAGACGCGTGACTTCAACACCAAGACCTTCCAGTCGTTCGGCGACATAGTGCGCGGTGGTCTGGCCATCGACCGTGGCATTAAGCGCCAGAATGACCTCTCGCACGCCGCCCTGTTTGACGCGGTCGATCAGCATGCCAATGGTGAGGTCATCCGGCCCAACGCCGTCCAGCGCGCTCATAACGCCGCCCAGGACGTGATAACGACCACGAAACGCTGCCGCCCGTTCCAGCGCCCATAGGTCCGGAACATCCTCGACCACACAGATCAGGCCATCATCGCGGCCAGGCGCCTGACACACAGCGCAGGGCTGAAGCGTGTCATAATTGCCGCAGACCTTGCATTGCTCGATCTTGTCCGCCGCCTCGGCCAAGGCCTCAGCCATAGGCCGCAGCAGGGACTCCTGCCGTTTCAACAGAAACAAGGCTGCCCGACGAGCCGAGCGCGGCCCTAATCCGGGCAGGCGCGCGATCAGATCGATCATGCGCTGAATTTCAGGACCTGCGGACGATTTGCTCATAGGCGCTAATGTGCGGGACTCGGGGCGGGAAGCAAGAGCGAGGATTCAGCTTTGCAGAATCCAAAATTAGGGTTATTACCCTAGAAATACAAAATCGGAGGAGACTATGGCAGATACAGCGCACCAACTGGAAAGCTCAGACATACCGGACCCAAGCACGCTGCCCCTGGAAACGCTGGACGTATCCCTGGCGGAATTGTTTGAAGCGAATGTGCACGGCGAATACTTCCGCCGTCTGAGAAACGAAGATCCTGTGCATTTCTGCCCCGACAGCCAGTTCGGCCCGTACTGGTCGGTGACCAAGTATGACGACATTGTCGCCGTCGACTCCAATCACAAGGTCTTTTCATCGCACCGGGACATCGTGATCGGGGATGCGCCAGCCGATTTCAACACCCCCATGTTCATAGCCATGGATGGCCAGAAACATGTCGATCAACGCAAGGCCGCCTCGCCCGCGGTGGCGCCTTCGCAACTGTCCGACATTGAGGCGCTGATCCGGCAACGGGTGTGCAATATTCTTGATGATCTGCCGATCAGCGAGCGAATTAACTGGGTCGAACACGTCTCAAAAGAGCTGACGACGCAAATGCTGGCCACGCTGTTCGATTTTCCGTTCGAAGATCGCCACCTCCTGCCCTATTGGTCCGACGTGACCACTACGTCGGAAACCGTCGGCATTGAAGTCGACATGAAAGAACGCGAACGTGTGCTGCATGAGTGCCTGGCATATTTCACACGGCTTTGGCATGAGCGCGCGGCGCAGCCGAAAAAATTCGATTTCATTTCGCTGATGGCGCACAATCCAAACACCAAGGATATGGTCAATGATCCGATGGAGCTGCTCGGCAATCTGATGCTGCTTATCGTCGGCGGCAATGACACAACGCGCAATTCGATCAGCGCCGGCGTGGTTGAACTCAACCGCCATCCGGACGAGTTCGCCAAGCTCAAAGCTGACCCGTCCCTGATCCCGAACATGGTCTCGGAGATCATTCGCTACCAGACACCACTCGGCCATATGAGGCGCACCGCGCTTGAGGACATCGAACTCAGTGGCAAACAGATCAAGAAAGGCGACAAGGTGATCATGTGGTATGTCTCCGGCAATCGCGACGAGACCGTGATTGAAGATCCGGACCGGTTCTGGATCGATCGGCCGAATGCCAGGCGCCATCTGTCCTTCGGATTTGGCGTGCATCGCTGCATGGGCAATCGCGTCGGCGAAATGCAATTGCGCATCCTCTGGGAAGAGATTCTGAACCGGTTCGACCGAATTGAACTGGTCGGTGAGCCGACCCGCGTCCTGTCCAATTTCGTCATGGGCTATACAGACGTGCCCGTCATGGTACACGCCAAGGCTTGATGAAGACCCGTGATCGCATTCTGAAGACAGCGCGCGCGCTGTTCAACGCCCACCGGTTCGGCAATGTCACCACGGCAGACCTGGCGCGTGAATGCGGCATCGCGGAAGGCAATCTCTGGTATCATTTCAAGAATAAGCGGGCATTGCTCGACGCGCTGACGGAGCAATTCCTGGAAGATGTCGAAGGGCGCCTGGCCATGCTGCCAAGCGCGCCCGAGACGCTTCTGGTCGATTATGCCGCGATGCTGACGGCCTTGATGGAAGAACAGCGACAATATCGTTTCCTGTATCGGGACCAGGCGGATTATGGTGAGCATACGGAGCGGCTCCTCCAGCGCCTGCCTGGCATCTATCGGGATACGCACACGCAGTTTCAGGCTTTTCTGCATGGCATGGTCAAAGCCGGTCATCTCAACCTGCCAGTTGAACGCTTGCCGGACCTGACCACGAATTGCGTGCTCATCCTGCGCTATCAGCTGGAATATTTGCGTGAACGGGGCGAGGACAGCGATATTGGATCCGGCGCCGTTCAGAGCGCGATTCGCCAGCATCTGACCCTCTTCGAAACGGCCATGACAGCCACCGCCAGAGTGGCCCTTCAGCAAGCCCTCGATCAGTCGTTCGCAACGGCTTAGCGCCGCCCGCGCATATCGCGACGTCTTCCCCCCTTCCACACCGCACCAAAGCGGCGCAGAGTGGTGCATGACAGTTCGTGTACGAGGGCGACACCATGGGTCATGAAGGTCAGGAATTGCTGATCAAGGATGCGCTGGTTTTTCTGCTGGCGGCGGGTCTGGTCGTGCCTCTATTGCGCGCGCTGAAGCTGCCGGCCGTCGTCGGGTTCATCCTGGCCGGTCTTGCCCTTGGCCCGAGCGGGTTCAGTGCGTTCAGCGACCGCGTTCCCATCCTTGAATATGTCACCATTTCAGATCCCGCGGCAGCGGCGCCCTTTGCCGAACTCGGCGTTCTCTTCCTGCTCTTCCTGCTGGGCCTTGAATTATCATTCCAGAAGCTTTGGGCGCTGAAGCGCACTGTGTTTGGGGCTGGGACCATGCAGGCCGTGCTCAGCGCGCTGGTGATCGGATACGGCCTGACTCTGATCGGCCTGCCCCCGACCGAGGCCGTCATTATTGGCCTGGCCTTGGCCCTGTCCTCGACCGCGATCGTTATGCAGATCCTGGTCGAGCAGAAGCGCGCGGCCAGCCCGGTCGGGCGCAGCGCGCTGGGGGTGTTGCTATTTCAGGATATTCTTGTCGCGCCAATCCTGATTTTTGTTGGCTTTACCGCCAGTCGCGGCGAGTCTGATCTGGCGACGGTGCTCTTGCAGGCCTCCTTCAATGGCTTTCTCGCGCTCGCGATTATCTTCGTGATTGGCCGCTTCCTGCTGCGCCACCTATTCCGGCTTGCGATCAATGCCGGCGGGCGTGACTTCCTGATGGCAATCACATTGCTGACCGTCGTGGGCGCCTCGGTCATCACCTATAATGCCGGTCTGTCCCTCGCCCTCGGTGCCTTCCTTGCGGGCTTGCTCCTGGGTGAGACTGAATTCAAGCACCAGACCGAAATCGACCTTGAACCCTTTAAGGGGCTGCTGCTTGGCCTTTTTTTCCTGACCGTAGGCCTCGCCATTGATCTTTCTGTGGTGATCGACAATTGGCAGATCGTGCTCGGCGGACTCGCTGCTCTTCTGGTCCTGAAAGCGTTGATCGCCTTTGTCGCCATTCGCATTTTCGCCGGCAATGGTGAAGTCTCAATCGAAACCGCGTCGCTCCTGGCGCCTGCGGGGGAGTTTGCGTTTGTGATCCTGGGGGCCGGCGTCGCGGCGGGCTCGGTCGCGGCGGGCAACTCGCCCATCGTTTCCGCCATTGTCGCTTTATCAATGCTCGTCATTGCCGGGAGCTGGCGCACCGGACGCTGGCTCGCCAAACAGGTTCAGACCCGCAAAGTCGATTTCCTCGTTCAACCGGACGCCAGTGATAGCGAGGGGCATGTCATCGTGGCCGGTTTTGGCCGTGTAGGTCGGGCCGTGGCGCACATCCTGGAAAAGGAACAAGCCGATATTGTCGGGCTCGACACCAATCCATCCACGGTCGCCAAGCAACGCGCCACCGGGCGACGGGTCTATTTTGGCGATGGTGGGCGCGATGAAGTCTTACAGAAAGCTGGACTCGCGCATGCTGGTCTGGTCGTGGTCACACTCGACAATCAGGTCAGCGCAGAAGCCATGGTCAGAACCGCGCGTACCAGCCGCCCGGATGTCCCCATTCTGGCCCGCGCCCGGGACGCTGATCATGCGCAGCTTCTGTACAAGGCAGGCGCCACATTCGTTATACCCGATGCGATCGAAGCGGGATTGCAAATGTCCGCGCGGGCGCTGGAGGAAATTGGCTATGACAATGAATCAGTGCGCACGCTGATCGCGTCAGCGCGTGAGACCGAATATTTGATGGCGAATGAAAATGCCGAGGAAACAGCCGATTAGAACGGCATCTTGAAGCCGGGCAGCATCCCGCCCATGCCGGCAGTGACATCTTTCATGGCTTTTTCCATCGCCTGATCGAGATTCTTGCGCGCCTCTCGGTGGGCTGCCTTGACTAGATCTTCGATGATTTCAGCCTCGTCCTGCATCAGCGACGGATCAATCTTGATCGCTACCAGTTCGCCCTTGCCTTTCAGGGTGACCGACACCAGGCCGGCCCCGGCAATGCCTTCGGCTTCCGTCTCTTCAATCTGGGCCTGTGCCTCTTGCATCTTGGCCTGCATTTGCTGGGCCTGTTGCATGATTTTGGTGAGATCAGTCATGGCGGGTCTGTCCTGGCTTTATGAGCGTCGTTTCAAGGGCACGACATTGTCCGTCAGCGTGTCCGGATCAAGAGGCGCGCTGTTTTCAACATCCACTACTTCCGCGCCAGGAATGGCGGCCAGCGCGGCGGCAATATCCGGGCGCGCCGCCGCGTCCTGCAATTGCTCATGGCGTTGACGGGTCTCGGTCTCTTTTTGGGTTTCGACCGAGGAGTCTGACAAAAGCACGTCCCAATCCATGTCGGTTTCATATTCCAGGAAATCGGTCAGCCGCCGCAGCAGCTCCCGCGGCGCGCCGGGATCGACCGCACAGACCAGGCGTCCAGGCGTGAAATTTTCGGCTCGGATATATTTGCGAGCCTCCCCCCAGAGCCGCGCTTCCTTGCGCGAGTCGAGATGATCAAGCACGTCGCGAAAACTCGCCATCTTGTCGGCACTTGGCGGCACCAGCTGGACCACAGACGTCGCCCCGTCTGACGGTGAGTCGCCCGCCGGTTCAGGCTTTCCCGCGGCGCCCGAGGCCCCTCCCGCGCTTAACAGGCGGGCCGCTTCTTCCGGGCTCGGCAGGCGTGCGGCCGTGACCAGGCGCAGCACGACCATGCGCAAGGCGGTGTCCGCTTCGGGCGCGGTCTGTGTGTCGCGATAACCGGACAAGAGAATTTGCCAGTTGCGCTGCGCCTGCGCTGGCGTCAGGGCGGTGGCCAGCTCATGCGTCCGGCGGGTCCAGTCCGCCGGACCTGGCAGGCTGTAATTATTGCCAGCGGCCTGGACGGTTGCAATGTCGGCCGCGATTTCCAGCATGTCCTTGAGGATGATCAGCGGATCCGCCCCCGCCCGTACCTGTTCGGCGACTTCATCAACGGCTTTCTGGGCTTCGCCCTGAATGGCGAATTCGAACGCATCCAGCAGGCGCAAACGATCGCCAAGGCCGAGCATGTCGCGCACGCGCGCGCCGGTCACCTGGTCGCCGTCCAGCGCCTGGACGATGGCCTGGTCGAGAATGGAAAGTCCGTCGCGGACAGAGCCTTCGGCCGCACGTGCGATCAGGGCCAACCCCTCTTCCGAGACATTGGCCTCTTCCTTTTTCGCCACTTTGGCCAGGTGCTCCGCCAGTGCGGTGCTATCAAGGCGTTTCAGGTCGAATCGCTGGCATCGCGACAGCACCGTGATCGGAACCTTGCGAATTTCGGTCGTCGCAAAGATGAACTTTACATGTGGCGGCGGCTCTTCCAGAGTCTTCAGCAAGGCGTTGAACGAGGCGGTCGACAGCATGTGCACCTCGTCAATAATATAGACTTTGTGCCGAGCCGAGACAGGCGAATATCGCACACCATCCAGCAATTCACGCATGTCCGCGACACCGGTGCGCGAGGCCGCATCCAGCTCCAGAACGTCCGGATGATTGCCGGCCATGATGGCGGCGCAGAAGTCGCCGGGTGGATCCAGATCCATGCTCGGCGCATCCTGACCTTCACGCGTGTAATTCAGGGCCCGGGCGAGCAGTCGGGCGGTCGTTGTCTTGCCGACGCCGCGCACCCCGGTGAGCATAAAAGCATGCGCGACACGCCCGGTTTCAAAGGCATTTGTGAGGGTGCGCACCATGGCTTCCTGACCGATCAGGTCAGAGAACAGGCGCGGACGATACTTGCGTGCGAGGACCTGATAGCCATCATCTTTTGGCGCCCCCATTTCCGCTTCTCCAAACATGGAAAAGGTGGCGTCATCGCGTTCGGCTTCGTCCGGGGATTCGGGCGTCTCACTCATCGTCAACGCTTATGGCAGGGACTCGGGGGTGGCGGCAAGCGACAGCCGGGTTCGAGGCAGGAAATCGCACAGTTTTGAGCAGTTCGATACGCGCCAAAGCGCGCGCGACCGAACCGTAAAATATAGACGGAATCTGCGTTTTTGTAACTCTCTCTTTGTCTCAGTTTGTCGCAGCGTTTCATTAAATTCTTTAAATATTGCAATGGCTTACGGGACAATTCATGCTTTGGAGATACTCAATCTTGGGAAGACTTAATGAGATATCTAATTCCAGTTGCAGCCCTGTCAGCGATCGGCGTCACGGCCTGTGGCAATGGCGGTGATGACTTCATCAATGCCGCTCCAATCATCAGTTCCGGCACGGCCCTCGCCGTCACCGAAGGCGCCACCGTGCAATTGAACGGTGCGGCCAGCGACCCGAATGGCGATGCTATTACAGTCCTGTGGTCGCAAGAGTCCGGCCCGGATGTGGATCTGGTGAACAGTGACAGCCTCAATGCGTCCTTCGAAGCGCCGAATGTCAATCAGGCCGTCGACATCGTGCTGCGTCTGACGGTTACGGATTCGCGCGGCGCCAGCACCAGCCAGACCATGACGGTGTCCATCGCCGACTCGCCGCGCGACGGGCCGTCACCGCAAGGCATTCCGGATGATACTGAAAATCGTCGTGACAGGGCGCGCGGCAATCGAAACAATAACCGGCCAAACGTGAACAATCGCGAAGTCCGAACCTATGATGGCAGCAACAACAATATCGACAATCCCAATTGGGGGGCCACGTTCGAACACTTGCAGCGCCTGGCGCCGGCGGATTATGCCGATGGCATTTCCGAACTTGCAGGCCCGGATCGTCCGAGCGCACGCGCGGTCTCAAATGGGGTCGTCGATCAGCCGGAAGGCACATCCCTGCCGAACAGTGTGAATGGCACCGATTTTATCTGGCAATGGGGTCAGTTCATCGACCATGATCTCGACCTGACGGATGGCGCCGAGGAATCCGCCGACATTCTGGTGCCGGAGGGCGACCCGTTTTTTGATCCTGCCAGTACCGGTACGCAAGTCATCACGTTCAACCGGGCTCTGTTCGACAGCTCGACCGGGACCGATTCCAGCAATCCGCGCGAGCAGGAGAATGAGATTACCAGCTGGATTGACGGGTCCATGATCTATGGCTCTGATGATGAGCGAAATGCCGCCCTGCGTGAAACGGATACACCCTTCCTGGCCACCAGCGCGGGCAATCTGCTGCCGTTCAATACGAGCAGCCTGACCAATGCGAACGGCTTTATCACGGATCCGACGGCGCTGTTTCTGGCCGGCGACATTCGCGCCAATGAGCAGCTCGGCCTGACCGTCATGCACACGCTGTTTGTGCGTGAGCATAATCGCATTGCGCAAATCCTGCTGGACAATGACCCGGACGCCGATGTTGATGACGTCTATGAACAGGCCCGGCGCATGGTGATCGCCAAGATCCAGGTGATCACCTATGAAGAATGGTTGCCCGC
>ERZ1740059.2054-NODE-2054-length-10034-cov-3.851889_pt1 | contig 10034 bp, 6 predicted proteins | sample MGYA00581744_ERZ1740059 | MGnify/ENA primary metagenome ERZ1740059 (study PRJEB43018, sample SAMN04849738) | marine metagenome | isolation source: floating plastic debris | place: Pacific Ocean | collected 2008-08-28 | study: EMG produced TPA metagenomics... | reverse complement strand
ATCCGATTCTCTCCCAAGGCATCTCCCATTTAAATCCCGGTTTTGCTTTATGCCATGATCCGTCTGAATTAATCGTCTCATTAATCACATCCATCCAAAGAACTTTTTCATGCCCATTATACCGTTTGCACAGGGCAGTCATGTATTCTTCCAGATTCTTTTCCAGCTCTTTCGCGCTTCTGTTATCTTCCATCGCCCATCGCGAGGCTTGTGGCGCAATGGGGCCGTGAATTCTTACGTACTGATTGTTTTCTTCTGCATACTTAATCCATGCATCAGGTTGCTCCCATCTCCACTTTCCAGGTTCAGGATGAACGTAAGTTTGCTTGAATGAGTTGGCAGGAGTGATGTAACTGAACTCCTTGGCCAATATCTTACTTTCGGCATGGTTTCCTTCTATTCTCTGGTAGAATGAAGTTGCACCGATATACACATTGTTTTCGGGAAATTTTTCTTTAACAATTTCTCTTAAGGAACCATCACTATTTTTGGTTTTTTCGCCTTTTCAGCGACACCTGTCGGAGCGTTGCCAGATACAGAGAGTAGTAATGTGGAAACAAATGGAATTATAAAGTATTTCATGATAAGTGAGTACTTGCTATTTCTTTGTTAAATCGATTAATGTAGAAGCCATTTTTATATGAGATTTAAGAATTGGTTTTCTTTTACAAGTTATTTCTAGCATATTGGAATCTAATCCCATCTATCTTTTCTTTTTGAATATTCAAACGCTGATGCACCTGCATCTTCGTGCCATTCTGCAGCCTTCAGGTTGGCGTTTTTAATCGGATCAAGTGCATCGGACCTTGGTTTTCCAAACGGGTCAAAAAGACCAGTTTGTTGCTTGCCTGTATCATCCAGCCTGCCACCTGTCCACTGTTCCAAGTAGCCGCAATTGTGCCAGCCCACCATGAAGGGAAGATTCATTATTCCTTTTAGGTAAGTGGTATATTCTTCTCCCACGGCGGCATGGCTTTCAACTTGTAATCCCTTTGAGGCGTTCTGCTCTTCAACGGTAAAAGCATAGGACGCATCACCGTTCAGTACGGGTTTCTTAGATAAATTATGGTACCGTTTTAATTCCTCAATATGTGAAGGTTTAAGCATCTCATAGTCCTGAATTAATAACACATCGACGTACTTGCCAACAATTTCAAACACCCAATCCGGATATCCCTTACCATGACAAAATAGCTTATCTCCGAATATCAAGTGGTTAGGGTCATATTTTAGAATACTTTCCCGGTTTATTCTGTGCCAATGGTCCAGGATATGTTTGTTCATCTCCTCCTGGTCGACCAACCACTTTTCTTTATTTACTGGTTCAGGCCAGATCGAAATTGATGCAATGTCTTCCCACTTTTTTAGGTCGATATTGTAATTAGCGGCTACCTCTTCCACACTCCTGTAATTATCCTTTAAAATAGATAACCACACCTTTTTCCCTTTAGTCATGCCTTTCTTGTTAATGATATCTGCCACCCAGGGATGGTAAACAAAGCCTTTCTTATTTCTTCGGTGCGCTTGCTTGTACATATTGAATTCATATGCCGGCAAATCTTCGTAGGTGTATCCAAGCAAATACTTGTTATTTTTGTGTTTCGAGCAATAGTTTTTAGCGGTTCTATCCGCTTTATTTCGGAATTCATCACTAAACACATCAGGGAATTTCCCGTCCGGAGATAAGTTTTTCACACGGTTCGCATGAATAATTCCGGTCTTAATTTTTCCGAAATAAAAAATCTCTAATTCCTCAAAGTATTCATCCGGGATATTTAATTGCCGGTGAAATGGTATAGTGTTGAAACCATAATCTTTATGGTCTTTGACCACTTGTGCCATCCAATTTTTGATTTCCGGCAGGGCCCTACCATTGAATCGTCCGTTCGCCAGGATATTCTCTCCAAATTTCTCTGCCCAATATTCCTTGTTGTAAGAAGCAAACCGAATATTAGCCTGAATGTGGTTCATGCCGGTTGAAACGAATTTCTTACCATTTGTATCAACCAACCACCAAACGTCATTTATCTTTTCGAGGTGAACGAAAGATTTATTTCCGAAGGTCAAATTTTGGGCATTTAGGCTGGCGGATAAAGCCATAATGCATAAGATAAGGATACTGACTTTTGTTTTTGTAATGCCATTCATTTTGAGTATCTCCTTTTGGTCATATACTGCTTACCGTGAATCAGGAATTTTTCCTATACCAAATAAAGCGCTTATCTCTCATAGCAAGGTTTGCTAATTTCCTTAAAAGGTCTGAATGCGTCTCGTGGGCTATTTTACTTGGTTTCGGGTAATTGACTAGCTCTTATTAATTCCTTTAATGATGGATAAAAGAATGGCACGGGAGCTCTTTGCCTGGAAGTCAATAGAAGCATGAAAAAGATAGATTGTTCCAGATAAATAAAGCAAACATCAAACATTAAAAAGACAAAAATGAACCCTTGGGGGAGTGAAAAATTGGTCTTTTGTGGAGTACCGAGTTCAAATTTTCACAGTATGGAACGAAGAGCATTTATTAAAAATACCGCACTAATTGGTGGTGGGATGCTAGCGACATATTCTTGTACAGAAAGGGAAACAAGTTCCTATTATTTTTTTACTGTGACGGAAGCCAGCTGCGTAATTGCAATCTGCGAGCAAATAATCCCAGCCGACAAGGAGCCAGGCGCCACTGATGCTGAAGTAATAAATTACATCGATCGGGAACTGAGGCATATTTATAAGCAACATCAGAAGTTGTATAGAAACGGGATAGCTGCTCTGCAAGCAAGCTGCAAGCAATTAAAGGGGGAACTATTCGAGGACTTACCCTTCGACGAACAAACGGCGCTCCTTATTGATATGGAAAAGTCTAAACTACCGAAGACAAACTGGAGGGATGCAAAGCAAGGAGCATTTTTTCAGACCATTAGAAAACATACAATTGAAGGTTTTTACAGCAACCCTCAGCATGGCGGCAATAAGGATCATGTCAGTTTTGAAATGATGAGAATCGAACCCCCATACTTATTTTAAGATCAGGAACGATGAAACATAAACATGCAGATGCTATTGTAGTGGGTGCGGGAGCTGGTGGGGGTGTAGTTGCTAAAGAATTGGCAGTCAACGGGTTGCAGACCGTACTTTTCGAACGGGGGGGATGGGTGAAATACGATGGAAAAATACATGATGAACTGCTCAAATCCAGAGGGGTTCTTCCCATAGACAGAAAAAAGAATCCCCGGGTTTTAATCAAAGAAACCGAAGACGGGGAGGTTGAGGTTCCTACAGGAATAGGACATACTGGTTATAATGTGGGATCCGGCACGGTAAACTACGGAGCCATGGCCTGGCGTTTCATGAGAGAAGACTTCAAAATGAAAAGCACCTATGGTGAGGTTAAAACAACCACGCTTGCCGATTGGCCTATTTCTTATGACGACCTGGAGCCGTATTACGAAAAGGCTGAGTGGGAAATCGGGGTAGCTGGTGATGCCAGCAACAATCCGTTTGCAGCGCCTAGAAAGAAGGAGTACCCAATGCCTGCCTTTAAAACTTCTGAATTAGGAGAATTATTTAGTGATGCATGTAAGCGATTGGGGCTGCATCCATTTCCGGTCCCCATGGCCAGGAACTCTGTTCCTTATAATAATCGATCGTCCTGTATCCAAAACAGGATTTGTCTCACATCAGTATGTCCTGTAGATGCCAAAAATGGTACGCACAATACGGTCATTCCTGTAGGTATCGAAAGTGGTAACTTGGATTTACGGATTCATACTCAGGTTACAAAAGTTGTAATGGGTGATAATGGTAAAGCCATTGGTATTAAATATTACGACAAAAACGATCTGGAACATTTTCAATCGGCTGATATCGTAGTTATTGCCGCATCAGCAACGGAGACGCCAAGGTTACTCCTGACCACAACGACAGCTAAATTTCCGAATGGTCTTGGCAACAATTATGGGTGGGTAGGACGAAACCTACAGTCGCATGCCTATTGCGGTGCTGCTGGTACCTTCCCCAAAGATATTCATTCATGGAACGGTCCCGGAGCGACCATGGCCATAGCTGATTACAATCACCACAATGAAGGTATTGTTGGCGGAGCTTCCATACATTACGATTTTCATTTTGGCCCTTTAAGATTTGCAAAACGAAGGCCTCCATGGGAGCCTACATGGGGGCTTACCCACAAAGAGTTTCAAAGAGAAAATTTTTACAGATATACTAATCTGCGATGTTGTGTCCAGGAAATGCCCAATTTCAATTCTCGTGTTTTTATCCATAAAACAAAAAAAGACTACTGGGGTATGCCAATAGTTGGCCTGGCAGGAGAGCGGCATCCATTAGACTTTAAGCATTGCGATTTCATGAGTGACAGAAGTGAGGAGATCTTAAAAGAAGCAGGGGCGAATAGAATCTGGAGAGTGCCGGGAAAAAAGGGGAATCCAGCTATGGTTCATCAAGCAGGTACGTGTAGAATGGGAGATGATCCAACTACATCCGTGACCAACAGATATGGTCAGGTTCATGGCATTGACAATTTATATGTCGGTGATGCCAGCACTCATGTGACGAATTCTGGTTTTAATCCATCACTGACTATCATGGCTCTGGGGTTTAGAATGGCAGAACATATCGTGGAGAAGTTTAAATGAGCAACGTTATGAGAAGAATCAGTTTTATCCTTTTTGTGCTCGCATTGACAATTTACCATTCTGAATTGTCTGCTGGCGAGGTCATAAAAACTCAGGAATCCAAAAGAGGATTAGCCATCATTGGTGATGCATGGCATAGTGCTGCTTACCAATATACGTCCATTGTGAAGCAAATGAAAAATAAGGGGGTCGAAACGGATGTTGTTTACGATTATGACGTCCCTTTCGATGGTCTTGAGGTCTACGACATAATCGTTATTAGCCGCTGGGGACTTGACGATTTACACAACTTTAAGGAAGGATTGTTTCTCTCGCCTGAGTGGAAAGAGAACCAGTGGATGACAAGTGAACAAGAGGAGAAAATAGAAGAATACGTAAAAAATGGTGGCAACCTGTTTTTGCATCATGCGGGCCATGCCTATTATTCTGAAGGTGGAAGTATTAGAAGACTTGCCAAAGCGACCCATGAAGGGCACCCGCCAAGAGTAGAGATAGAGGTATACCCTACAGGAGACATGCCAGAATTATCAAAAGGTATTAAGCCATTTCGGATTACGGACGAAGAATACAGGATGGAAATTGATGAATCCACTACCGTATTCCTGAAAAGTAAATCAGAAAAAAATGGTGTAGCCAATCAGGGATGGGTTCATGATTACGGGCAAGGAAAAGTTGTTGTTCTGGTTCCAGGGCACGACAGCAATTCGCTTGGTAATAAATCGGTTAAACAATTAATATCAAATGTCATTGACTACCTCAATAAATAGACTCTTGAGTACTACTATCACGATTCAAAATTATTAGCATTGAACAGGAAAGAATTTATAAAAACTACATCAGCATTTGCAGGAGCATGTTTGTTTTCGCCGCAAGTAATTGGCAAACAATTAAAAGCAGATCCCATGTCCCGAATCGGGATGACCACTGTAGTGTTTCGGGATCGTTTCAAGGCCGAAAGTGCTGAACCACTGAAACTGGACGAGGTTCCGGTATACTATAAGGAGCGATTCGGTATTTCGAATGTTGAGTTATGGTCGCAACATTTCGAGTCTAAGGATAAATCTTATCTTAATGGCATCAAGAAGTCCCTGCGAAAGACTAAATGTAACCTCATTAACATTCAGGCAGACACTAAGAACGACTTATCTGATCCCGACCAAACCAAGCGTGAAAAAGCACTTTCTGAAATGACGGATTGGATTGATACCGCAGCGTACCTTGGTTCTAAAATGGTTCGGGCAAGTGCGATGAAAAAATCATATAAAGACTCATTAAGCTCTTTGAAGTATTTAAATACCTATTGCAAAAAGAAGGGCTTAGTTTTTTTAGTGGAAAATCACTTTGATTTATACTCTATACCTTCAAATCATACCAAAATATTCAATGATCTCTCTGATGAGAACGTGGGCTTACTCGCTGATTTTGGGAACTATAAAAAGGATGTGGACCGGTACGTTGCGTTAAAGCAAATTGCTTCTCATACAAAACTTGTATCCGCCAAGACCTCAAATTTTGATGAGAAGTATGACCATATTTCTTATGACTTTGGAAGATGTGTGAGAATTATGGAATCAGAAGGTTATCGGGGTGTTTATTGTATCGAGCAGTGGGGGGCAAAAAAGGACTATGATTATGAGCGGATTGTCAACTGGATGATTGATGAAATAAAGGAAAACATTTAGGTTTTGACACCTCTACTAAAAAGTTTTAACAGATGAAGAGCGTTTTTTCTTTCCTACTTTTCGTTTCAACTATTTTTTTGTCTGAAAAAGCAAATTCCCAAACATGGGATCAATATGGTGGGTTTGCCGAAATATCCTTTACAGGGGGGAATGGTTTTTTCCGAACTGAATTTGACGGCGATCAATGGTGGCTTGTCACACCAGATAACAATGCTTTCCTCTCACTTGGGATAAACCACTTTCATTCTAACTTATGGAAAAAAGATTACAACAAATCTTATTGGGAAAATGAACTTGGAGGGGCAATAGGCTCCAATAACTGGAATAATGGATGGTACCAGCATGCAATAGACATTACAAAAAGTGTTGGAGCAAACTCCATGGGTTACCATAACGAAGACGCTATACTTAAGTCTCGTGATTCTTTTCTGCCTTACATAAGGCAATACCGTCCACTTGATATTTCTATGCACCAAAGAGCCGAAGCTTCTGATTATATGGATGTTTTTTCAACGGAATTCAAAGAACGGTGTGATTCTAAAGCAAACTCACAAGTAAAACCATTTATCAATGATAAAATGATTATCGGCTATGCCATGTCAGATGTTCCAGTTTTGACAGATGTATATGCAAGAACTGCCGGAGGAAACGCAGGTATTCCCACGTTTGCAATGGTTTTAAGAAACCTGGCCTCGACCGCACCTGGTAAGCAAGAATATGTTAAAACCATGAAAACCATATATTCCGGCATTTCCGAATTTAATAATACTTACAATACAAGTTATTCTTCCTGGACGGATTTAGAAAATGCAACCAACTGGAGAAAAAAAACTGATTTTGATAACGCAAAAGAAATATCTGATAACAATTTATTTAATAAGATATGTATCAGTAAATATTATGAAGTTGCCTTAGCTTCATTCCGTGCAGTTGATCAAAATCATATGTTCCTGGGTGACAAATTAAATGCCAATATCAGGGATATAAGTGAATTGGAATTGTTGGTTGATGCTGTGAAGGACTATGTAGATGTAGTTCTGTTTCAGTATTATGGAAAAGACCAGGCCCAAAAAGATATTCAAGATTTAATCGCTTCAATTGGTAATAAACCTATGATCAACGGTGATGGAGGTTTCGGATCAAATGATGATCCCCAAATGCCTAACCCGCAAACACCAACAGCAGCTAACCAAAGCCAACGAGCAATTTGGTTCAATCAGTATGCGAAAGACGCATTTTCTAACCCTAACTTCGTAGGGTGGCACGTTTGCGGTGTGATTGATTCTTGGGCGGCAAGTAGCGGTACTGGCCGGCAAAAACCAGGAGTAATGAATCCTTTAGGTGTCGCACATCAGACGGTTATGGATACCCTCGCCACTTTATACTCTAAAGTGTATAAGTTTAGAATGTTAGATGCTCCTGATCCAACCATTCCTCTTTCTGTTGTTGGCTATACAGGAAATTTAGAATACACATTTTGGCCTAATCCAACAAAAGGAGTAATCCATTTCGATACTCATGCGTATTATGGTATTTCTGAAATAATGATCTTCGATGTTACAGGTAAAATTGCGGGTACTTTTAGGCCAAATAACACTCAGTTTGATTTAACAATAGATGGAAGACCTGGAATCTACTATTTAAAAGTAAAGTCAAATAAAGAAACGAGAACATTTAAAGTAATTAAGCGCTTATAGTTCAGATGTTTAAAATACGTTTTGCTTAGTCCCAACTGGATTTACCACTTTATTGAGAAGCTATTAAGAGTATCGGAAATGACCGAGGGAAATAAAAGAAAGAAGATAGACTCTTATTTCGCTTAAATAACAACTTTTTTTTCAATAACACTCCCAAATTAAAAAACAGTGAAGCAGTTGAGTGCCCTCTTTTTCATTATTACGTTCACATTTTTCGACTTTTATTCATCCCTGGCACAGGGAGATGTTTCCTTGAGTTTTGAATCAGATAAAATTCAGAATCAATTAGAAAACTATAGTGTTAAAAACCTTCAGGAAAAGGTTTATGTGGTAACCGATAAACCCTATTATGCACTGGGAGATACTATATGGTTTCAGACCTTTGTAGTAGATGCCATTGGGCATCAGCCGTCCAAGCAGAGTACAACTGTTTATGTTGAACTTTATGATGATTTAGGAAAACTACTTCAACAAAGAATATTGCCTGTTTCCGAAGGGTTAGCGCCAGGAGATCTGGCTATATCTGAAAAATGGCGCAAAGGTCATTACATGATCAAGGCTTATACAAAGTGGCAGTTGCAGTTCGACCAAGCTTATTTGTTTGAAAAAAAAATTCAGGTATTCCCCATCTGGCCGAAGCAACTAAACAATGAAGAACCAGTTCAAGCTGAAAACCCTAAGAGAACTCAGAAAAGAAAGTCGAAACCCGAAACTAAAATAGTCAGGCTCGATTTTTACCCTGAAGGAGGAGATTTGGTGAAAGAGATATCTTCTGTGGTAGCCATAAAGGCGAGTCTAAAAACAACAGGTGAGCCAATACAGGTGAGCGGCTCCATTATTTCCACATCAGCAGGAGAGCCAGTGGCAAGTTTTGAATCTGATAAAAAAGGTATTGCTGCCGTCGTGCTTCCCCAGGCAATAGGTGCATATACCGTTCTTCTAGATGATCCCTTGGTTGAAGCAGATTTTACGTTCCCCGAGGTAATGGAAAAAGGCTCTACTATTGCCATTCGGAACTCACTTGAGTCAGAAGAGTTGAACATCGCTATGAAAACCAATATTCCTGACGGCTTAGAGGGTGCGTATTTAATGGGTGTGGTAAGGGGAATCCCTGCCTTTAATGTTCAGATTTCTGGAACTAAAAGCACCCAGAAGGCCATAAAAGTTAAGAAAGAAGTTATTCCTTCGGGCATTTGCTACGTAACACTTTTCAATCGATTTGGGGTCCCGCAGGCCGACCGTCTTGTATTCATCGACCATGGAGACTATTATCAGAATGTAAATGTTCTTCTCAGTGATTCGGTTTTTAAAAGAAGAAGCCTTGTCGAAGCAAAACTATCAGCGGTTGAGGCAATTACCTCTAATTTGACTGTTTCTGTTACCAATAATGAGGTAATTCATTTTGATCCGAAAAATGAAACCCTGACCTCTTTTCTTTTTCTTAGCTCGGACTTGAACGGTGAGCTAGCAAACCCTTCTGCATATTTAAGTAATCCTGACCTCCATCGCGAGCTGGACTTTATGCTTTTGACTTATGGTTGGAGACGTTTTCTTTGGAAAGAAGTTCAGGATACCATTCCACAAAATTTTTATTACATGCCTGAAAAAGGGATCTCTTTTTCGGGGCAATTAAAAAATTTCACATTTAGAAATAAGTCTACCGTGGGTCACTTGGAACTTTTTGGCTTTACCGAAGACCTTTTTCACAAGGAACAAGCATCTGATAATGACGGTTTTTTTCGATTTGAAAGACTAGTATTTTATGATACCATTAATTTCATTCTACATGCTAAAAAGAAAAAGAACAAGTCGAATCATAATTTTTTTATTGAAATGGAAAGTAATGAGCTTCTACCCGTTCCTCCTTTTTCTTTTGAGCTTGAATCCGCATTGACTAATTCGCAGGTGGAGAATTTTGTCGAAAGGAGAAATCAAGAATACATAATTGACAAAAACTATGGAGATAACGTAATCATTTTAGATGCTGTACAAATAGTGTCGACACG
>ERZ1740059.2053-NODE-2053-length-10036-cov-4.430618_pt1 | contig 10036 bp, 5 predicted proteins | sample MGYA00581744_ERZ1740059 | MGnify/ENA primary metagenome ERZ1740059 (study PRJEB43018, sample SAMN04849738) | marine metagenome | isolation source: floating plastic debris | place: Pacific Ocean | collected 2008-08-28 | study: EMG produced TPA metagenomics... | reverse complement strand
TTGTAGTCTTACTCTGAATTTTCCGAAAATTTATGTAGTCAGTGGTATTGTCTGCTAAAGCTTGGCCACTTCTTTGTACGGTTACTTTAACTGCCGTTTCCCCATCTTGACGAACGTAAAGACCAGAACTTAATGTTCTAGTGCCACCTGGTGCCTGCTCAAGATCCATCAGCTCAACCGTCATTTCGCGAGTAGAACTCCCATCGGCGATACTATTAGCGACTAAGGCAAGAAATTGTCCTTTTGGGACATCTGTTACGGTGATGTCGTCTTCGTAGGTTTTTTGATCTGGATCAATGCTGTTAAGTTGTTGTGAAACTGTCATAAGAATATAGGTTTATATGAAAAAAGTGTGTTTTAGCTAGTGGTGCTTTTCTAATACCGAAAGTAAGGTTTTTTATTTAGTAAGATGTAATTCAATCACAAAACACAAAAGCTTCAAGCTGAGTTAACATCATGTCTTAAACCACCGTGCAATAATTTTTTTACGAAAAAAGTATCTTTAAGTTTCTAGCCCGTTATGGTAACACCAGCCCACTTGTTGGGCATAAATTTCGGACACCCAAATTCATTATGCTAGAACTCCAGCAAGTTGGGGAATTGATCAAGGAAAGCAAACCGCTTCAAGCCTTAGAGCTGTTACTGGCCTGGGTCGAAAAAAACTTACCTAGCTTAGTCAATGATGTTCAGCTGCAATTCGCGCGGGTAAACCAGTTAGTAAAAGACTACCATGAGGGTACCCTAACGATGTCGGAATACCGGACCAACTTACTGCAAGTCAATAAGGGTATCCTATTTTTATTAGACGAGTGCAAAAAGAATGCCCCGGCTGTTAACATTGGTGACAACGGCCCTGCATTGCACGAGTACCACGCCTATACCTGTAATCGAGTAAAGCAAAAAGACAGCTTCCGCGACTTCTTTGCTGAGCAAAAAAAACCGGTTCAGTTTTATTTCCTCTACGGTGGCGATTTACAGTCGCACGAAGGCTTATTCCGCCGCATTGCTTATGACTTAGAAGGACGTCTTCAGGACTATCTCAATCCCGAGCTGCAAACCAGTATCCAGGCCGTGCAGATGGAGATGACTTTTGAGTTTAGCCACCAACTTGATCATTACCAGCAAAACATCCTTAGGAGCTTTTTCTCCATGATGGGACTCCCACCCAATGAGCATGAGCCGCTAATGCAAAAGGACCTCAGCTACGTACTCGAGCGTAGCCCACGGACCCAGCAATTACAGCCTACCGACTATATCTGTGCTTATCTCCACATCAGTCAGTATGATTGGGATGAAGAACTCACCCCAGCTGCTACCCGCTGGTTTATCAACGAATTTTGCCGTCAAGGAGAAATCAACGCGGCCACTACCTTCCTGTTCTTCCTAGCTATAGAATATGATGAAACAGATGATACTATCCGCGAGCAAGTGATATCGGCAATAGAGACGGCAGAATCGCTTCGCCCACTCCCCGAATTGGGAATGGTCCACCAACGAGACATTGGCCGCTGGCTGGAACGCTACAAGCATTTATCGCCCAATTCGCGTACCCGTCGCGAGCTACTCCGTAATACCTTCGGCAGTGCTACCGAGCACTACATGGAAGATGTAGAACTGGAGCTCAAGAAAATAATTGATCAGTACAACAACAATATCGTACAATGAGCATTCGTGTCCATTCCTCATCCGCTATCGTTCCGAGCGCTGACCAGTACATCATGAGCGATGCCCTGCGCAATGCCGTGGAAATAGCCATCGCTTTAGAACAACCCTTACTACTAACGGGTGAACCCGGTACTGGCAAAACCCGCCTTGCGTTTAAAGTAGCTGCCGAACTGGCAAAGCAGGAAGGTGAGTATAAGTTTTCGCCCGAGCCACTGATCTTTAATACCAAGACCACCTCAACGGCTCGTGATCTCTTCTACACCTACGATGCTCTGGCCCACTTTCAAGCTGCTAACATTGGTAAAAAAGAGGCCGACACCGCAGCCTTCATTGAACTTCAGGCGCTGGGACGTGCCATAGCGCTTACCAATCCCGACAGTGGGAAAGGACAAGCCTTTCGTGCTGGGCTAGCCGACAAAGCCCAGAGTAGCGTAGTTCTGATCGACGAAATAGACAAAGCTCCCAGGGATTTCCCCAATGATATCCTTGCCGAAATTGAGCGTTACGAATTTCAGATCAAGGAGCAGGACAACTTCAACGTGAAGCGCGCTGCCGGCCAACGTGTAGTGGTAATCATGACCAGTAATTCGGAGAAAAACCTACCAGATGCTTTCCTTCGCCGCTGCGTGTTTTACCACATTCCTTTTCCAGAACAAGATCAACTATTGGCAATCGCTAAAACGCAATTGGGCGAAGCCACTAAGTACACGGATGAGCTTTTGCAAAGTCTGATTCAGCGCTTTGCTCAGGTTCGCCAGCAAGCCATCCGCAAACCACCCGCTACCGCTGAAATGATTGCCTGGCTGCGCATGCTGGAAATGCGCGACATTATGAATAAACCCCTTGAGGAACAGAGTAGCTTTCTTCGCGACCACCTTTCCGTTTTGGTGAAAACCAAGGAAGATTTAGAGGCTGTACAAGGTATTTTTTAAATTCTGAGTCCGGTTCTCACAAATGCCAGAGTTCAGTAAGCATATCGACACCTTCCCGCTGGAACACTTATTCCGGCGGCTCGAACTGGCGGACTTCCAATTGAGTCCAGCAGATCGCCTACGTGCATTGCGCGTATTGGGTGGACCGGGTAAAGCTTATCTGAATGATCCAAGTAAACTAAAAGAACTGCTAGCTCCTGTACTCGTGCGGAGCGAAGCCGAACAGCTCAAGTTTTACGAAATATTTGATCAGTATTATCATGATATTTCCGTTCCTTGGGAAATACCGCCGCCATCTAGGGAGCCCATCAACTGGCGGAAGTGGCTATTGATTTCCGCTCTCTTACTTAGCTTATGCTATACTTACTATAAGTTCAGCTCTCGAGAATTAGTCAGCGATGACATCGCGGTCTTCATTGCTGGTCCAATGCATGCCCAAGTTGGAGACACGGTACGTTTTGAAAACAAAACCAGCCATTCCGCTGAACAAAAAGACTGGCGCTGGCGCTGGAGTTACATTGATATCAAAACTCAAACGGAAGAGCTTTTTGATACGACTAGTTTTGATTGGACCTTTGTTGTTCCCGCTATAGATAGCCTATCCTATAGGCATGAGGTGCGCTTACAAGTCTGGCCTGTTGATCAGGATACGATATACGGAGAAGGGCAGCAATCATTTATAGTGGGTTGCGACAACTTACCTGCAGTAACTGGGATTTCTGGTGCTAGCCAGTTGGAAGCAGGGCAGGAAGTAGACTTTGCCGCCATTATTGAAGCTACCGCCCAGCCTCAAGCTAATGGTTGGTCGTATGAATGGGACTTTGGTGACGGGAAAAAAGAGATCGGTGCAGACCGGATAAGTCATAGTTACCAACAAAATGGTCAGTATACCTTACAGCTTACTACTACTGATACCACGGCCATTGGTTTTTGTAGCATTAGCCATTCAATAGAGATAAAAATAGGTCGAGAGCAAGCATTCCTTCCCCTTGCCATCTTTCAACGCGACCGACTAACCGTATTTGCCAATTGGGGGTGGGGCTTCTACTTACTTCTAGCGGCCCTAGGGCTAGGTTTACTCTACTACTGGGTACGTTGGCTGACTCGCCAAAATAAGCACCATCCCATCGCAGAAATAGCTAGACAACGAAAGGAACGGTTGACTGCTACTTTTGCCCATTCGGATAAAGCGCCTTATTTCATCCCCTTGCGTGACCAGAATAACCACATTAGCACCCAGGGCATCCAACTCCGCTTAGGTGATGCGCTGCGTATTCGTCAAGAGGGCTTACGCAGAGAACTGGACTTAGCTGGTACGCTGAACAACACCATTAAAAAAGGTGGGTATCCGGAAATAACTTACCGCTACGCTACCCAGCCAAGTGAGTACTTGTGTTTGATTGATGAGCAGAGTAGTGCCAGTCATTTAGGGCAGCTTTTCCGTTACCTGGCCAGCAGCTTGCGGGAGCAGGACGTAAACCTGGAAATTTATTATTACCGACAGCATTTCAACCGATTTTGGAATACGCACTATCCGCAAGGGCGGTCGCTAGATCAATTGCTACGTTCCTACGGAGGGCACCGGCTCTTAGTCATGGGCGACTTGCATGACCTGATCAATCCTTACGCTCGTAAGACGCCGGGTTTGCGTTCGGCAGCTGCCAACGTTTTACGACAATGGCCATTACGTCTATTGTTGACACCAGTACCACCAGTCAGTTGGAGTTATCGCGAAAAATTACTCGGAAGAGTGTTTAGTGTATTTCCAGTTGATAGTGAAGGGCTCGCAGCAGCGGCTCTTTTTATTGAAAATGATGGTGAAATTTTGCCCGACGGCAATGCTTTTGATCGCTGGCAAACTGCGAACAAGTCTGTTCGGCAAGATATTGATACCGAGCACCGCAACTGGCGCCGTTGGCGATACATAGAGGAATACCTGAAGAACTATGACCCAGCACTGGTCCGCTGGTTTAGTGCCTTGGCGGTATTCCCAGTACCTAGCTGGGAAATGACCATTGCCATTGGGCGAGCATTGAATATCGATATTCGCTATAATCATCTCTTAGTACTTGCGCGCATTCCGAGTTTACAATCGGATCGTTTCGATGAGCGCCTGCGGCGTGAGATGATGGCCGCTCTTAGTCCCGAAGATGAGCTTAGGGCACGTCAAGCCGTACAAGAGGAGTTGTCTGCGGTACAAGTTTTGAGCGAAGGCTCACACGCGCATCGCGACCTGGAAACCTCTCTGGCGGTACAAGATTTTGCGCTAGCTCCCGAAAATCCCGACCATCAGGATACCATGCGGTTTATGTTGGAGCAAGGACTACTGACCCGAGCGCAAGAAGCCGATCTGGATCGATTGGTGAGCCGTTTAACTCAGGAAATGAACTTGGGTGGACTAAAGCAAAAAATGGCCCCCAGAAAGGTATCCTTAAGAGACTGGCTCAAGCAGAATCAAAAAGAAGAAAGTGATGAGCCCACTAAGACCACCCCACAACAGCGGCGTGATCTCTGGCGAGCGATCTGGCTAACACTGGCCTACTTACTTTTATTAATAACGGGCTGGAAATTGGGTGGATCAGAGGCATTGTATAAACTGGTCTTTGCCGAAGATTCCAGGGAACGCATCGTTAATCTGGAACGCCCACTGCGCAATTACTTCTTTGTGCAGGAAACCCAGGTAATTGATAGCGCTATTATTTACAATAATCTTGGGGTAGAACAAGCCGAAATTGATGCCCAAACTACCAATATAGACACCCTCGGCGCTACGTATTTCCACTCGGCCTTGGAAAAGGCCAATCGCCTGATCCATAGTGACGGTGAGGAATTTAACGGTCGCCCTATTTCGTATACTTTAGCCAATACCAACCTCAGCAAACTCTATCTGAATGCTGCCGTGCAGGCACTCAATGGCTATTTGAGCGATAGCTTAGGGCAGGCTGTTCTACCAGAAGCTTTGCAGTTATTGGACTTGGCTTACCGCTCAGATAGTACCGCGCTTGAGGTGTGGCATGCGCGTGGTATTGTTCATTACTATGCAGGTAGCCCGGAGGATTCCAGTTTGTATTACTTCGAATTACTGGATTCGCTCAATTACTTTACTAGTCTGGACTACACACCAACACTCGAAAGCTTACTAGGCCGCGAACGCTCCCGGATTATTGATATGACAACAACGCCTTCCGATGATCAGTCTTTGGCGGTAGAGATACAATACTACCTAGATAATACCATCTATGCGCGTGGGGGAGATCTCGTATTGAAGCCCACTGGCATTGGTGAACAGCCTAACGACCTGGTTCGTAGTGTTAACCCCGGTTACGGAACTGCTCAATTCTTGCTACGCCCCCCGGCAAAGAAAGCAGGCCAACTACAAGCCCTAGAGCTTACACTATCAGATGTAGAGACCAGGCGAATTATTGACACTTTAGAAAAAGCGATAAGCCACAATTGGGAGTCACGCCGAAGGATAATAGAGCCACCCACTCGAAAACAACAAACAGAGAGTACAATCTTCCTAGTGGAGGGAGAGGTGATTGATGCAGTTAACCGGGTGCCACTCACTAATATTACAGTTATCTTAACTAAAAGGACTTATCCAGCGCCTGGTGCCGATGATAAGGGCAACCTTTCAGATCGACCGTTAACCTTTGAAACCAGAACTGATGCTTATGGCAAATTTGTGCTGGAAGGAGACTTTGAGGACCAAGCAGATGTGGCTTATCAATTGCTAATTGAGCATCCAGGTTACGAAAATTATGGACAGGCCTTTAAAAGTGGGCAAGAATTAGCCCAGGCTATACCTTATGTTTTACAGGAGGCCATCCGGCTAAAACGTGAAATACCCGTACCCCAAATGGAACTGATTAGTGATGGTAGCTTCCAAATGGGAGATATAAACGGAATATACAACGAGGATGAACGCCCCGTCCACGAGGTAAACCTTACGAGTTTTTATATGGGTGTGCACGAAGTGACCTTCGCCGCCTACGATCTCTTTTGTGAGGCAACCAATAGACCCAAACCAGATGATTACGGGTGGGGCAGGGGTAGCCAACCTGTTATGAATGTAAGCTGGCTAGATGCTATAGCGTATTGCAATTGGCTCAGCGAACAACACAATCTCACTCCAGTCTACGTCATTAACCAGAAGCTAGGTAGTGTGAGCTTAGGATCAACTAGAAAAGGAGCAAATAATGGCTATCGCCTACCAACGGAGGCCGAATGGGAGTACGCTGCCCGGGGTGGGATACTGATGAACAAGAGCCATATCTACGCCGGTAGTGCTCAACTTGGAGAAGTAGGTTGGTACGAACGAAACAGTAAAGATAGGACACAACCCGTGAGCCAATTACGGCCCAACAATGCCGGAATGTATGACATGAGTGGTAATGTGTGGGAGTGGTGCTACGATTGGTTTGGGGGTTACCCATCAAAAGCACAAACTGACCCCACTGGCCCTAATACGGGTTCACACCGCATTATCCGTGGTGGTGCGTGGATACAGCCGGCAGTAGATTGCCGCGTAAGTACCCGCCAATATCGCCGGCCGGAAGAAAAAACCGTATATATCGGTTTCCGCTTAGTTCGAAATCGCTAAGCTGTACAGCCGCATTGCAATGCGCCTCTTCTGTGAGAGATTTACAACTAATCATCTTTTACAGAAGAACTTAGCACTGGGCTAACCATCAACAAAGGCTTTTCTGCCGAATAATTCCCAAGTTTTCCTATTTTCTCGCCTCAATTGGAGAAGACTACTACAAAACGACGACACACCTATCAATGGAAGTTATACCAAAGAAGGGTTTTCAAGGCTTAATTGAAAACTGGCAAAGTGATTTAATCGCAGCAGTAAGTGTTGCACTCATTGCACTACCACTCTCCCTGGGCATTGCCTTAGCAGCGGGAGCACCAGCTATGTCGGGCATAATTTCGGCAGTAGTTGGTGGTGTGGTGACTACACTTTCTCGCGCCGGACATATTTCCGTCAATGGACCGGCATAAGGAGTGATTGCCGTTATCTTGTTAGGCATTGCGCTGATGGATGATGGCTCTGGCCAGGCTTTCAATTACGTACTGGCGGCCGTGGTTGTTTCGGGTGCTATTCAGGTCTTACTAGGTTTATTAAGGCTGGGCCGCCTAGCTGATATTTTCCATTCCTCTGTTATCCATGGCCTTTTAGCCGCTATTGGCATCATCATTTTTGCGAAACAGATTCATGTTGCTCTCGGTACCCATTCGGATAGCCCAAGTATTGTACAGAACCTTGTGGATGCGGTTTTGTTCCTACCGGAAGCCATTCCATTTGTGGTCATTATTTCTTTGTCTGGTCTAATATTACTGCTGTTTCATTCCAAGATCAGTTACAAGCTCTTCCATATCTTACCCACTCCTATGTGGGTTATTGCTTTATCTATTCCTTTTGCCTACGGATTCGGCTTCTTTGACAAACATCTAATCTTGTTTTTTGGAACGCCTTATGAGGTAGGCCCTAGCCTGCTGTTGGACATTCCGGACAACGTCATGGACTCCATCATGCACCCCAACTTCAGTAAGATTGATACTGTAGAGTTTTGGACCACTGTGTTATCGATCTTAATGATCACCAGTATTGAGTCCTTGGCCATTGCTAAAGCGATTGATAAGATTGATCCCTACAAAAGGAAAACGGACCTCAACAAAGACCTAACCGGTATCGGCTTAAGTACCATGGCAGCGGGTATGATTGGGGGACTGCCCATTATTGCCGTAATTATTCGTAGTACAGTCAACGTACACAATGGCGCCAAAACCAAATGGTCTAATATGTATCAAGGGCTTTTACTCTTGCTCTTTATTGTGGTATTGAGCCCTATCATGCAACAGGTTCCCCTCTGTGCCTTTGCGATCTTGCTAGTGTATACCGGCTTCAAATTGGCATCACCAGCCGTGTTCAAGCAAATTTATAGCCACGGAATAGAGCAGTTGATATTTTTTGTTAGTACTATGGTTTTAACCCTGTTCACCAACTTGCTTATCGGTTTGTTTGGTGGGTTATTCTTGGCTTTACTGAGCCACCTGCTATTGGCCAGGGTATCGGTGCCTCGCTTCTTTAAAATGATATTTGACTCGGGCTCCAATTTGGTCATGAAACCAGATGGCAGCTACGATTTAAAAATCAGAGGTATTGCCAATTTCCTGGGCATCCTCAAGATCAACAATTTGGTAAGTCAGATTCCTTCTGGAGCCAAAGCTACTATTGACTTATCAGAGACCAGATTGGTGGGAACAACCGTTTTAGAGGACTTGTACGACTTCCAAAAAATCCACCAAAACAGTGGTGGAGAAATTAAAATCACGGGTTTAGACAAACACATTTCCTCCACCAATCATAAGCTGGCCACCAAGATCAAAATAGATACGGTAGAGCCGCTTAATCGCCGCCAAAGCAAACTCAAGGAACTGGCAGAGAGTTACGGCTGGGACTTCCAGGTAGAACCAGTAGAAGACCTCGAGTATTTCCAATCTTTCTACTTCTTCAAAACGCGCCCAGTCGAGGCTGAATTCAATTGCATCTCTGACCAAGACCAGGAAATGCATATGGAATTGATTGACGTGACCTTTGAAGAGGGCGCGGATATTTTTCCTGACGAGTACAAAACTACCCTTGGGCTCCTTAAACTACCTTTCCCTATTCCCAAATTCACCATTGAGAAAAAAGATTTCCTCGACCGTGTACTCCCTTTTTCAGTACACTCGGATATCGATTACACCCTTTACAATAATGCCCCTGAAGATTATATCATCAAAGTAGAGGATAGTCAAGCCATGGATGCCTTCCTATCGGAAAAATTAAAGGTATTGATTGAAATCAGCGGCTTACATCACCTGGAAAGTAACGGCGAGGCGATTCTTATTTTCAGCGACAACTTTGCGCTAGCGCAAGCCAAAGACTATATCAAGATGATTCAGTTTGTAGAGAACTTCAAGAAGGTGATGAAGGAGAGTAAAGATCAGGCTTAAGAAATGGAATCAGCGCAAGTACCACTGCCGGTACATAAAAGCGGAGGCGATCCATCACACCGTTGGTAAGTAAACCTGAAGAACCGCTGGTTTGCTTAGAGTTGCTTACGCCAAAGATGATGTCATCGGCGTGCCCCAACTCATAGCCTTCTTTTACCAGCTGCACTACTTTTGGTGGCAAGTAAAAACCTGCGGTACGGGCCTTACCAAAACCGTCTTTAGAAAGAACGAGGATCCAAGCCATTACCTCCATATCATCTCCTTGTATGATATTGCCCCCTTCTATCCCAATCCAGTAGTCGGCTTCGGGTCGTTCTGCTTTAGCGGCTTGTACACGGTTCCACGCGCCCTGATAAGTTTCCTCATCCCCTATAGGCTGATCACTTACACCAGAAGGCACACTAAAGCCCTCCGCAATAAATTCAAGAGTTTGA
>ERZ1740059.2052-NODE-2052-length-10037-cov-3.809156_pt1 | contig 10037 bp, 10 predicted proteins | sample MGYA00581744_ERZ1740059 | MGnify/ENA primary metagenome ERZ1740059 (study PRJEB43018, sample SAMN04849738) | marine metagenome | isolation source: floating plastic debris | place: Pacific Ocean | collected 2008-08-28 | study: EMG produced TPA metagenomics... | reverse complement strand
TTTAAGATTGCAAGCTTTAGCAATGTGAATTGCCTGTATCACTTCTGTTAATCCCCCTGCCTTCATTATTTTCAGATTAACTCCCGCTACAGAATCGGCTAGACGAGGAATATCTGCGCTATCAAAGCAACTTTCATCAACGAATATGGGTAAAGGCGACTGTTCGGACAAAGCTCTTAATTTGCTATCTTCAACTACGGCTAAGGGCTGCTCAATATATTCTACACCTTGTTTTGCTAGCCATTGAGCCATTGATATGGCATCATCAAATTTCCAACCACCATTAGCATCTACCATTAGTCTGGTATGGGGGGCGACACCACGAATTGCAGCAAGCATCGCTTTGTCGGCTTCAATCCCTTGTGGACTCCCTAGCTTTAGCTTAATCATTTTGACATCTAGAGTGTCTTGCCAATCTTTTAGCCTTTTGACCGCATCTTCTGGGGTACTAATACCAATAGTTACCGAAATAGGTACAATGAGGTCTGGATTTAAGCCCCATATTTTCCATAGAGGTAAATTAGCTTTTTTGCCCAGCCAATCATAGAGAGCCATATCTATCGCGGCTTTGGCTGCACTTGATATTCTTGCTCGTTGTAATTCCAGCCTTATTTGCTGTCTTTCTATAGGATGATACTGCTCTAGCTGAGGGATGACTGCTTCTAATTCTGCCAATAGCTTGGATGTGTTTTTTGGTTTGCTTTTATCAACCGAAAAAGGTGATGCTTCCCCCCATCCTTCAATATTTTCTTCTTTTAAACGCAACCAAACATTAGTAGTTTGTGCTGTTGTCCCACGACTAATTTTCAACGCAAATTTTTTATGAACAGTAAAAGTCTCAACTGTTATTTTCATACTGCTTTAATCGCTACTTACTCTTTGCCACTTAAGCATAATTGAGGGCGTATACACCAATAAACCAAGCTGCCGAATAAAGGAGTGAGGGCAATTGCCCAAAAAAGCTTAATATCTTTGATTCCTCGACGCTCCATATCATCTTTCAAGATAGCAGCGGGTAATAATAAAGACAATATACAAAAATCGATGCTCATTACATGAACAAATTGACTGTTGTGCCATTGAGTAACAAAGTCTGACCAGTCGCCATTAATTAAACCCCAGACAAAAAAAGCTAATACTGATATAAAAGAGATGATTGCCATTAGACGAGAGTCAAGCACTTTGAGCAACAGGCCTTTTTCTTTTTGCCAAGCAGTATCGGGGTTGCGGAATGCAAAATAAGGCAAGAGAGCAAATGCACCCAAGCCAAAGGAAGTAATAAAAAATGGGTAAGGAGATAGCTTCTGATCTTTGCTATCAAATAGAATAAAAGCTCCGTAAACCCAGGGTAAGATCCCCATTATAAAGAAAATAGCGATAATAATCGGGTTTATGCCATTCCATTCAATAATAGACATGTTGATAATTAAATCCAAGTCTTGTTGAAAAGCTTCAGGATTAGAAGATTTAACCTTGGCAATAGTAAAAATTACGCTATAAATTACTAAAATAAACCAAATTAAGCCAAAAACGATTTTACGAACGGTCATTATATGTTTTATATTTATTTACTTAATTAAATAGTATCAATTTAGCTCTTTGTTCACCCATCAATTTCTAAATAGATTTTTACTCTTTACCCTTTAACTTTTTTCCTTTACCCTGGGAACATTTGTAAGCGATCGCACTTTTTATGTAAGTTTCAATATGTATCGTTTGACGTGGATATTTTTGTTCTGCTTAATTGTAATTACTGGATGTAAGCCATCATCTAAAAAAACAGCCCATTTGTCTCAAGATGAATTTATTCAAGCTTATTTTAATCATCGAGAAACTGGAAAAAAAACTTACACTGATATTTATCGCAAAATAAAACGCGGTGGAGACGATTTAGAAGCAATAATCATCAAAGAAATAGCAACAGCCAATTCAACTATTGACTTGGCAGTGCAGGAACTAAATTTGCCGTTAATTGCTCAAGCTTTGGTCAAAAGACATCGTTCAGGAGTTAAAGTTAGAGTTATTTTAGATAATAATTATAGCCGTGCCTTAAGCGACCTAAATCGGCAAGAAATTAATGAACTAAATCAACGTGATCGCCTTAAATATAATGAATTTTTCAAATTAGTTGACCAAGATCAAAATAACATACTCAGTGAGTCAGAAATATCTAGAGGCGATGCTTTGGTTATTTTAGATAATGCTGGAATACCTGTAATTGATGATACTATTGATGGCTCGAAAGGTAGTGGTTTAATGCACCACAAATTCATGGTTGTAGATGGTAAAACTACCGTTACTGGCTCTAGCAATTTTACTCTCAGTGGCATTCACGGCGATTTTCATAATTTGGCAACTCAGGGCAATGTTAATCATCTATTACGGATAAATAATCGAGATGTAGCTAATTTATTTATCCAAGAATTTGAATACATGTGGGGTGATAATAAATTTGGTGGAACTAATAGTAAATTTGGCTTGGCAAAACCATGGAGAACTCCCCAATCTGTTACTTGGAATAATACCAAAGTTATCGTACAGTTTTCTCCTATTTCTAGTAGCAAACATTGGGACTTTAGCAGCAATGGTTTGATTGGCAAGACAATTAATAATGCTAATAATTCAATTGATTTAGCTTTGTTTGTTTTTACCGATCAATCAATTGCTAATATATTGCAACAAAAGCAAAAAGGAGGAGTTAAAATCAGCGGGGTTTTTGATGCGAGTTTCGCCTTTCGTTACTACAGTGAGGTCTTAGATTTATTAGGAGTTAGCTCATACTATCGCTGTAAATTAGAAGCCAATAATAATCCCTGGACACAGCCGTTAGATTCTATTGGTGTAGCCAATACAGAAAAAGGAGATAAGCTTCACCATAAATTTGCGCTGATCGATGGACAAACTGTCATATCAGGCTCTCATAATTGGTCGCAAGCAGCTAATTATATCAATGATGAAACATTATTGATCGTTAATAACTTCACTCTCGCTCAACATTTTGAACGAGAATTCGAGCGTCTTGCCCAATCAGCTTCCTGGAAACTCCCTCCCAAGGTTAAATCCAAGCTAGAGCAACAATACCAAGACTGCCAGTGAATGTTGCTCGGTGACTTAGATTACTTACTTCTAAAAGTATTCAGGCGAACATTATAAGAATAAGCATAAATATTTATTGACATTAATTATTGATTAAGGTTTATAATCGTCAAAAGATAATTAATTGATTTTTATTCTCAATAGTTAAATTAACAACCTTGGTTTGAGGCACTTAAATATAGTAAGGAACTAAATAAACATGAATGATAGCGATCGCACAAAGCAAGAAAACAAGCAAGCAGAGTCCCCTCTATCTATACCTAGCCGCATTGTCGAGGTAAAATGGTCTTGCCGATGGGAAGTTTTTCGTCGCCTTCAAGCTTTGGGTATTCAGTGTAAATGTTCCACCAATGAGCCTTTGCTTGTCTATTTACACAGCCCAACTACCATCATTCAAATCTGGAGTGTCTTAAGACAATGTGGCGCGTCTCGTCGCAATTTAATCGATTGGCTAGATAACTGCTGGGAAACAGAAAGTAATCCTGACTACCGCTTTGGCAATCGCTAATCACAAAGTAAAAAGAAATAATATGTAATTAGCTTATACTACTTAAAAATTAATTTTTGACAAGATATAATTGATTTTTAATTTTCTCAAGGAGAATAATGAATAAGAAATTACTGACTACTTTAGGTTGTTCTGGTTCTGTGGCATTATCATTACTCGGAGCTAGCTCAGTACATGCAAAGGAATACGTTTTTACTGCTCCAGAATTAGACACTTCAGTTGCCGAAATTCCCCAAAGTGACGAAGACTATCCTTTTTTTGGCTGTAGCTGTAGTGCATACGATGCAGAAACCGCAGCAGAATTAGATAGAGAAGGAGATAAAGCGATCGAACTTTATGGCTGTGATTGTGCTGGACATAGAAATATGGTGCGTAGTCTTAATTCCCAGCTGCCTACAGGAAGCTAATCAAATCAATTGGATCATGGTAAATCTCAATAAGATAGTTTGAAGGCGACGATAAAAGGTCACCAAAATAGATTAGTTATGAATGTTGGCATAGTGGAATATTTGTTTCTCAAACAAAAACATAAAACCCCTATGTCTTCCTTATCTAAGATCTACTTGTGTCAGGAATATGGCATTGAAGGAGATATCAATAGCGATCGCACGAGTCCCAGACAAATTTTACTTGTCGATGCCAACGACACAAATAAACTATCTATTGCACCAGGAGAATTGAGAGAAAATATTGTTCTAAAAGAAATAGATTCAGCTATTTTCAAGCCAGGGGCAAAACTTACTTTTTCCAGTGGTGCAGAAATAAGACTTACCTTTTACTGTGAGCCTTGTAAGAGAATATCCCATCTAGTTGATTCATTACAAAGCATTGAAAGAAAAAGAGGTATTTTAGGGGTTGTAGTCACAGAAGGAAAAATTATCAAAGGCGATCATGTAGTAATTAAACCTAATTATTTTCCTCCACTATCAGAAATACCCTACCAACGTTTTCTTCAGTTGGTCAACAAAATTCCCCCTGGAAAAGTCATTACCTACAAGCAAGTTTTAAAAAGTATTGGAGTTGACCGAAGCTACTATCGAGTAATGCCGCTCTATCTAAAAAAAGCTCCTACAGGCTATCCTATACATAGAGTATTAAATTCTCAGGGTCAAACTATATCCCATATTTCTCAACATCGAGCAAAATTAGCAGCAGAAGGTGTTGAAGTGTCTGTTAAACAAACCTCTGTTGAAAAAAGCAATAATCACTATATATCTTTAAAAGACTATGGTTGGCAAAGCCCCAGCATTTGTTAAAACATAGATGCGATCGCCGTTTTCAATTTAGATAAATCCATACATCATGCAATTCTCTGTTCGAGCTTGGCAAAACATTGGCAAAGTTTACCAAAATATCTTAGAAATGCCCTTTGTCAAAGAGCTTGAAGCAGGCTCTTTGGACAAGCAAATATTTCAGCATTACATGATTCAAGATGGTATTTATTTGGGCGAATTCGCTCGCGTCTTGGCTATCATCTCAGCCAAAGCACCACAACCTGACATACAGCTGCAATTTGCCGAAAGTGTTAGAGAAGCTATTGTCGTCGAGAGGATGCTCCATGAAAGCTTTTTTGCCGAATTTGGGATCAAAGTCCAGGATGCTTTGGCAACAAGTCCTTCTCCCACCTGTTTGAACTATACCAATTTCTTAATTGCCACTGCTTATCAATTTGATTTTGCGATCGCAGTAGCAGCAGTTTTGCCCTGCTTTTGGATTTATCTAGAAGTAGGAAAACATATTTATCAACAAGCAAATAGTAAAGCTAACCCTTATCAAAAATGGATTGATACCTATATCGATGCTGATTTTGAAGCTTCGGTTAACTATGTGATTCAAATAGCAGATCGAGAAGCAGAACAAGCTTCAATTAAACAGTTAGAGTTAATGGAGCGAGTTTTCTATCGCGCATCTCAACTTGAATGGATGTTTTGGGACAGTGCATATCATCTAGAACAGTGGAAAATCTGAACCAAACACCTCTAGGGCAATTAATTATTTTCCTAAAGTCAACTCTTCGCTCTTGCCTAAAATACCTTGAGGTAGCCATACCATCAAGACCATCAAGATCAAGCCAATTACCATGACGCGAAATGCTCCTTCCTCCGAGCTACTAAACCACCCTAGTTTAGGCAAATAAAAGCGGGTTAGAGCATCATACGCCCAAAAAATGATTGCGCCCAAAATTGCCCCAGGGTTTTTCCCTGCGCCCCCCAAGACTACCATTGTCCAAACATTAAAGGTAATCAAAGTTTGGAAATTACTCGGATAAATAGTCGTCAATTGCCAGGCATAAAAAGCTCCAGCTAAACCAGCGATCGCTCCCCCTAACATAAATGCCTGAAGTTTATACCAAAAGACATTTTTACCCAATGCTCTGGCTATTTCTTCGTCTTCTCTAATGGCTTTGAGGACTCTTCCCCAAGGAGATTGCACCAGTAGCTCTAAACCCCAGTAAACAACTGCCACGGCAACTAATACGAGTAACATCAACCCTGCTTTATAATTATAGTTAAGAAGGGCAGCACACCCGTTGATGTATACAGTCAAAATTACTCCTAGCCCCAGAATTCCCCAAACAACGAACTAAATTACGATGTAGGGTTTATAGAATTTCCCAAGAATCTCTTTTAATTACCGCCATTGCGCTCGCACGCCGATCCATAGTTGCCAAGCCGCAAATATCGCCAAAAAAGTTAAAACACCAATTAATAAATATTTTTGCCATAAGTTTGGCTCAAAACGATCTAGAGGAAGGGGAAAGCGTTGTATACCAAAAGAACCTTTAGTCAGCCATTCCTCGTTAAGAGCAATCAAGCGCAATAATTCGGAAACGCCAATCGTTACGATCGCTAAATAGTCCTCCCGCAAACGCAGAGTAGACATGCCAATCAATAGTCCCAATAAAGCTGCGATCGCAATACCAGCAATAATAGCCAAGACTAAAGGGACACCTTGAGAACTTAATAAAACTGTTGTATAAGCCCCAACAGTCATAAAAGCTACATGACCAAAGTTAATTAGCCCTCCATAACCCCACTGTAAATTTAATCCCAAAGCAAATAGGGAATACAATCCTACATATATTGTGAGAAAAACTAAATATCCAACCATTGATGTTTTATACCGCTAAGTCCACTGTCGCAGCGATTGTAACCTAGTTAAATATTTTATATCCAACAAGTCACATTATTTAATACGCCCAGTGTGAATTAAATAATGTACGGAATAGCTTCTAAATTAAGCAATCACGTAAATCAAAGTAGAAATAATATCTTATTGAATAGCCTTGAAAGCCAATGGCTAAAGGCTAAAGGCTAAAGGCTAAAAGCTAAAGGCTAAAGGCTACGAACTAATAATCTCTCAACGAAGCTAATTCACACTAGGCGTTTAATAGCTTACACAACACTATTGCGATAATTTTAAAGCAACAATTAAGACTCCGAGAAACATTTGCACTTATTTCTCGTCAAAATTACTGAAGCGCAATATTAATTATAAAAAATTTTTTGAAATATTTTCTTGCGCCCATAATATTTTAAATTGCTCATCTTCTAAAATTTCAGGAACTAAAAACAGTGTTATTTCAACCCATGAAACCTTTAAACAATTATTTTAAGTCTTTAGTTTCTTTTGCAGGTTTATCTGGCTTAGTAGTAACAAGTATTGCCCATGCCAGCAGTGCAAAAGCTTTACCCTCAAGCAATCTAAGTTTTGATACTGTTCAACAGTTACGTCAAGTTATTTCTCAAACCAATCAACCACCAGAAGTAATTATAAATTCTCCTGGTTCTGTTCCTCCCCCACCATCTACAACTGCTCAAAATGTCGATACGAGATTTAGCTGTCAGTTAGTTAATGGCGAATACACAGTCATGTATTCTCCTGAAAGTCAGCCAAATCAGTCATATCCTTGGGCAATTCCTACCGAATTAGGTGGTGGATGGACTCCTCAAAGACGTTGTGATGCCATTACAGCACGCTTTGAAGAATACCGTGGAGAAGGACTATTAGAGTTAGCTACAGGAACAGAAAATGGCTACGATACAATCTGCGTCACTACTCAATTAGATCCCTCAGATTGTAAATTAATCTTGACTGTTCCCCCTGGACAAGATCCAAATCTGACTCGCGACTTAATTTTTGACAATTTATTGGTTGCAGATGATGGACAACAAACTCAAGGTGTATATACGTTTGGAGACAGCCAATCTAGGGATGATATTTTAGGTGAAGTTGAAGGTTTATTAGGCGGTGGATCTGATAAAAAGAAAACAAACAGAACTTCTGGGGGAAATATAAATCTCAGACCATTTCTAGATCCAGCAGATGGTGGTACGGGTCAACAGCTAACCAATAGTAATTCTGTCACTCCCAGACGCAACAATAGCGATCGCAAACCAGCTTTATTTCAATGAAAGTAATACTTGAGTATTACTAGAACATGATAAAAAGAGCCTGGAAAATAAGAATGATTTATTTTAATGATTTGCTGGTCTTCTGGGCTTTATATATTTGAAATTAAGACTGTAGGAAATGTACAAACTATACGATTTTCTTCCTTCTGGTAATAGCTATAAAGTTCGTTTATTGCTCAATCTCTTGAATATTGATTATGAAAGAATTGATGTCAATATCTTAAATCAAGAAACTCGAACTCCAGAGTTTTTAGCCAAAAATCCCAACGGTAGAATTCCCTTACTAGAAATTGCTTCAGGTAAATTTATAGTGGAATCAAATGCAATTCTGTATTACCTTAGCCAGGGAACAAAATATTTTCCTCAAGATAAATATGCCCAAGCTCAAGTAATGCAGTGGCTTTTTTTTGAACAGTATAGTCATGAACCCTTTATTGCTACTGCCCGCTATTGGATCGCTATCCTTAAACAACCTGAAAAAAACCCAGAACAGCTCAAGTATAAACATAGATTGGGTAATGCTGCTCTAAAAGTGATGGAACAACATTTAAGCAGCCATAATTATTTTGTAGGAGAAACTTATACTATTGCTGATATCTCTCTTTATGCCTACACTCATGTAGCAGATGAAGGAGGATTTGATTTAAAGAAATATCCTTTGATTATTGCTTGGCTAAAAAGAATCAAAGAGCATCCTCAACATATACTCATTAGCGATCGTGGAAAATAAACTAAAAAGTTAGAAATTTTTTAACCTTTTTTTTGCGATCGCCTTAATCTCATACAGTATCTTAGTATTAAGACAATCGCGCTTCAATCCTTATTCTTCAGGTTCTACCCATCTATCATCTGATTTAATTAAATTAATTAATTCCTCAACTCCTTGCTCTTCAGGCACTTTTTTAATCTCTTCTTTGCCACGATACAAGGAGATATAGCCTGGCTGTTTGCCAACATAACCATAGTCAGCATCCGCCATTTCTCCAGGGCCATTTACAATACAGCCCATTACGGCAATATCCAATCCTGTAAGGTGCTTGGTAGCCTCGCGAACTTTGTGCAAAACCTCCTCTAGGTTGAATAAAGTACGACCACAAGAAGGGCAAGCAACATACTCTACCATTGTTTTGCGTAGTCCCAAGGCCTGCAAGATGCTGTAGCAGACAGGGATTTCTTTTTCAGGAGATTCAGTTAAAGAAACACGAATGGTATCGCCAATTCCCTGCGCCAAAAGAGTACCAATCCCCGCAGTAGATTTAATCCTGCCATACTCACCATCTCCTGCCTCAGTGACCCCCAAATGCAGAGGATATTCCATCCCCAACTCATTCATTCTCTGCACCATTAGCTTATAAGCAGCCAGCATTACAGGAACGCGGGAAGCCTTAAGGGATAGAACAAGATTATAGAACTCAAGGGATTCACAGATCTTGATAAATTCCAATGCCGACTCTACCATTCCTTCTGGAGTATCTCCATAAGTAAAGAGCATTCTTTCGGACAAAGAACCGTGATTGACTCCGATACGCATTGCTTTTCCCTGATCCCGTAGAGAAATTACCAGAGGTTCCAAAGTTTCGCGAATTTTATTCCCAATTTCGGCAAATTCAGCAGGAGTATATTCAGTGCGATCGCTTTTTGGTTTTTCAAATACATATAGCCCAGGATTAATTCTTACTTTATCAACGTGCTTGGCAACCTCTAGAGCAATTTTCATGCCATTGTGATGCACGTCAGCAACCAAAGGGACTTTTTGATAAGTATCTGCCAGTCTTTGCTTGATCTGTGCTAAAGCTTTAGCATGAGCCATACTGGGTACAGTTACCCGAACAATTTCACAACCAATTTCATGCAAACGACGAATTGCTGCTACTGAACCTTCTACATCCAGAGTATCTTCATTAATCATCGACTGCACTACCACAGGATTTCCACCACCGATAGTTATGTCTCCAACTCGAACAGGGCGAGTCTTACGTCTATAGATAGTAGTATCAAAAGCTGATGTATTATTAGTA
>ERZ1740059.2051-NODE-2051-length-10043-cov-8.615939_pt1 | contig 10043 bp, 7 predicted proteins | sample MGYA00581744_ERZ1740059 | MGnify/ENA primary metagenome ERZ1740059 (study PRJEB43018, sample SAMN04849738) | marine metagenome | isolation source: floating plastic debris | place: Pacific Ocean | collected 2008-08-28 | study: EMG produced TPA metagenomics... | reverse complement strand
CCCCCCCTCTCTTATCCTCCGATTCCCAATCTTCCAGCTAAACCGGGGCTTAAGGGTATCAAAGTTGCAACCATCAAAAATAGCGCCAAGAGTCCCAATGCAGCGCGTGCATCATCGGGTTCGGTGATTTCATTCAAACTTGGGCGTTCTAAGTCTCTTTGTAAAAATAAAATTACAATTGCCCAATATAAAGCGAGAGAATTACCTAAACCAACTATTCCTAAAATAATTAAAGTTGCGAATGTAGTGCGTCCGGCAGTTTTACGTCCGTAAATAGCTTGGACAATTCTACCACCATCTAGTTGTCCTGCTGGCATTAAATTTAAAGCTGTTACGACTAAACCCAACCAGCCAATTATCACTAAAGGATTCACATCCACTACAGACAATTGCAAAGTGTCGCCAAGAATAACCCGCGATAAGCTTCCTACCAAAATTGAACCTTGAAAAAATTGGTTTGGTAATTGAAATAAACTTCCTTCATGGGAAAGCAGCAATCCCACAACTAAGATTAATAATGAAATAATTCCTCCTGCTGCGGGACCAGCTAAAGAAATATCAAACAAAACTTTACGGTTGGGTAGCAATGATTCAAAGCGGGTAATTGCACCGAAACAACCAATTTGCACGGAAGGAAGTAGGTAAGGTAGACTCAAACGAACTTGGTGACGGCGAGCCAGTATCCAGTGCCCGAGTTCGTGAGCGATTAAAACTGTGAAAAATCCGACTGCAATGGGTAAAGATTCTTGAAATCTTCCTACATTAGAAAAGAAATCGAAATTTAATAAGATTCCCCCTGCTTCAAAAGTTGTGGCGATTGTTGCTACCAAAAGTATACCTGCAAAGGCTTTTTGTCCTGCACTCATCGAACGCGGATCGTTACGACTGGGTAGGACGATTACCACAGGTCTACCTTCAGGGTTTTCGAGTAAAAATAGGCGATATTTGTCACCAACACGTTCGCGTAAACTCGCACTCAAACGCTTGAAAACATCTTCCGGTTCACCTCTTAAATTACCTTTAAAAATGGCTCCTTCTTGATAAGCAATAGTTTCAGTTGCAAAATATGTATCGATGCCGAAAATACCTCTAATGGTACTTAATTCTTCTTCTGGAATCGGCATTATTTCCGGTTGTGGTAGCTGGTTTACCACTGCTGGCTGACTGGAATTTTCTTGAGATGCTTCCTCTGCAATTCTGGCTTCGGCTCTTTTTTTGAGCATTTCTTCTTGTCCCATGCTGCGCAACTGTCTGCCGATCGCTATATACAAACCAGCAGAAGCAACTACAAGAAAAAGTATACCTGCAATATTGATGAAAATTCCGGCAGCAACCAAACTGAAAAATACCAACCAGGGAGTTACTAACACCACCGACTGGAACCAAGCTAGTAGCCCTAATTTACCATAGGGTTTAGCACGAACAAAGCCCCATCCCAAAATTGCCAACGCCACCAATACAATCGCAGCTATAATTGCTGTTTCTGATGAATTAAACATCTTTAAACCTTTTGACAGTTATTTTCAGTCATCTGCTCTACAGATAACTGCTACCCCACCGTCTTCATACTTACCCTTACGGGTATGCGCGGAGCGCACGCTTCGCGAACGGCAGTCGCTCATGGGGGAAACCACGGCAGTTGCTCCACTTGGGGAGACCCCAAGACCGCACTGCCTCCCCAAGACCGCGCTGCCTCATTGAAGTCGGTTGTTACGGATATTAATAATTTATAACGATGGCTGTCTAGGGCGAAATTTACATCAAGAGAATTTAGAATTTAGAAAAAACTCATTCTTCATTCTCCATTGCCAGATAGGATGGATCAAAACTATATAGTATTTTTACTGATGACTATTTATATCTATGAGATATAGTCGATTAGTATAAATACTCAGGGTGGTCAAATGTCAAAAATCAACGGTACGATAATGCAGTATTTCCACTGGTACACTCCCGATGATGGAATGCTGTGGGATAAGGTAAATTTTAGGGCGAAAGAGTTAGCTGATAAGGGTTTTACTGCGATGTGGCTTCCACCTGCTTACAAGGGAATGGGTGGAACTTATGATGTGGGATATGCTGTTTACGATATGTACGATTTGGGTGAATTTGAACAAAAGGGTTCGATTCGCACTAAATATGGCGATCGCAAACAATATTTAGATGCAGTCAAATCTCTGCAAAGTGCGGGAATTGAAGTTTATGCGGATACGGTATTAAATCACCGCATTGGTGGCGATGATACAGAAATTGCTAAAGCAACGCCTTTTTCTCAGGAAGACAGACTAAATCCGAAAGGTTGGATGCGGGATATCAAGTCTTACACCCATTACAAGTTTCCCGGTAGAAAGAGTAAATATTCCGAATTTGAGTGGCATTGGTGGCATTTTGATGCAGTTGATTACGATGAATACAGTCAAGACTCTTCAAATATATATCTACTCGAAGGTAAGGTATTTGATGATTATGTGGCTTTGGAAAAAGGCAATTTCTCTTATTTGATGGGTTGCGATTGCGATTTTCAGAGTCAAGAGGTGCGCGATGAAGTTATTAATTGGGGTAAATGGTATCTGGATACAACGGGTGTAAATGGTTTTCGTTTAGACGCTATCAAACACATTTCATCGTGGTTTTTCCCGATATGGCTGGATGAAATGGAACGCCATGCTGGTAAAGATTTATTTGCAGTAGGTGAATATTGGCACAATGATGTCGATACTTTGCACTGGTATATCGATGCGGTAGGTGCAAGAATGTCGGTGTTTGACGTACCGCTGCACTATAATTTCCACTACGCCAGTAAATCCGGTGAAAGCTACGATATGCGGCGGATTTTAGATAATACTTTGATGCAGCAACGTCCCACCCATGCGGTAACTTTTGTGGAAAATCACGATTCACAACCGTTACAGGCATTGGAAGCACCCGTGGAACCGTGGTTTAAACCTTTGGCTTATGCTTTAATTTTGCTGCGTGAAGAAGGTTATCCCTGTGTATTCTATGCCGATTATTACGGTGCGGAATATGAAGACTATGGCAGGGATGGTAATCGTTATCCTATTTATCTACCTTCTCACGGTTGGATAATTGATAAATTTATGTATGCACGTCAGCATTTTGCCTATGGTCCTCAGTACAATTACTTTGACCATTGGGACATTATTGGTTGGACTCGATTGGGGGATCTAGAACATCCTCAAGGAATGGCGGTAATTATGAGTAATGGTGCGGAGGGAACTAAATGGATGGAAGTCGGTAAATCTAACACTAAATTTTACGATTTAACCGAACACGTTGATCAACCCATTTACAGTAATGAATGGGGTTGGGCTGAGTTTCGCTGTCATGGCGGCTCTGTTTCTGTGTGGGTGGAGGAACAGTGTTCGCGAAGCGTGTCCGATAGGACATACAGTGAGCAGTGAACAGTGTTCGCGAAGCGTGTCCCGGAGGGACATACAGTGAATAGGGAATAGGGAATGGTGAATGGTGAATAGGGAATAGTTAGGAGTTATTTGATTTTAGATTTTGGATTGATAGTTGAAAGTTAGGAATTCTTTCTTCCCCCTCTTCCTCTTCTTCCCCCTCTTCCCCCTCTTCTTTATCATGGTATTTCAATCCGGAGGATGCTAATTTTATCAATTGTGATCGTAGATGCTTTTGTAAAGCTTGCCCTGATGATATTGTATTAATAACAGACTAATGTACCGCTACAATACATGAGTTTGTTTCGTTAGATTGTTTGCACGTTTTTATTTTATTGCGTGCAGTTTTTAGTTAGCGATGCAGTTAAAAGTTAGATCGCTGCATTTATGTTTGTGCGTTCGGTTAATTACGAATCACCTAAAATTTCTGTCCTGCAAAAATTGAACGCACTTCTCCATTACGGCGAATGATGGCTTCTCCGTTGGCTACCTCTACTAACTTCCAACCGCTAGCGCCAATACTTTCGCCTTTTTGAACGTGACGAGTTACGCCGTTGACTTTAAATAATGCCGCAGATTCTTCTCCTAGTTCTAATAATCCTTCTAATACGTGGGAAGAAGTTGGAACTAATGCTACTTTTTGTTCTTTTTGTTGAACTGGTGCAGCAGTTGTTGCGGCTGATGGTGTTGGGGATTCTTTTGGTGCTGCCACGGGTGCAGGCTCTTTCATTTTGGGTAGTTTGGGAACTTGCTTGACACTAACGGGTTTGGTTTTTACTTCTACCGGTTTGATTTCTCTAACAGAAGCATAAGCTGTAATTGTTTTTGGTGATTTGGCTTTGGCTACTTTTACAGGTGCAGCTTTTTTGGCTTTATTTTCTGATGTTTTTGTTGCAACTTCTTTGGAAGCTGTCTTCACCGGCGGTAAGGGTGCTGGCGCTTGGGCTACTGCTGGGGGTGCGTAGCGCATCGGTTGCGGTGCTTGATATACAGGTATGTAAATTCTTTCTACAACCCTGGTGTTGGTGGTGCGACTTGGTAATGGTTTAGCGTTGTTGGCAATCTTCGGTTTTGGAAGAGTTGCGGCTGGTTGGTTGGCGTAGGCTAGGGTTGCTTGATTTCTGGGTACGGGAGTGACGCGGCGAGCAATGTTGTTGGTTGAGGCTTTATTGTATAATTCTTGTTGCCTGTCAATAATTGCTAAGGCTCCGAGCATATAGTCTACTAAATCTGACTTAATTTCTGCTTGGGTGGGTGCAGCATTTTCTGCTTGCAATAGTTTTGCTTCGGTGGCTGGCTCTTGCAAGGCAAATTGAAACGTATCCTCGGTGAGACGATTAAAAAGTCCGTTGCTATTTGCCCAATGAATTGCGGCGAGAGCTAATCCTAATCCTGCTCCCAATTTAAGTATTTGTCTGAGGTTGCGCCAAATTCTCCGACGCTGTTTTTTGACTGTGCGTCGAGTTGTTTGAGGAGGATTGCTCGCCACGGTGTGGAATTGAGCGGCGATTCGGCGTTGCTCAACTTCTGTGATGGGACTGACGATGGTAGGAGGTGCGACTATTTGCGCCCCGGGATTCGCTGTCTTCAGGGCTAACTGTTGCTGTGTTTGGACGATTTGCGAACTAAGATTACTGCTTCCATCGAGAATGCAGTCAATATCGGAAAATAATTCGTCCATCAAGTCATCAGCATAAGTTTCCATCGTCCAAGGTTCGCTAACGATTAACTCGGAAGATGGCTCTGGAAGTACTAAATTGGTGCTAACTGTTTGAGACATAAGGATTTTCAGTATTAATTCGTTCTAAGAGAGTGATTTATGAAATCTTTATCCTTGTAAATTTAAATTTAAAAAGAACTGTTTACTCACCGTTCGATTACGGAATATTTCATAAATCAAAAGTATTTTTTTTAACAAGTATCCATTAACTGTTGATGATGTAAAATTTTGTTTGTGTGTCATCAACCATACTAGTCTCCTTGGATACACCATACTACTATACTCATGGTTCATGAAGATTGTCTTCATGTTAATGCTGTAACTTCGCTCTGGTTCTGGTTTTTATGCAATTCTAGGTATATAAGTAAAGCATTCACATCGGCGGGGTTGACTCCTCCGATACGTGCTGCTTGCCCGATGGTAAGTGGTTTCACTTTATTGAGTTTTTCTCGCGCTTCTTTTCCAAGGGTGTTAATGGACTCATAATCCAAGTCCCCTGGTAGGGAACGATTAGCTTGACGAGCAATTTGATCGATTTGATTCTGCTGTCTGGCTAAGTAGCCGGAATATTTGATATCGATTTCTGCTCCTTCTTTTTCGGCGCGTTGTAAATCGGTATTTCCCAATCCATATTGCATTAAATCAAGGTAGTGAAATCCCGGACGACGCAATAAGTCGGCGAGGGTAATTGAACCTTTGATGGCTTGCTTGGTGTCTGCTACTATGGCTTTCCCAATATCATCATTTTCCTTTACTCGCTTGGCATACAGCCGTTCTTTCTCCGTGGCAATATTCGCTTGTTTGCGAGTAAATAATTCCCAGCGGCGATCGTCAATTAAACCAACTTCTCTGCCTAGAGGAGTTAATCTTCGATCGGCATTATCTGAACGCAGCAGCAAGCGATATTCGGATCTGCTAGTTAGTACCCGGTAAGGTTCCCGCAAGTCTTTGGTACACAAGTCATCAATTAAGGTGCCGATATAACTTTGCTCCCGGGGGAAAACTATCATCTCCTGGTTGCGGACAAACCTTGCAGCATTAATGCCGGCAACAATTCCTTGGGCTGCGGCTTCTTCGTAACCAGTTGTACCGTTAATTTGTCCCGCACAAAATAAACCGGCGATTTTCTTGGTCATTAGTGTGGGAAAACACTGAGTCGCTGGCAAATAATCATACTCGACTGCGTAAGCAGGACGTAACATTACGCAGTCCTCCATGCCTGGAAGACTACGCAACATACGCAGTTGCAAATTTTCAGGTAACCCTGTGGAAAACCCTTGAATATAAAGTTCGGGAATATCCCTTCCTTCGGGTTCAATAAAGATTTGATGACTTTCCTTATCGGCAAAGCGGACAATCTTATCTTCAATGCTGGGACAATAACGTGGTCCCTTGGCATCTACCCAACCGCCATATACGGGAGAAAGATTGAGATTATCGCGAATTAATTGATGAGTTTCGGCGGTGGTGCGAGTCATATAACAAGGTAACTGTTCCTTTTCCACCCATACTTCTGGATCGAAACTGAACCAGCGGACATCTTCATCTCCTGGTTGCAGAGTCATTTTGCTGTAATCAACCGTGCGCTTATCTACTCGTGCGGGAGTTCCAGTTTTGAGGCGGCCAGTTTCAAATCCCAAACGTTGTAGAGTGTGAGTCAAACCTTCAGCTGCGAATTCACCAGCACGCCCAGCCGCCATTGATTTATTGCCAACCCAAATTCGTCCTCCCAAAAAAGTTCCTGTGGTGAGGACAACTGCTTTACATTCAAAGGCGACACCAAAGTAAGTTTGAACGCCGATAATATCATCGTTAGCGCCCAAAACCAAGTCCGTAACCATTGCTTCACGGACGCTCAAATTTTCTTGATTATCTACAATTACCTTCATCACTGCCGCATATTCGCGCTTGTCAGTTTGAGCGCGTAATGCCCATACAGCAGGACCTCGCGAGGAATTGAGAATCCGTTTTTGTACGTAAGTACGATCTGCCATTTTACCAATTTCCCCACCGAGTGCATCGACTTCGTGGGTTAATTGAGACTTTGCCGGGCCACCTACGGCGGGATTGCAAGGTTGCCAAGCAATTTTATCCAAGTTGAGCGTCAACAGTAGGGTACGCAAGCCTTGACGTGCAGTAGCTAAAGCTGCTTCACAACCGGAGTGACCTGCACCTACAACTATGACATCAAAAGAGTCTTGGAATTCAACACTATTGTGCATGGTCATACCTCAAGTTCAGCATGATTTGGGGTTAATCTAATTTTAACCGATACAGTGATTTAATGATTGTACCTTGCTGATAAAATACTCAGCAAAAGCACTGTTATTTTTTCACAGAAAGAAAATTATTCTTGTAGTTGAGAGGTGATGTATAAGATATTTCTTTAAGTTTCTCAAATAAGATTAATAACAAAATTTCAATGTAATTTTTAAGACTTTTATTTTGATTTATTTTGATTATTTTTGTACCAAGTATGACCGGAAAATAAACTGGATACAAGCCACCCGGATTTATCCGTGGAGAAAAACAACTCGATTTATCGATGGGGTAATAATTCTAAATTCTTCATGTCTTATTCTAAATTCACCTTGACTTTAAAAATCAATGAAAATAGTTTTCCATAAAATCGCTTTTTTGATAATTGCTGCTTACATAGCTATGACTTTAGTTGCTAGCAATCGGATTGCTCAAAGCCAGCCGAGTAGTGATGTCGAGCAAGTAGAAAACTGCTTGGTGAATAGACTTTTTGATGAGAAATGTGCCACACCCCCACAACCACAACCACAACCACAAATTCCCCCAATACAAATTCCTTCACCGATTCCAACTCGAACTTTAACAGACAAAGAACGGTTTATCGCAGCACTGATGAATCATTTTGCGATCATTCCTCAACCCGATAGCTACGAATATATTTTGCTGCGTGCTTACGGTGCGCCATTTGTGAATTTAGAACCAACAATTAAACTACCAGCAAAACTAGCATTTAAAAACGATCGAGAAACTCAACAATTTCAAGCAACCCTGACAAAAGGTAAAGTCGCAGGTACGAGAGATTGTTATTTACAAAAGTCGGCGGCGGATGCTTTAAATAAAGCACGCGCGATCGCAAGATTTCCGCTAAAATCTGGATATGCTAGAAGTGATTGTATTCGTAATTTTGCTACAACTGCCAGGTTTTGGAGAAAGTATACGAATTCGAGAACATTAGATTTAGTACGAAAGGGTAAAGAAACCAGAATTTTAGGTACAGTTGCACCACCAGGTACTTCACAACATTTATGGGGATTGGCGATTGATTTAAGAGTAACTAATAAAAGTCAAATCAACGCTTTAAATCAAAACGGTTGGTATCGCACTGTTAAATATGATGTACCTCATTGGAGTTATGTTGGTTATCCACCAGAAACATTACTTAAATTAGGTTTTCAAAAGAAAATTATCGAGGGAACAACTTATTGGTTAACGCCTTTATAAATAATGTAGAGACTTCTTCTGTGCTACGTCTTTGCGTATTTAGGTTTGGAACGAAAATTTGGTGCAATTATATTTATATAACGCATCAATATAAATCTTTCACCATATTGAATAAGCACAAAGAATCCGAGTTTCATCAAACGAAAAAGATTATCCTAAATCAAAGAGTGATTATCAATCCCGAATGGTGCGTTAAACGCAATATAAATTATCGTTTATAGTTCAGATATAGTCGTGCGTTTAACACACCCTACAAGAATTTTGTACATCTTGCTCTTACTTTGGGGTGAGTGATTGCTATTACTGAAGATGTAACTAAGAAATTATTTTAAAAGTCGTTATGAGTTCTAGTTATTAGGGAAATGGGTATTCTCAGCTTGCCTTATACCTTTTGCGATAAAATTTACTTTCGCATTGCCGTACGTAATCATTACAATGAACCTAGCAAAGCGATTGTTTGGAGTTGAGGAAAAGTGGGCTTATTTGACGATTTGAGCAAATTTTTAGAAAGTCGTTTAGAAGAATTCTTGCGGAATAACCCGCATTTGGAATTAGAAGCACTATTAGAACAATTACGGGAGCAAGAAGAAGACACTCTCAAGTTAATTGCAGATTTAAAGCTACAAGAAAAGCGCCGACAAGATGAAATATTGTCCACAGCCCAAGAAATCCAAAAATGGCACATCCGCGTACAAAAGGCGAAAAACGCTGGCAGAGAGGATTTAGCAGTTAAAGCCCAAGAAAGAGAAGCGGCACTATTGCGACAAGGAAATCAGCTTTGGGGACAAATGCAAGGTGTAAAGGAGCGCATTACCCAAGCTAAAGAATTATTACGAAAAATTCAACAACGGCGACAGGAAGTACAAACCAAAGCTTCTCAAGCACAAGCAGCGCGTGCAAAAGCCCAAGCACAACAACGTATAGAAACAGATGCTGGCTGGTGGAATGCAAGCAGCACCTATCCTAGCTCTAACAGCTACGATGACTTAGACGAAAAATTCCGTCGTTGGGAAACTGAAGCTGAGTTGGATGAAATGAAGCGTAATATGGGGAGTTAGGGGTTAGTAGTTAGGGGTTAGGAGTTGGGAGTTAGGAGTTAGGAGTTAGGAGCTCGCGGAGTTATACCAATTCTGTATGAGGCTGCGGTGAATCGCTCTCAGCCTGGAAGGCTGGAGCTACCGGTACAAAGCCAACCTGTGTTGGCTAAATTCGGCGCATCTTTATAAAGAAATGGGGCGTTGCTGAATTAAACTATGAATTGCATTTATATACATTTTGTCAAGGGCTCCCTGCCAAATTTTTTTCTCCTAAAAAAATTCTCATGGGTACCCGTCAAAAACATGAAACCTGTGTAGAGACGTAACAGTGTTACGTCTCCTGCAATGTGAAATCATAATTTCATATTACGATTCAGCAACGCC
>ERZ1740059.2050-NODE-2050-length-10044-cov-3.772950_pt1 | contig 10044 bp, 10 predicted proteins | sample MGYA00581744_ERZ1740059 | MGnify/ENA primary metagenome ERZ1740059 (study PRJEB43018, sample SAMN04849738) | marine metagenome | isolation source: floating plastic debris | place: Pacific Ocean | collected 2008-08-28 | study: EMG produced TPA metagenomics... | reverse complement strand
ATACTTCTCTTCCATAAAACGGCAGATGTAGTTCATCGACCGATAGCAGTGGATAAGGTTTAGCTTGGCTAAAGGAGTCATGACAACTTCGTTAAAGGTGCCATCTCCAGAGAACTGACAGATTACCCGTAGGCCCATATCTTCGAGTAACTTTCGACTGGGCCAGGCATCACCACCAATGTTGTAGTCACCGATGATGTTGACATCGTAGGGAGTGGACTCAAATCCTTCGGGCAATTGCCGATACTCATCAGCCTTGGGCAATACCCAATCTCGAACGGTGTCGTTAGCAATGTGGTGACCCAAGGACTGAGAAACTCCTCGGAAACCTTCACAACGTACAGGTACAACAGGTTTACCCGTTTCCTTAGCTTTTTGTCTGGCAACGGCTTCGATGTCATCCCCAATCAAACCTACGGGGCATTCCGATTCAATGGTGGTGCCTTTACTTAAAGGAAAGAGTACTTCCAGTTCATCAATTAGCTTGGCCAACTTATTATCACCGCCAAAAACGATATCTCGTGCTTGGAAGTCGGAGGTGAACTGCATGGTACCAAAGGTGTCTACTCCAGTGGTGCCAATATAATAATTACGCCGCCCAGACCAGGAATAGTAGCCACAGCCAACGGGACCATGGCTAATATGAATCATGTCTTTTACCGGACCCCAGACCACACCCTTTGCACCTGCATAGGCACAACCACGAGTTGTCATAACACCGGGAACGGATTTTTTGTTTGACTTAACGCCACAGTCGGAAGCCCCTTCTTCTGTTACATTCAGGTGCTTAGAACGACGCTTTTTAGCTTTATCTGGATAGGCGTCCAGAACCTCCTGGATCAGGTCTTTTCTGTCTTCTACGGTGGTCATGGTGTCCTCTCTGTTTGTTTAAAGGAGTAGTGGTTTTGGGCTAGGTCCTGTCTGACCCGTTACGGAAGATACCCCAGGTAGCTTTCTCGCTGGTGAGTTGGGCCTGTGCCGGGTCAGACAGTTAGGTGCTAAACAGTAGCAACAGCCTTGCCAGCAGCTTGGTCTTCTGCAAGCACTTTCTGGTACTCTTCTTCACCACCCAACAGACCGAACTGAACCAGTAGTTCTTCCAACTCATCCATAGAGATAGGTGTGGGAATAACTAGGTTCTTGTTGGCTTCGATCTTGCGGGCTAGCGTGCGATATTCTTCAGCTTGATTACTTTCAGGAGCATACTCAATTACAGTCATACGACGCAATTCAGCATGCTGTACAATGTTGTCACGGGGTACAAAGTGAATCATCTGGGTACCGAGTTTCTCAGCCAGGGCTTCGATCAACTCAACTTCCCGGTCTACATTACGGCTGTTGCAGATCAGGCCACCTAGACGTACACCACCCGAGTGAGCATACTTAAGAATGCCTCGGGCAATGTTGTTGGCCGCATACATGGCCATCATTTCACCCGAACAGACGATGTAGATTTCCTGGGCTTTACCTTCCCGAATGGGCATGGCAAAACCACCGCAAACAACGTCGCCTAATACGTCGTAAGAAACAAAATCTAGATCTTCGTAAGCACCTTCTTCTTCTAGGAAGTTGATGGCGGTGATGATGCCCCGACCGGCACAGCCAACACCGGGCTCAGGACCACCGGACTCAACGCACTTAACGTTTTTGTAGCCAGTGAGCAGCACTTCGTCAAGCTCCAGGTCTTCTACCGCACCACGCTCAGCGGCTAAGTGCAAAATAGTAGTCTGAGCCTTGCTGTGGAGCATTAAACGAGTGGAATCTGCTTTGGGGTCACAACCCACAATCATGATGCGCTGAGTATCGGCTAACCCAGCAATGGTGTTTTGGGAAGTAGTGGACTTACCAATACCGCCTTTTCCATAAAATGCGATCTGTCTCATGAATTAGATTCTCCTTAAGGTGTTAGTAAACGCGAGGGCTAGATGTAGCTATGCAGAGCGATACGGTCTGTCGAGAGTCCAGCAGAGGCTCTGACTCTGTGTTTGACGGGGGGGAACGCTCGACTATGAGGGCGTGGTGGAGAGACTTCATAGGGAAGTTAAGGGAGACAATTAGGTCAGAGGAGAATGGAACTATACAGCGACGACGGTTAATTCAGGTGAAACCTGAGCCTGTAAACGGGTTTCAATAGCGCCTTTAAGGGTAGCCGTACTGCTGTCGCAGGAGCCGCAGGCCCCCTTGAGCTGGACTTGAACCACGTTGTCGCTGACATCGTAGAGTTCAACATCGCCGCCATCTGCCATTAACATTGGGCGGACCTCTTCTGTCAGAACTTTTTGAATCAGATTAATCTTTTGAATGGGGGTGAGGGGAACAGCGGAGACTTCAGCTTCTACCCTGGCGGCCACTGCGGTTCGGTCTCGCTGTACTTCGATTAAGATATCCTCGATACCGGCTAAACAAGAACCACAGCCCCCACCGGCTTTAACATAGTTGGTAACTTGCTCGACGGTCGTTAAATCATTTTCAATAATTACCCGGCGGACACGGGGTTCGGTGATACCAAAGCAGGAACAGATCAGCGTACCTTCATCGTCGTCATGGTGCTCGACCTCAATGCCACGATATTTATAAATGGCGGCTTCGAGAGCTTCTTGCCCCATCACAGAACAGTGCATTTTGGCTTCGGGTAACCCACCGAAGAACTCAGCAATATCTTGGTTGGTGATATTGAGGGCTTGATCGAGAGTTTTGCCTTTAATGATTTCGGTGAGGGCAGACGAAGACGCGATCGCACTGGTGCAACAAAATGTCTGAAATTGAGAGTCTAAAATAGTCTCTGTTGATTCTTGAATCTTCAGGTGCAGCCGTAGGGCATCACCACAGGCAATGCTTCCCACTTCACCATAGACAACAGCCACGTCGGGCTCATTAGCATCTGCGATCGCACCCTGATTGATGGGGTTGTAAAACAGTTCGAGTACTTTTTCAGAATAGTCCCACATGGCGGTTTCTAGAGGTAAAGGAGCAAGGGAGCAAGGGAGGAAAGTAAGAGGAAAGAAGGGGCTAGGCGCTATGGACTAAATCGCGATCCTGTAGCCAGCCCGCTTCATCACTGTTAAAGGGTGAAATAGCTCGCAGTTTCTCCACAATGCCGGGCATAACGCTGACGACCTGTTGAATATCTTCTGGGGTGGTAAACCGCGACAGACTAAAGCGAATTGATCCGTGGAGAATGGTGTAGGGCAGCCCCATGGCAGTCAACACATGGGAAGGGTCAAGGGAGCCCGATGTGCAGGCCGATCCAGACGAGGCGCAGATACCGTGCTGGTTGAGCATAAACAGAATTGCTTCGCCTTCGATATATTTAAAGCCGATATTAGTCGTGTTAGGCAGACGAGTGGTGCCACCGCCATTGACTTCACAGTCGGGAATCAGTGCTAGCAGCTGAGATTCTAGAGAGTCTCGTAGCTGCTGTTCCTGCTGGACATTGACCAGATGCTTGCGGGCTAGTTCGGCCGCTTTGCCCAGGGCAACAATGCCCGGAACGTTATGGGTGCCAGCTCGCCGACCTCTTTCTTGATGACCGCCCAGAAGAAACGGCCGGAAGCGGAATCCACGACGAACATAGAGCACACCCACACCTTTAGGGGCATGGAGCTTATGTCCGGAGAGAGTCAGCAGGTCGATGGTGCTGTGCTTGAGATCAATGGGGACTTTGCCTACGGCTTGAACCGCATCTACGTGGAAAGTGGCCTCATATTCTTTTGCGATCGCACCAATCTGTTCTATAGGAAAAATTACCCCCGTCTCATTGTTGGCATACATTGTTGTCACTAAAGCGGTGCCCCCGGTCATGGCTGCCTCTACCTCCATGAGATCGAGCTGACCACGTCGATCCACCGACAGATAGGTCACGGTATAGCCCTTTTTCTCCAAGTGCTTGCACACGTTGAGAATGGCCGGATGCTCCACCGCTGTTGTGACAATATGTCGCTTTTCGGGTTGGGCTGCTAACGCCGCATGAATGGCCGTGTTGTTGCCTTCACTACCACAGCTGTTTAAGATGATTTCGGTATCTTCTGCCCCTAGGAGCTCAGCTACCTGAACTCTGGCATCCTGGACGGCTGCACCTACCTGACCGCCAAAACTGTGCATCGACGATGGATTACCGTAGAGGTCGCTCAAGTAGGGCAGCATCGCGTCCACAGCATCAGGATCAACCTGAGAGGTCGCGTTGTTATCTAAATAAATGACCATTACATCGTCTCCGCAGTAAATAAAGGGCAATAGAAAACAATCAGCATTGGACCATAAAAGCTATGGCATCAGCGGCATATTTGTGTTGGATTGAGACCGTAAGTTTTGGAGCGTTTGAGCGTAGCTATCGAACCAGTGCTGCCAGTATCCTGACTGCCGTGAGGATTTTAGCCTTGCGACCATATGGCTGTAGTTGGTAAACCAAACAGGCCAGTAGTCTGTTGGTGACTCGGTGCTCAAAGTAACTGCTGTTGCTCCGGTTGATAAAGGCACACAGCCTTCGTTGGTAGGGCACACGGCCCAGCATTGGGCAACGCCGTGGGAATCCTGACACTGATTACAGTGATTCACATTAATCCAGAAAGCTGAACCATCGGTCTCGATAGCGCCAGTCGGACAGCTGAAGAGACAGCGTTGACAGGCAATACAGTCGTTAGTGATGGTATAAGTCATGGTGTTGATCCTCCTATATCTTCTGTCTTTTCCGTCTCTTCAGCTGTCTTCTAGCTTTCTAAAACATGCTCGTCATAAAAGTGTCGTGCGACTGTCTCAATCACGTCATAGGCTTCGACGACAATGAGACCAGCTTTTTGCAGAGCTTTTTGAGGACAGGGGCCGACTTTAGCCGTTAGCAGTGCCTTACAGTCAATAATCGTATTGATGATGCCGTCTAGGGCCGCTTCTTCGCCGTAGCCACCCTGGCAGTAGTCGGCTACTTTACGGTGACCAACAAACTTGGCCTCGGTAGCATCTACTTCATAAATCATGAACTCTTTGGCGTGACCAAAGTGTTGGTTGACCAACCCTCCGCCCTTAGTGGCAACAGCAACTAAGACTTTAGGAGAATTAGTACGACGAGTATTGACAGAAGCCTGTTTTTTCTCAGCCACAACAGCTTTTGTTTGCTCAATATCAAGGTGAACTGCCTGACGTTGTTCCAGACTATAGTCGGCAGACATTTCCATGAATTTCTCTTTGGTGAATTCCTGGCTGCGGTCTTCACCTAACAAACCAACGGCATCGGCACGACACTGACGACAGTGACGCATCATTTTCATATTGCCAGAGCAGTTGACTTGGACCGTTTTTAACTCTTTAGGGTTAGGTCCCCGCTGACCGTTGAGACCAAAGTAAGTACCATGCTCTGGAGCTGAGATCAGCGGCATAATATTATGCAGAAAGGCACCGCGATCGCGGATAGCTTTATTGACCTCTGGCAGATGTTGGTCATTGATACCCGGAATCAGAACCGAGTTGACCTTACAGAGAATATCGGCCTCCTGCAACGCCTGCAGACCTTCCATTTGGCGCTCATGTAGGATTTTCACCCCGTCAATGCCACGGTAGCGTCTGCGGCGATAGTGAACCCAGGGATAAATTTTCTCCCCTACGCTTGGGTCCACCATATTAATAGTGATGGTGACGTGATCCACATTGAGCTGTTTAATCCGATCCACATGGTCGGGTAGCATTAACCCATTGGTGGAGAGACAGAGTTTGATGTCGGGGGCCTTGTCGGCAATTAACTCAAATGTACGAAAGGTTTTCTCTGGGTTAGCTAATGGATCACCAGGGCCAGCAATTCCTAACACTGTCATTTGAGGAATTTTGCCAGCTACCACTAAAACTTTATGGGCTGCTTCTTCCGGTGTTAGCAGCTCGCTGACCACACCGGGACGACTCTCATTTGCACAGTCATATTTACGGTTACAGTAGTTGCACTGGATATTGCAGGCAGGGGCCACAGCAACGTGCATACGAGCATAGTGATGATGGGCTTCTTCGCTGTAGCAAGGGTGTTTCTCAATACGAGCCTTTAAAGACTCGCTTATACCCTTAGGGGCATCATTTTTAGTGCTACAGCCACAGCCGCCGCCGGACTTGACGGTTGTTTTAGTTTTAGTCAAGGTAATGTCCAGCTCGGGCGTCGTTGTGGGCGCAGGGGCAAGGGCAGTAGGGGGCGGAGGCGTCATTGGTTTAAAGGGTTAGGGAATAAGGGCAGTTATGAGATAGTGACGCTGCATTGGCTAGGTAGGAGGGTTCTACTTGGTAAAACCGGAGAATCAGGTTGGAGGATAGCGAATGCAGCGCCAGAGAGTGTGCGCGCTGAGGAACCCAATAGCGATCAGCAATTTCCAGGGTGTCTGAGGGAGGAGCGCTCGTTTGTCTAATGTGAGATAACGGGGGCTCCCCAACATGGGTGAATACGCCTGAAATGGGTCTGGTCGCCGCTGGCTAGATCGTGAAAGCTAAAAACAAAGGTAATAGAGAGATAAACTGTCTAGCCTTGTTTTTTGCCTTTTCAAATCAACCGGGTCTTCAGCGATGAAAGAGTTATATCAATGCCTCTAGAACGCAATTTGAGCAAAGCGCCGATAGGATTTATTGAATGATTAACGCTGCACTCAATTGCTGTAGCTCTGATAAAACCAGGAAAAAAAATATTTTCTAGATCGGGGTACTAGTATTTATCAGTCAGCGGACTGGTATTTTGTTACCCTGGTTCGATGATTTCTGTACTCAGCCAAATCCGTTTAGTGAAGAGGGATTCGGGCTGTTTTGAATAACTTAGAGAGACTGTTTGATTGAGTACTCAAATTTAGGTGTTTTGCTAAAATAGCTACAAAATAAAAGACCCTTTAAAGTTGTCGAAAATGGTGTCTGTATTGTTGCTTTCAGTTTTCCGGTGTTTTTTGTAACAGATTTTACTATTTCGCGTTAACTAATGTAAAAGCTACCCTAGGTGATCTTTCCCCTCATTTGTAAAAGCCACTGTAGATAGCCACTGTAGATAGCCTTTTTTTCCATTGTCTGTCGATGACTCTCAACTAGGTGAGATGTCTGCTGTCTGCGATGACAGATATCGGTCTAACTTCAGACTGTTTTGAGCAGTTGTTAAGGATTGCTGAATTTAATTGAGAGAGTTCTGCATCGTTTGCTACAGTTTCTGTTATGAACCTATGGGTTAGACGGTCAGAAATCGTACTTTGAGTACATAGATAGCCGTTTTTTCAATTGCCTATCAATAGACCTCTAAGTCATACAGGTCAAGGCTTTTCCTTGAGTACAAAATACTTGTACCTCTGTTTAGAAATACCTATCCCTCCACTCTAAAATACCCGTACCCTGTCCCCAAGGAAATTCTAAATCACTTATCTATCAAGGTTTTGGTGGGTGAGTACATCGGCAATTGTTATAGTAAATCTGGATTGGGCCATGGCAAACGCACCTCTAAAGTTGCGACTGGTATAAGCAGAAAAACAAAGCCTCACCAGAGCCATGTCCCTATCTCAGCCGCGTTTCTCCATTCGGCATCTGTTTCCCTCAGTCAAACTAGACCAGGTGTTTCCCCACCTGGCGGACTTTGCCATAATTTTTGAGCGAGATCCGGCGGCCCGTAATTGGCTAGAAGTGATGTGTTGTTATCCCGGTCTGCATGCGATCGCAGCCCATCGTCTGGCCCACTGGCTCCAGCGTCACAACGTTTCCTTTTTGCCTCGGTTTATTTCTCACCTGGCCCGTCTTTTTACAGGTATTGAAATTCATCCCGGTGCCACCTTGGGTAAGGGAGTTTTTATCGATCACGGCATGGGAGTTGTAATTGGAGAAACTGCCGTGGTTGGAGACTATACCTTGATTTATCAAGGCGTTACCCTGGGGGGGACAGGAAAAGAAACGGGTAAACGTCATCCTACGGTTGGTAGCCAAGTGGTGATTGGCAGCGGTGCAAAAGTTCTTGGCAGCATTCATATTGGTGACCATGCCCGCATCGGAGCAGGGTCTGTTGTATTGCGAAGTGTACCTGCCAACTGCACAGCTGTTGGCATTCCCAGTCGTAATGTATGCGAATGCAATACCACAGCGACCCCCTTAGAACATGGTCAGCTTCCCGATGTTGAAGCCACTACCCTACGACATCTTTTGGCTCGCATTGAAGCGTTAGAAACCCAAATACAAAGTCTCACCTATCCATCCCTTTCACCCCTGGAGTATTAATCCTATGGATAAATCCGCGCCCACTGTCCCAAATTGGGGACAGGTTGTTGCAGTCCCTCGAGGCGAACGCTGGTCGATCAATCGCCGATTGCAAGACCTCCATATTGCTTGTAGCTGTCCGACAGATGGCACCCTACGAGTTGATGTTAATCATGCCTTAGAGCTCATGCTAGTTCATAGTGTTGTTAAACGATTTACCGTTCCCCGTCAGGCTGGCATAGGTTGGCTAGAACGCTGTTGGCAGACCCAGGTTGCCTGCAGCACCGACCATTAGTGGTCGCTCTCTTCTTTCCTTATTTCGTCTCTCGCTATTCTGTTTGTCCTATATATTGATAATCGGAGAAATTCCATGACTACTCAAACCCTTGTTCGTGCCTTTGGTGAAGTTGGTGACAATCCTGTCGGGTTAGAAAAAGACGTTACCATCACCGTCTGTGAAGGCCTAAATCTGGTATACGCGAGTTTTCAAGCCCTTTACGTACAATATCAAAAACATCATTTTGTGATTGAAGGGGCAGAATTCTATTCCATTCATGAGTTTTTTCAAGAAAGTTACGAAGCTGCCCAGGGTGAATCCCATGACGTGGCCGAGCGCCTAAACGGTTTGGGCGGTATTCCCGCTGGCTCCTTTGCGACTCTGGCGGAACTCTGCTGTTTTGCTCCAGAACCAGAAGGTGCGTACAACTGTAGACAAATGATTGAAAATGATTTGGCGGCGGAGCAGGCGATTATCGCTCTACTACGTCGACTGGCAACCCAAGCAGAAAGTGTAGGAGATCGAGCGACTCGATATCTTTACGAACAGATTCTTCTAAAAACAGAAGAACGTGCTTTCCATCTTGATCACTTCTTATCTGAAGATAGTCTCACGTTTGCCTTTCTAAGATAGGCCATAGGGTTTGAGACTTTACAGTCTCAAACCCTGTTAAGGAGATTTTCGTATCGTTATGGCAAACATCAGTCAAAAAGGAGTTTTTCCATGTTAACGACCCTTTTAATGGTTGGTCCATTTATTCTATTTGCCTGGGGTCTGCAATTTTTTCTCAATCAGCTGATTGCAGATGACATCGAAACCTTTAACACAACTCAGTCTCAGTCAATGGACGACGTTTCGATGACCTGACAACCCTGACGCTGCGCTGGGTTAAGTCAGCAGACTACGTTTGAGGGTGAGACATACTCTGCCCTTCTCGCCCTCTTCCCTCTTCTCGCTTTGACGTCTATGGAGCCTGCTACAGTGACTGTCCATATTAACGATACAACCCTACGAGATGGTGAACAAGCTGCAGGTGTGGCCTTTAGCTTGGAAGAGAAGGTTGCGATCGCAACCTTTCTCGATACCATCGGTGTTCAGGAAATGGAAGTTGGCATTCCTGCCATGGGGCGAGATGAAGCCAAAGCTATCCGTGCGATCGCAGATCTAGGTCTCCAGGCTCAGCTCCTAGGCTGGAATCGGGCTGTGCTATCAGATATCCAAGCCTCTATCCACTGTGGCCTTAAGCGAATTCACATTTCGATTCCAGTCTCAGCTATCCAGATTCAAGTTAAGTTTCAGGGCCAGTGGGTCAAAATGTTTGACCAGCTGCGAGATGCCATCAACTTTGCCCATGACCATGGTTTAGAGGTCAGCGTTGGGGGTGAAGATAGCTCCCGAGCAGAAGCATCGTTTTTGCTTGACGCCGCCCAGTTTGCCCAAGAATTAGGCGCATTTCGATTTCGGTTTTGCGATACGGTCGGCATTCTCGACCCGTTTACCACCTTTGAAAAAGTGCAGACGCTGGCCGCCGCCATTGAGATTCCATAAGAGATGCACCCCCCCAGAGCCCTGGGCTTGGCCACAGCCAC
>ERZ1740059.2049-NODE-2049-length-10046-cov-7.052647_pt1 | contig 10046 bp, 6 predicted proteins | sample MGYA00581744_ERZ1740059 | MGnify/ENA primary metagenome ERZ1740059 (study PRJEB43018, sample SAMN04849738) | marine metagenome | isolation source: floating plastic debris | place: Pacific Ocean | collected 2008-08-28 | study: EMG produced TPA metagenomics... | reverse complement strand
GATAGCATATATGATTTTGACTGAGTATTTCTGGAAATTCCAGTGAAAAATTGCACTGCGGGAATGTTGTAAACATGCCCTATTCTACAATTTTTCCTCGCTACTTTGGTTGGTATCTTCGCTAATATAACAAAGGTGCATACAACAGATGGTACAGCTAGGCCATTTTCAGAATTAAGCAAAACCTACCTCTGGGCAAAGAACGGTGAAAGTTTCTGCTAATACTTACAGTCTTTATGACAGGGAGATTTTTGACATCTGCCTCCTCCCCAGCCCAGAGGACACTTACACTTCACCTGATCCCCTGCTATCACACACTCCCCATCTCCACAATCCATGTCTACAAATCAGAGAATATATCACACAAAATCAGAAAAAGACAAATTTTGAGACAACAAAATATCTTTTATGCTGCTGTTTAGGATTTGTCTTCCTCTCCCTATGAAGGAGACAACTCCTTTAAGGGTAATTATCTCCAACGTTTACTGTGGGAAAACTTTTGTGTCACCAGACGGCCTGATCAGCATTCAGCAGTGTTGGCACTTCATTTAAGAGTTGCAAAAAATGGAAAAAATGATGATAAGTTTAGATAACTTATCCAGTTTTAAAATGTCATTTTACTTCGAACATCTTTTCTATCAGCCAAGCTGAGAAAAAACATGGTTTATCATCTTGATGAGATCAAGGGGTCAGAGAACTAACTGTTTGATGCAATATCATTATTCATTCTTAAGCTATTAACTCAACAACTACTGCATACATCTTGGTCTGAACTTCCGCCCCCATAATTATAAACTCCCCCACATCACTAATAAGAAAACTACTAATTCATTCTCACAACCAATTAGTTGGAATAAATTTGTGGCAGAGTAATGCATCAATAGGAAATTAAAAAAAGTGCTGCCCATCACTTTTTAAGACATTACTTACACCAACTACATGTAGAATTTGTGCAATTAAAAAAACATAAGTTTTTGAACAGTTAGATTAACTTAATGGTTGGCAGGGTATATATTCCCATCTCTCTAGCCATGATATGCCGAATTGTACTTATCTGCAGTTATCCCCTCCCTAAACTGGTAACTCACTTGCACAGAGGTTTGTTTTACAGGTAGCTCCTCCCCACCCTGGGTGACAGGTGCACTGGTACTTGCTGCCACTGTTAGTAAGTGCACATGTACCTCTTCGTCCACATGGGTTAGGATTACATAGATTGTTCTGACATGTGGGTCCGCTGAAACCTTGTGGGCAACCTGAAACAAGAGTAAGCATCAGGGCATGTTTGTACCTGGAAAGCCGCTCATAAATTATTGGTAAGAACCAGTGAACACATCTGCCAGAAGGAAAAGTAACAATATTAGGTACACAATATAATGATGGTACAGTCTAACAGCAAAAGTTTTGAAAATTTTAGATGTGGAACGCACAAACTGATGAAAAGTTAAGTTGTATAGTGATAGTTTTGGCATTTGGCATACAGAAGTCCTAATGTCACAAAAACTATTGTGAAAATGCCATGATTTGTGTGTCAATTTTCAGCACTTACTGCACACGCATTGACCGTTGGGTTGAGATTTAGCCTGGCCTCCGTTCAGACAGCGAACATTAGAGCAGGAAGAATACTGACATAAGTTCCCTGTCCAACCATGATGGCAAACACACGACCAAACGTAATAGTGACCATGTCTGCAAATAAAGGGCTAAGTATATTCTGTACTGTATATCAGCATTTATTGTATTCATGTGTGTTGCACATCATGAATATTGTGAGTGTATACTTAAATATCATAATACATACACATACAGCATTATGATTAATACATATTATTCCATACAATTATACAAAATAATTCCAAGCCTGCTAGTAGTCAAGACTGAGCAATCAGTCTGTTCCTGGCAAAATGTATTGACTTGGGAACAGGCAAAACTGCGTCCTCATTATTGGCTCACAATAGTACTTTTGCCTGGATAATGAGAAGGCGATAAGAAAATGTCTGAGTAAAGATATATTAAAAGTATCATTGATACTTTCCCATATATGCAAAAAGAAAACTTCCGATTCTCACATCATGCCCTTGTTCTTACTCCCTTGGAAAAGACAAAGGTATACAAACATATCACCTTACCCATCAACACAGGTGCATCATAACAAACATTTCAAAAGTCTGTTTGCGATTATAGTGAAATGATTACAACCTTATTTGGGAACTAACTTAGAACGTTTCTCGACGTCAGAGTCACGCTTGTAGAACCCGTCATCATAGTATTTCCGGCTCTTCTTACATTCTCCGTGGTGGCCACATTCCCAATGTTGGTTGCAATCTACAAATGAGTGTCAATGCAGGCATGTGATTGACGGTCAACCATAAAACATGTTTGTGTGGGATGAATTTTGGGGAAGGTTTGTTAGAAGGTGAAAGAGCGCATGAGTAGCATTAAAAAGGTCACTAAAAGACCACCCAGGTGGTTTGCTCACTTTTCATTGAGACTGATGCCAAACATACAGCGTACAATTTGCAATGATTTTCACTGAAACTAAATTTGATCAATGGCCATAAAAAGTGTGCAGTGCTCTATTAAGTGTGCCAATCGCATGCCTGCAATGTCAATCGCACAATAACAGAGAAATATCATGCAAGTATTGTGAAATAAAAAAGTGGACACAGAAAGAAATTTTTTTGACCTTCAGTGCAAAATTTGCTAAAACAATGCAGGAGGTGGATGGGGACAACATACTGAACCGTAAATTGATACGATAAATCATTTTTACGCACAATATGCACCATTATTGTCTAAGAATAGAACAATTTATCATATACCAGTAGCTCACATGTAAAAACTCCACGAGGAGACAATAATGGTGCTGCGGTACATACAAGCCTTTGAGTAAACATGCAATGCTGTGGTATCGCATAACTTACTATTTACTTCTTTATGCTTTCGTTTCTCTAGAGTAAGATGTTCGCTCGCTTCCTCTTCATCCTGCAAGCAAAACAACATATATATACAACATAAGACGTTAATTTTTATGACTCCAATCATAATACCAGACAACATGATGAAATAGTGTCATAGTAATGCATATAAGAAATATCTTGAAAATAAACATCCACCAAAATTCTGCAAAAAGTAAAGATCAGGGATTGGTACAGTAAATTTCTATCCGTCTGCTACGGTTATTGCCAATAACGAAATCCATGTAAAAAAACTTGAAAACGCTGTGGAATCAATTCACACATCAATTTGTCAATATGTAACCAGTTAGTATGAAATTTACCATCCGATTCGCACGTTACCCTAACAGTGAGGAGCCTTAGATGAAATAATCACATTCTTCAACTAACCTCAAGTGCCTGAACCACACAAAGTAAGAGCAGTAAACAGCCAAACAAACAGAACACAGAACTCCACCTCATGTTGACAGCAACAGCACTACTCGCCAGCTATTTCTAGAACAGCAGCTAGACACAAGAACAGTGTCTAAACAATTGATATCCGTTCAGGTCATCCAACATAGAGAAGGAAACATTTTTTGGGCGCAGTTTGCCAAAATAGCCCAAGTAGCACCAGTTCAGGCGAGAAAGGGATGGGAGCACAAAGAGATTGTGTGAATAATTTGGAGCTGAGGCTATGTGATTGATAATGAGTAGACAGGGAACCGACATCTGTTAGGTTTATCTGTGAGACCAGCCTGCTCAACCTGCAGTGTGGGCTGGGTCATCCGATAGACTGCATAGCTGGATGGGGTGTGGGGCAAGTAAACTGCAAGATAAACTTATGACTTGACCTTCAAACTTAGTCAAAAGGTTAACAAAAACATAAAATCACGTTTTGGAGCTTGCTTGAAGACGATCATAGTTATATACATCTAAACTTTAACAATTATCATCATAAATATTCTATAGCAATTTTCGGGACAAAGTGCCCTTCTGGAGGATCTATAAAGGGTTTCTACGTCAGAATCGATTAGCAGTGGCACAATACCACCACAAATTAAGCCAAAAACTCTCCTTACGAATCATGACTAGCAATAGTAAAATAATTCATATAGAAAAAGGAAGCGTTGCGTGGCAGCTTTATCACAGGATAAATGTGGCATTTGAGGCTGAATAATAATCAGAAAATTCACTAGTAAGCGAGACCTCGAAATTTGACAGCAAAATCCAACTTTGGTGACATAAAAGTGCAAAAAAGGCAAATAATCAATCTAAAATCAGTAGGTCAAAATGAAGTGATCACATGAATATTGTGGGGATAATGCGTCAATATCGAGTCAAAACACAACAATAGCAGCAGAAAGCTAAAATAAGATGAAGTGTCATAAAATTGTAGCAAAAAGGAAGTACTTTGTAGAAAAATAGTGACTCTTCAGCAGTAACAAGCACAGAATATGGAAAAATAGCTTCTGTGCTTATTGAAGCTAACTCCGTCCGTCTCATATCATTCGATATCAAATAGAACGTAAAAACAATAAATACTACGTATGACACAATGGGCAGAAATACGCGGTGGCCATCGACTCATCAGGGATCTTCACTGGGAAGTCATCTGTGTAAGCTAGACCAATCTATTGGTATCTTCTTGGTGGGGTGGGGATGGTCCTCCCCTACTCCTCCACCACCCTAGAAAAGTCCAATAGATTGGTCTATATGTTAATGGGTGCTATTGTAGAATAAAATATCAGAAATTCTCATTTCCCACATCATACCTGGCTAAACAAATAATGCTATCTTCAGCTGGGGTTAACATGATAACTGAATATCAGCAGGGTGCGTATCATCAGTCCGTGTTGAAGGTCAGGACACACATTTACCATCCTTCCCAAATGACTTACATGAGAGTCTGCCTGGCTTTCTCAAACTTCTTATTGACTTTTCCAGTGATTCTAAATAAAAAAAAAACAGTAAGAAAACTGAATAAAAAATTGCATGAGAAACAACAATCATACAAATATATACCCTAAAGGACTCAATCTTCCCTGTTAAAATAAAAGATTCGCTTTGCTAGCATTTAATTTCCCTACTTTTATAGCTTGCAAATGTCAATTTGTTAAAGTTCATAATCTCAATTGTGTTTTTGATATGACATATTGAGCTTATTTGTCTTAGAGACTGGCTACATTATTAATTTTTGATAGAAGGAAAAGTTTGGAATTTTTGACTTTGGGTTAGTTATGCAAATGTATTCCATTGAAAATTTTACACCGAATTGTACCATTTTCCTGCATGAGTAGGATGTAAGCTATTTTTCATGGGATAATGGTCATCTCAATAGATAAACCCAATGATTTAGGAGACCTCTTATAGTAGAAGACAGCATTCTTATTATTTATTAGGATTTCTGCAAAGCAATTTTTTCTATGCATTTCTGGGTACAAGAAGTCAATGTGACAAAGATTGAGAGATGCTACTAATCCCAAAAATATTGCATCATGAGACTTTGAACATGTCCCACCGATGGTTGATATGAGTAATAATACTATATCCTACCTCGCGTAGAATTAGCCTCCATTACTGAGCTTTGCCTGTTTGGAGGAGTAAACTTTGGACCATCTACAACATCACCCTGCTCCTGTGTTGCGGGTGGTATATTAGCTGCCCCTGCCGGTGAGATGGTGACACCAGGGCTAGGTATAGGAGAGGCGTGTACACGCTGTTTTAACATCTCACTACAGTTATCTATGAAAGCATCGATCAATCGTGCCTGTGAAATAAAATGCAATCAGCAGAAATTATTTAGATGTTGAAGGAGGCATGGCGTATTGATCAACTGGTAGGTGCTCAATATATGTTACTGTCGACCGTTACAGCATTGCCAATTACAACATGCCACAAGATTTCTTTCAGAAAAACTATAAAATGGACGAGGGGTAAGAGCATCGGTCTACCCCACTGGAGGCCAGTGTTGGAGCCCCCATGAGGGAAGCGCTTACATCATCAGGACAACTCCAAAAGCCCACAAAACTTCAAAATTCATCTAGCCATAACATCCGACAGGGTGGTCACAGAGACTTCAAATTTGGACCACAGATGAATTTACCAGTAAAGTCCACTTGGCTCTAGTAGCCCCCTGGTTCCCCAGATCTTTAGAAAAACAGACAACAGATAGCCCATACCTTCAGAGGCAGTTACCTCCGCTGGGCTATACAGTAAAACTCACAGACATGGTGTAGACTTGAGTGACCTGGAACTCTACTCCCTCGCTCTGTTCGTCTGGGTCAGCCGGGTACTGTAGTAGTAATGAAGGCATACTGCTGACTTTATCCTTACTAACACCTGACTTAGACTTGAGGGATATACCACGCCTCGTCTGTCCATCTGTAGTGGTTAAAAATTGGTATGCATGTGCATACTATATACTGGCATTCATTGGTAAAATTCAGGTCAATAATGAAAATTTTAGAAACTTTAGAAAATCACATTTGCTATCAATCAGGGAAAACCATAAGCATATAATAAATAACTATTATTATATGCCTTTGGGGAACACCATTCACCATTGAAAAAAATTTAAAACCACTTCAAACATAATATCACTGCCGCTCCCATATGTCAAGACAACCAGTCTTTGTACAACCAGTGTGTCAGCTGATGCAGGCTAAAATGGGATAATGGTGTTTACAAAAGCAGATATTCCACAATACACATATAATAACCGCATGCGGTAAAGATAGTGATACTAGTAGAACATACCACCAGAGAGGGAGTTATGCGGACAGTTTGTTTTTGAACACGAGCAAATCTCCACAAACTGCCATGTAAGTTCCTCATAGAGAATTCCTAAAAGCGGCTCCTATAACAAAAAATAAAACATCAAGATAATAAATCTGAGTATCGCTTTTATAAATTTTGTTGGGTACGCATATCTTTCTTAAAAATATGAATAACTACAGAAAAAAGTTGTCTTTAACAGATACGGAAAATTATGAATTCAGATACATTGTATATGGTTTTCATGAAACGGGCTATATCAGGTATGCAAATAATGAAAATCAACTCAATCAGTTAAGGACACGTTTTCCTGTGGTCCGATCAGCACGAAATTTGCACCACACAAAATATGCTCAATTAACATCCCAAAACCCACAGATCAAAGAGATTGCACAGTCCAGGTTGTGGGGGCGGAGCTTAGAAAATCACTAAACGGTGGAACTAGGTCACAGAATTGTGAGTACTGTCCTCTAACAAACTATGATTAGGTGAAAATATTCTTCTCATTGACCGTCTGAATATCTTGCCCACAAGGATGGGTGAGTGAGTTAACAAGCCTCCTTTTCACCATCTATGATATAGATACCGTCTGTGTTGACACCAATAGTGACTGGTAACCAGGAGCTGCCTAGAAAACTCCTCTTCACTCTCTCAGTATAACCATCAAAAAATACACAGCTGAAATGAGGACATAAATAGACTGAAATGTATAGCAGTTAGAGTAGTGTACACTCTGAGGTTAACATACATGACAGCACAACTCCCACAAACATATCTGTAAAGGGGAAGTTCATTGCTCAGATTAACGTGTTGCCACACACATATGGCATTAATATACACACAAATATATACGCTATTTTCCAAGACAGGTAGGCAGCTCGTACAACAAAGTACATAATGCATTGTGCATTCAATACATACGTGTAGGAGGGTGGTTGGATTGTATGCCAATTGTGAGGTGTGCAAGGGCCCAGTGGTGAAGCGGACAATGACAAATCAAAATAAAAAACACCATCACACCTACACAACAAAACAAACAAACCATTTCCCCTATTGCAAAGCACCATGATCAGTTAATTTGTGCTGAATCAAGTACATTTGAATCCAACATACATAAGAGCAGGTAAATTGTTGGACCAATTTGACTTGATTTGGTGGTTGATGCAATGATCAGTGCAGGGAGCTGCCAGAACAGACATGGAAGGTGTTGGGCTATGTACATGTACATTATATGTTACAGTAATTGATTAACTACACAACTTGGAAATAAATTTATCAACATCAATCACTCAAAATAAACTAAATCGGTCCATAAAATTCGAATTGACTGCGCCAATCAGAAATGGTAATTGCCAGAATGTTCTCACAACAGAGCTGAACTGGGCAGTCCTCCTATGCAAGAAAAAACTAAACTACAATGATTAACAGAAATATAAGCAGAGGTTTCAGAATCAGGGAAATATTCTATACATTTCTACGGTTTAGCTGTATCTCACAGAATGTTAAGGGTGCTTTAAACTTTGTGCTTTATTTTGAAGTTCAGTCTTGTAAAGCATAATATACCAAATGTGTTGTCATAAATTAAAAAAACCGTGTACATCGATTTTTCTCATACCGGATAACATTCACATTAACATAGTCTACCACTGACCCGTAGTAAGGGATGTGTTCACAACATGCCGACAGGTACGCTTTTTTGAGATCCACAGTACTGAGATTTGCGAGGACGGGTTCTGGGGAAGAGTTGGAATCTTGCGTATCTCTGCTGTTATTTTCAGATTGAGGTGGCTTTGCAGCGATTTTATTAACAAGCTGTTGAATAAGGGTTTTCACATCCGAGGAGAGCATGGATACTGGAAATAAGGTGGCCTGATTAGCTCTGAAATAATCAATAGCCTATCACACAGCAGGACAATCACAATAAGCAAGGTGCTGGGTCTGTCAAAACGCCCTGTGAACCTCAAAACCATAAAGGCTCTGTATGCACGCCTGTGCATATTAAACTTGCGAACATATTAAAAGTGCCTTACTAAAGAGAAGTTGCTAACTATATCTTCAACAGCACATGTACGATAACTACTATTTTGCAGCCTCAAGAACCATCTTGAAACTATATGACAATTTGTAACATTCTTTTAAACTTTTTTTCTGCTGCCGATTGGGGGTTTTCTTGAGTTCAGAGAGCATTCTGACAGTAGGTTAGGTCTTTGGATTAAGAGCTGCAACCGACCCGCATCTGATTGAGTGAATATCTAATAGTGAAATTAACAAGCTACATAATCTACAATACTTAGTGAGAAAGGGAGCACAATCAACAACGCAAACTACATGCTGATATAAAATATCTCAGCAGGAAATTTTGACAAGAGTTTCATAAAGATAATTATGTTTTCCTTTACTGAATCACAACACAAGTCAAACTTCTTAGTCGCAAAGGATAAATTGAATTGTAACATCAGGTCTATTCTGCCCTATTTCGAAGGATTTCCACGATTTTATAGACATGATGAGTTTGTTTGTTGGTTGTGCTCCTATAAGCAGGCAAAAGAAAGAAATCACCAAATCACACAGTCTACTCTGGGCGTAAACAACACAACGTCATCACTCCGTCATTTACCCATAATAAGGCAGAGAATGGACAGCGTTTAGATAGCTTATATAAGCAAGTCTAAACCATTCCTCCTGACGTGAATCTTGGCTAGCCACTCCTAAACCTCTGTCAATTTCCTCTTCTGCCGCTAAGTGGGCAAAACAGACAAGAGAACAATACTCTTCTCTAGTTTTTGAATTTTGCTGAATTGACAGAGGTAAAATTGAGTGGTGTGATCTAAAATAATAATTATGATTCGAAAATTAAATACAACATGTTTTGTGCACATAACAGTTACAAATTTTGCGCCCATTTGATAGCTTAAATGACTTCAAAAGGAAGGGATAACCACTGATATACTCCGTTTACGGCAGTACAAGTTCTGTACCACCTTAAACTGTGAATATCAGTAGTTGTCCCTTCCTTTAAAACACATTGAAATGGTATTATGGCACAATGGCCACTCCTCTCTTCTTAAAATAGTGCCACAACTCCATCCAATCTGGAGCCTCTGAGCTGCGCAGTGAGCACTTGAACTAGGGCAGTACTTTTCTCAATTGAAGGATATGTATTACTGTAATAACAAAACTGTATGATGCACGTGCAATTTGTACGCATAAAACATTAACATGACGTAATCATCAGCTTTATGACTTACTTGTAAAACTCAAGCGTATGTTCTTGTTCATTAAATTCTCCGTACTGCATGGCACATAGAATACCCGCCAGTTTTATAATGAGATCCC
>ERZ1740059.2048-NODE-2048-length-10052-cov-3.281384_pt1 | contig 10052 bp, 10 predicted proteins | sample MGYA00581744_ERZ1740059 | MGnify/ENA primary metagenome ERZ1740059 (study PRJEB43018, sample SAMN04849738) | marine metagenome | isolation source: floating plastic debris | place: Pacific Ocean | collected 2008-08-28 | study: EMG produced TPA metagenomics... | reverse complement strand
CATAGTAATCTGTCGCGATCATGCGCACCGCGCCTTTCGACTGTACCTGCAAGGACAGCTTCCAGCGCAATTTGAGGGTGTGGCCGATCAGGGCGGTCAGCAGTGCCATTTCCGCAATCAGCGCTTCAACCTGGGGCGGATAGTCGTGCTGCTTGAGAATGCCGTCAAGAACGCCATCCAAACGGGCCACGCGCCCGCGAATGTCAGAAACATTAAGTTGGAATGGCAGAGCGGTATCGTCCCACGCAATTTGCGGTCCGGTGGTCATCGGGGTTTCCTTACCTGCCCAGGATTGGCATATCGGCGTTATATAGGCGGATTGCGTCTGACTGAAAGAGGGCAAGATGATCCCACGCGTCGGCGAACGGCCCCGATCCGACAAAAGATACAGGTTGCGACCCGGCGCATATGCCGTCCTTCCGCTTGGTCGTCGAGTTCTTCTGACAGCGCAAACTGAACCGGAACTGGACATTCAACTGCCCGGTGGCGGTATTGATCCTGGCGAAAGCCCTTTGCGTGCGCGCTACCGGGAAGTCATCGAGGAAACGGGTTGGAGCATTGCGCGCGCCCGCCGACTGGGTGCCTTCCGCCGTTTCGTGTTCATGCCGGAATATGATCTTTGGGCCGAAAAGCTCTGCCAGGTCTACATCGCGCATCCTGCGCGCCAGATTGCAGATCCGGTCGAGGCGCATCACGAAACACTTTTGTTGAAACCGGCGGAAGCCTGCGACGCGCTGGCAAATGATGGGGACCGAGCGTTCCTCCGCAAAGCACTGCGAGAGACTTTGTAGCGTTTCTTTGGGCTAGACGTGACCGCCATACTCCAACAAGACGCCAGAGATATCGTCCGGGAATGTGTCTGCGCCGGAAAATTCCGACAGGCGCCAGATCATCGCCTCGAAGAATGCGTGGCCGCGCATGTCGAACAATTCCGCGGCAATTTTGGCCAGACCTTCTTCGCTTAGCAATTCGTTGTCATCCCCCGGGCATTCGGTGACGCCATCGGACAAAAGCAGCAGCCGGTCGCCAGCAGCAAGCTGAACTTCAAAATCCTCAAACGAAATCCCAGACATCAATCCGACGGGAAATCCGCCGGGGCCAAATTGTTCAATCCGACCATCGCTGCGTTGAACAAGCGGATAGGGATGACCAGCCTGTGCCATGCGGACGCGCCCTGTCATCAGATCGACATCGGCAAGGATCATGGTGAAGTAGTGTTCCGTCTTCATCTCATCGAGAACAAGATCGTTCATGGTCTCGATCACGTCGCTTGGCTTGCGAAAACGGTAAGTGCCGTCATCATCCTTCCTGAGGGCCACATTCTGATCAAGTGCGGTGGCTGAAAGGTACCCCGCAACCCGCGCGGTCATCAGGGCGGAACTGATCCCGTGCCCCGACACATCAATTGCATAAAGACCAACATGGCCAGGTTCGGCGGGGAACATACCTACAAGATCGCCGCCCACATGACCACTGGATCGCAGAATCAATGAGACATCCGCGCCATCAACCCTTTGTTGCCGCTCGGGAACCAAGGATTGTTGCAGTTTTTTTGCCTCAATCAGATCACTATCCAGTGACGAATAGAGCCTTTTCAGTTCGCTCAAGGTATCCGATATCAGCCGGTTCTTCTCGGTCAGTTCACGCTGCATCGTAACCACGCGTTCACCGGCCGTGATGCGCGCGCGCAATTCCTGCGCATGCACCGGTTTCGTCAGAAAGTCCTCCGCCCCCGCATCGAGCCCCTTGGCCACATCGGGCGTTCCGCTTTTGGCTGTCAGGAGGATGAAGTATGTGTAATCCTCTGCGGTGAGATCGCGGAATGCCTTGCAGAATTCCAGCCCACTCATCCCGGGCATCATCCAGTCACTGATCACCACCTCAGGTGGCGTTTTTTGGCACATCATAAGCGCGTCAATCCCTGACGCTGCCTCAAATACCTCATAGCCCAGTCGGCTGAGGGACGAGGTCAGGATCTTGCGCTGCAACTTGCTGTCATCAACGATTAGAACGCGCGTCGGTCGGGCATGCCCAATCGGTGGCAGGACGACGGACTGAACTTTCTGAAATTGCATGACATCACCAAAGATCTCGTTTGCGATGGTGCTAGAGGCAGTCCTTTAATGATCGGTGAAAGGAAAAATCCGAAAACCTAAAGGTTTATCAGTTACGTTCAATTAACCCTTACCCAGCATCCAAAGCAGGATTGATGGAGATTGACCATGATTGATTGGGACCGGGTGAAGCTGCTTCGCGAAGAGGTGGGCGAAGAGGACTTTGAAGAAGTTGTGGACATCTTCCTTGAAGAGGTTGACGAGGGCGTTCAGCCATTGCGCAAAGGCGATGGTGTCGCCGGGTTGGCAGAGCGGATGCACAGCCTGAAAGGCAGTGCCCTAAACCTCGGCTTTGCAGAGTTCTCCACGCTATGCCAGACTGCGGAAACCATGTCCGCCAACGGAAGGGCAACAGACGTGGATCTGGCTGATATCGTAGGCTGCTATGATCAGTCAAGGACTGTATTTGTCTGCGGACTTGAAGGTCTTTGACCTAAACGAGCTTGTAAAAATGCTGCGGGCCCGGCGTACCGAACTTGGCATTTGCGATTGACCGAAGCTTGCGCATGCCCTTCACCCACTTGTCAGGATCTGCCGCACGAAGTTCCGTGTATTCAGAGACTTGCGGATGCGGCAGGATCCGGAACCGTTCCGCCCTCACACCATCGATAATCGCATGGGCCACGTCGTCGGCAGTCAGAAGCGTTTCATGCGCCGCAGCTTCCTCCTCCCCCACGCCAACCAGTGGCGTTGCCACATATTGCGGGCAGACCACTGAAACACCGATCCCTTCATCACCATGCGTTATCGCCAGCGATTCCGCGAAACTGACCGCCGCATGCTTGGTCGCCGAATAGGCCGCATCTCCGATCTGGTTCAAAAGGCCAGCCGCCGAGGCAGTGTTGACAAAATACCCGGCACCGCGCTCGATCATCGCGGGCAGCAAAACCCGCGCCGCATAGACATGCGCCATCACGTGGACATTCCAATTCAATTGCCAATCGTCATTGCTGGCAGAGGCCGCATGATCGGGCTGCCCGCGCCCCAGACCCGCATTTGAGACAAAGCAATCAATCGGTCCAAGCTGCGCCTCGGTCTCGGATATCGCGGATCTCAAAGACGTCTCGTCGGTCACATCGCAACTGAAGGCCACACCAGACACCTCGGCCGCGACAGCCTGCGCGGCCTCCGGATTGCGATCAATAATGCTGAGCCGGGCTCCTTCCTTGGCAATTGCCCGCGCAAGGGCCGCACCAATGCCACTGCCCGCACCGGTGATGGCCACGACTTTTCCAGAAAACTCCATGATGCCTCCCTAAATCACGAATTCCGCGATCGTCTCATCATTCGTGATGTCGGTATAGGTGAACCCTGCGTCATCCAGCCGCGCAAAAAGATGACCGAAATTCACGGCTTCGGTTGTTTCGATCCCGATCAGCACAGACCCGAAATTGCGCGCAGATTTCTTCAGATATTCAAAGCGCGTAATGTTGTCATGCGCGCCAAGATTGTTCAGGAAATCCTTCAGCGCGCCGGGTCGCTGCGGCAGGCGCAGAATAAAATACTTCTTCAGCCCCGCAAAACGCTGTGCGCGTTCCTTGACCTCCGGCAAACGCTCGAAATCAAAGTTTCCTCCGGATGTCACACAGACGACCCGCTTGCCCTTGATGTCTTGGGCCACGTCCTGCAGCACGTCCACCGCCAGAGCCCCGGCCGGTTCCAGCACGATCCCTTCGACATTCAGCATCTCAACAATCGTGATGCAGATGCGATCCTCGGGCACGGCGACAACGTCCGACAGCTTCGTACGGCTGAGGCAAGAAAACGTGTTCTCACCAATCCGCGCAACCGCCGCACCATCAACGAATGTGTCGATCTTGGGCAGGGTCACGGGTGCGCCTTCGCTCAAAGCCGCTCGCAGGCTGGCGCCGCCCTGCGGCTCCACGAATGTATAATCAACCTGATCCCCGAAATAACTGCGGGTCCCGGCGGAAAGGCCCCCGCCCCCGACCGGCAATACAATGTGATCCGCAGGCTGCGGGATCTGACCTTCGATCTCAACCGCAACGCTGGCCTGACCTTCGATCACGTCAGGATCGTCGAACGGCGACAGAAAGTGCGCGCCAGCCTTGCTGCAAAACGCCATGGCCGAGCCCAGCGTGTCATCGAAATAGTCACCCGTCAGCCGAATCTCGATCTGATGGCCCCCGAACATCCGCGTTTTCTGGATCTTTTGCTCGGGCGTGGTGACCGGCATGAAGATGACCCCGCGTTTGCCGAAATGCCGGCACATGAAGGCCACGCCCTGCGCGTGATTGCCGGCACTTGCGCAGACGAAGATGTCTTTCTGTGGCACCTTGCGCATCGCGTTGAAGGCCCCGCGCAGCTTGTAGGATCGCACCGGGCTCAGATCCTCGCGCTTCAACCAGATGTCAGCCCCATAAATCTCCGACAGATGCGCATTCCGCAAAAGCGGCGTGGGCGGGAAAACCGATCGCATCGCCGCTTCTGCTGCGCGCGCCTTTTCGCAAAACGTGTTCATTCCCACTGTCTGACCCACGCAGCCCGGCCAAGCAAGCGCTGGCTGTCTTGCTCACATCCCCAAAACCCGCTACGCCCCGCCCGTTATCGCCGAAAGGAACCCTGATGTCTGCGCCCAAAAAAGTTGTTCTGGCCTATTCCGGTGGTCTTGATACCTCGATCATCCTCAAGTGGTTGCAGACGGAATACGATTGCGAAGTCGTGACTTTCACCGCCGATCTGGGACAAGGGGAAGAGCTGGAACCGGCGCGCAAGAAGGCCGAGATGATGGGCGCCTCAGCAATCTACATCGAGGATCTGCGCGAAGAATTTGTCCAAGACTTCGTCTTTCCAATGTTTCGGGCCAATGCGGTCTATGAAGGCCTTTACCTGCTGGGCACCTCCATCGCGCGACCGCTGATCTCAAAGCGGCTGGTGGAAATCGCCGAAACCGAAGGCGCCGCTGCGGTGGCCCACGGTGCCACCGGCAAGGGCAACGACCAGGTGCGGTTTGAACTGGCGGCCTATGCGCTTAACCCCGACATCAAGGTTATTGCACCCTGGCGGGAATGGGATCTGACCAGCCGGACGAAACTGATAGACTTTGCCGAGAAAAACCAGATCCCTATCGCGAAAGACAAACGCGGTGAGGCACCATTCAGCGTAGATGCGAACCTTTTGCACACCTCGTCCGAGGGCAAGGTGCTTGAGGACCCGGCCGAAGCAGCGCCCGACTACGTCTATCAGCGCACGGTCGATCCTCAGAATGCGCCAGATACACCGGAATATGTCGAGATCGGCTTTGAAAAAGGTGATGCGGTGTCGATCAATGGTAAGGTAATGTCCCCCGCCGCAATCCTGACCAAGTTAAACGAATTGGGCGGCAAACACGGCTGTGGGCGTCTCGATCTGGTGGAAGGTCGGTTTGTTGGAATGAAGTCCCGGGGCATCTACGAAACACCCGGCGGGACGCTTCTGCTTGAAGCGCATAGGGGGATCGAGCAGATCACGCTCGATCGCGGGGCAGCGCATCTCAAAGATGAACTGATGCCCCGCTATGCAGAACTGATCTACAACGGCTTCTGGTTCAGCCCTGAACGGGAGATGCTGCAAGCGGCCATCGATGCGTCGCAAGCCCACGTCACGGGCACAGTTCGCCTCATGCTCTATAAGGGTGTCGCACGCACCGTCGGTCGCTGGTCAGACCACTCGCTTTATTCTGAGGCCCACGTCACCTTCGAGGACGACGCTGGCGCTTATGATCAAACGGATGCGAAAGGCTTTATCCAGCTCAACGCCCTGAGGCTGAAGCTTCTGGCGGCTAGGGACAGACGGCTAAGCTAACGGCTGCGCTTGACCCGCCATGCGACGTATCGGGACATACCGCGCTCCAGCAGCGACGGCGAACCCGAGGCATGAAGATCCAGCTCGGCCCCGCCCGCGCGATACATCTCGGCGAAGACATCCAGAACACGTTTCTTGCCCATGCCCCGCAGCGGCACATGCGACATCATCCCATAGGTCGCCGCACTGCCCGAATTGGCAAGCCCCGGATTGCTTCGCACGATGTCGACCGACTTGCGCAGATCAGCGAGGTATTCGGGAACAACGGCAAGATGCTGCGCGGTGACCATCGCGTGGATCCCGTCCGGCTTTTGCGTCCGGTTCAGACTCCACCCCGCCAGTTCCATCTGTGCGGCGACAGCAAAGATATTCAGATCCTTGTCGTTTGATCGATAGGCTATCAGCGGCCCCTTGGGATCTCCAATCACAACGAGGCCCTCAATCGCCTCAATGCCTTGCCGGAGTTGTTCGACCGCATCGGATGTTTGACGCGCCAATTCTCGATAACCCTCCGTTCCGATCTTCTGCAGCGTGGCCCAGGCGGCCGCATATGCACCCCCCGGCCGCGTACCAAGCAAGGCGGGTGATGCAAAGATACCGCCCGGCCAATCCTCATAGACGAACATCTGGTGTTTCAGCGTGTCGAGATCGCGATAGGTTATTGTCGACGCCCCCTTGGCGGCATAGCCGTATTTGTGCACGTCGGCCGAAATCGACGTCACACCCGGAACGCGAAAGTCCCAGGGTGGCATCACCGTTCCATTCATCTCCATGAAAGGCAGAATGAACCCTCCTACACAGGCATCGACATGCATTGGCACATCTTGGCCTTGCGCAATCTCCGCCATTTCTTCAATCGGATCGATCAGTCCGAAGGGATACTCGGGTGCGGACCCCAAAACCATAACAGTGTTTGAATTGATCAACTTGGGCAGTTTGCGCAGATCCGGTCGATGATCCTTGCCAATCGGCAAGAGCTTGACCTTCACTCCGAAATACTCCGACGCCTTGAACCACGCCACATGCGCCGTTTCGGCCAGGATCATATTGGGTCGGCGCACTTTCCGCGTCTTGCGCGCCAGATCACGGTAGGTCTTCACCGCCATCAGGCAGCTCTCCGTCCCGCCCGCCGTCATAACACCGCAACTGTCCGGCCCACCGTTGAGCAACCCCGCTACGATAGAGATGACCTCGGTTTCCATCTGCTTGACGCTTTGAAACACCGACGGATTGAGCCCATTGGCCGATGAAAACTGCGCATAGGCCTTGCTTAGAAACGCATCATGCCCTTCATCCAAATGATAAACGAGGCTCCACAGCCGCCCCTCTTTGTATTTCGGATCCTGCGCAGCAAACGACTGCAGATCCTCCAATACATCCGCCTCGGCACGGCCATTCGGCGGCAGGCTTTGATGTTCCATTTCAGCTCCTGTAGCCATCTATCGCGCCAGGATCAGCGCCAGCGAAATGCCAAGGTAATTGCCGATGGCAAAACCTAAGATACCAACAGAGATCCCGGACATCAAAAGCGCAGGGTTGCGCAGCCGCTCGACGATCATGGGCACAAAGGCGGGTGAAAGAAGCGCTGCGACCGAAGTTACAATGAATGTCTCCACATCAACCCGCATCAAACTGCAAAATACGGCATGGATCAGCACCGTTCCAACCGTTGCCATGATCACAAATAACACGATGGTCAGATCAGCACCCACAAGCGCGCTCAGATCAAGGGACGCCGCAACCGAAAACGTAAAGGCGTAGATCAGGAACATGCCTATCGGTTCCGAAAACGTGTTTGCCCGGATCCAAGGGATCAGCGATGCGATCAACCCGAAGGTTGTCAGCAGCACGATGACAGCGATCTCGAACTGCGCGAAGCGGAAGGATGGGGCCAGAGCCAATGCAAGCCCCACGCAAACGCCCGCAAAGACAAGAACCAGTAAGGCAGGGCCCAAAACGGCGCCGCCACTTCCGTCCGCCAATGTCGGGGCCGCGTCGCTCTTGGAACTGGTGCTTTCGTCAAAAGGCGGGAGGACATAGCTGAACACGGATTTTGCAATTGTCAGCATGAACAGCAGGTACACCCCGCCCACGACCGTATCGACCGTCGCGAACAACAAAAAACGGTCATCGGGGATGGTCAGCGCCACTTTCATCGCCGCCAGGTTCGCAACCCCGCCAGTATACATGCCGACCGCCATGGCCGAGAATTGCTCGGCGTCGGTGACACCGCGCGTCTGCAACCAGAAAAACAGAAGCGTTGCGACAAATGACACGGCCACGACGGCACAGAACATGGACGCCGTCGCCTTGCCCGCAATCCGGCCCCAAGCACGCAGATCGACGGAAAACAGCAATAGCGGCAGCGCAAAGGCCAGGCTGACCTCTGAAAGCGTCGTCCGCGGGCCATCCGCCGCATCCGGCAAAAGGCCTGAAAGACCCAGCAAAAGACCAGCCGCATAGCACAGCACAATTGCCCCCACCTTACCCGCAATCGCGATCCTTCGCGTCGCAAACACGATGGCAAGCGGAACAGCCAAAAACAGCGCAAAAAACGGAATGTCGGACATGCGAACGATCAGATGGTCTTTTGGAAAAACACGCTGGCATTCCGGTCCTCGAAGGTAAACAGAAAATACACTTCGGATCCTGGTCCTTTGTCGGTCACGCTTCCGCCCGGCATCTAAGCCTTGGTGGCAACCAATCCACTGACTAAGGTCCATCGAAACATTTTTCAGGACGGGCTATGTCACGGTTAAAGCTTGAACATTTGCGGACATTTCTCGCCGTTGCACGTTTCAAAAGCGTCAGTCGCGCGGCCGAGGCGCTGAACCTCACTCAACCTGCCGTCACGTCCCGGATCAAGGCGCTTGAAGACAATCTGGGCGCGTCTCTTTTTGTGCGCTCAACTGGGGGAATGAGCCTGACCAAACGCGGTGACATGCTTTTGCAATACGCTGATCAGTTTCAGCACCTTTCAGAGCTTGTCGAACAAAACGTCGTTGATGCAAGCGGTGTAGACCGTCTCATACGGCTTGGCCGGTCGGAGACCATCGCGCAAAGCTGGCTACCCGACTTTGTCGGCGCGCTTCACAAGACATTCCCGCAACTCAAGATCGAAATCAGCGTCGATATCTCGATCAACCTGCGCGAACAGCTTCTTGGCCGCGAGATTGATCTGGCCATCCTTCTCGGCCCGATCTCGGACTTCACGATCGACAACGTGATCCTGCCGGATGTCGATCTGGCCTGGTATCGCGCCCCTGGCCGTACATCCGCCGATCACGTCGATCTGTCGGCGATCCCTATCGCGACATACGCTCGAAATACCAGACCCTACCGCGAATTGCGAGCCGCGCTTTTCGATCGGTTCGGCCCGGAGAGTTCGATGCTTCCGTCGTCCTCCCTGTCCTCCTGCTTCCGGATGGTCGAGGCCGGGCTGGCTGTCGGTGCCCTGCCAATCTCACTCGGCGCATCACTCGAAAGGGAAGGCAAGCTTACCCGATTTGATCCCGGCTGGACCCCAAAGCCGCTAAGCTTCTCGGCCTCCTATCTGGGAGAGCCCAAAAGTCATCTGATTGAGACAGCGGCAAAAATCGCCAACCAGATCGCGCGCGCTGATATATAAAGATCCGTTATGACTTGACCCAAAAACATACTATTTGCGTTTATATATATTCAGCCGGATCGTAATCCAATCAAAGGATTCGATTGTGGACGACCTATTTCATCAGCTCAAAACGCTAAGCACCACAGAGGTGCGCGCCCAGATCAGAGCCTGCGCTTATGGCGCGCATACTGCCGGTCTGGGTAAGAAACATCTACAGGCCAATCTGGCGATCTTGCCCGAGGCCTACGCCTTGGACTTCATGCGTTTCTGCCAGCGCAATCCCAAACCCTGCCCGCTGGTCGGCGTCTCTGACACCGGCAATCCACATATGCAGACACTGGGACATGACATCGCCATCCGCACGGATGTTCCCGCTTACTACGTCTACCGTGATGGCGTCCTGAGCGAGAGTGTCGAGGATATCACAGATTTCTGGCAGGATGACTTCGTCGCCTTCGCGCTCGGCTGCTCTTTCACGTTCGAACACGCCTTGGAGCGGGCAGGAATTCCCATCTGGCACATCC
>ERZ1740059.2047-NODE-2047-length-10053-cov-6.723045_pt1 | contig 10053 bp, 11 predicted proteins | sample MGYA00581744_ERZ1740059 | MGnify/ENA primary metagenome ERZ1740059 (study PRJEB43018, sample SAMN04849738) | marine metagenome | isolation source: floating plastic debris | place: Pacific Ocean | collected 2008-08-28 | study: EMG produced TPA metagenomics... | reverse complement strand
TGACCGTCGCTACGGGCTCGACGCTGCGCGCAGCGTGGCGAGGCCGCTCCGTGCGTTGGCCTCCGCCGCGAGCCGGCGCTCTTCCGGCGTCGCGTAGTCTCGGTCCCAGGCGAGCACCTTCGGCGTCATGAGGTGGTGCCAGAGCGGCGGGACCATCGCGACGAGGATGGTCGTCAGATAGCCGCCGATCATCATCGGCGCGTCGGGGTAGGGCGCGAGATCCTGGTAGGGCACCTCGCCCTCGGCGTGGTGATGGCTGTGCCGCGTCAGATGGAAGAGCGTCCAGGAGCTGATGCGCCGGTTCGAGTTCCACGAGTGCCGCGGCTCCACCGGCAGGTCCGGGTTCCGGACCATGCCGTAGTGCTCCATGTAGTTGACGATCTCGAGGAGACCGCCGACGTCGCCGCGGCCGTCGACTTCCTCGCGTCCCGGCCGGAGATCGACGCATCGCGCGTCGGCGCGCTGGGCATCTGCGCATCGGCCGGTTACGTCGCCTCCGTCGCGGCGGACCACCCCGCGGTGACGAGGCTCGCCCTGGTCGCGCCCTGGCTTCACGACGCGGAGCTCGCTGCGGCCGTCTACGGGGGGAGCGAGGGCGTCGCGGCGCTGCGATCCGCGGCCGCGGAGCCATGCGTCCTCGTCGCCGCGAGCACCGAGGACGAGAGCGCCCCGATGTTCGGCGCGCCCTACTACACGGAGCCCGACCGCGGGCTCATCGACGCCTACGACAACCGCTTCGAGCGCGCGACCTGGGAGCCCTGGCTCACCTACGACGCGCTCGCCTCGGCCGACCGGCTCGGCGCCCCGACGCTCGTGGTCGGCTCGGAGGCCATGGCGCTCCCCGCCGGGGCGCACGCCTACGCGGCGCGCACGAACGCGCCGACCCGCGAGCGCTGGCTCGAGGAGGTGACGCAGTTCGACTTCTACGACCGCCAGGACGTCGTCCTGCAGGCCGCGGACGCCGCGGCCGCGCATCTCGGCGGGGTGGCGTCGTGACGGACGCGCGCGTCGACGTGATGGGCACGGTCGCGCGCTTCTTCGACGCCGTCGATGGCCGCGACTGGCCCCGGGTCGAGGCGGCGATGAGCGCGCCCTTGCACCTCGACTACGAGAGCTTCGGCGGCGGCCCGCCCGCGGAGCTCGCGCCGTCGGCGGTCGTGCAGCGGTGGCGCGGCGTCCTCCCCGGCTTCGACCACACGCATCATCAGCTCGGCAACCTCGACGTCGCGCTCACGGAGGAGGGCGCCAGGGTGCGAGCCTACGTGACGGCCACGCATGGCCTCGACGGCGAGCTCTGGGTGGTGCGTGGCCGCTACGAGATCGAGCTCGGACGTGCCGGCGGCGCGTGGCGCATCACGCATCTCCGCTTCCTCGTGCGCGACGTCGCCGGCCTCGCCGACCTGCCCACGCGCGCCGGGTCGCGCGTCGCGAAAGCCGGCTAGTTCGTGCGCGCGTAGGGGTCGTAGGCGTCGTCGTAGTAGGGCTCGTCGAGCTCCTCGAGGCCGAGCTCCGGCACGGCCAGCGCCGTCGCTCCGGCGAGCACGATGACGAAGCAGGCGAGCAGGAGCTGCAGAGGCACCGACCGTGGCCCGTGCGCGTTGAAGGACTTCACCCCGAAGAGTCCGTCCACGATGCCGAAGACCCAGAACACCAGGAAGGCATAGCCGGCGCCCGGCTGCTGGCTCGCGATCACGAAGCTGTAGCCCGCGCCCAGCAGCACCACCGTGCCCAGCCAGTGCTGGCGGAGGTAGTACTGCGCGCCGCCAGGGAATGCCGCGCCCACGAAGAGCGCGATGCGCCGGCGCCGCGCCGAGACCCCGGGGGGAGCGTCGTCGCCGTCCCGCTCGCCCTCGTCCACGAGCGGCGCCGCGTCGAGGGCGGCCAGCACTTCGCGCGCGGCGACCTCGTCCCGGGCGTCGACCATCAGCGGGATGGTCACGTAGCTCCCCAAGACGCCGAGCATCCCTCGATGCTCGGCGCCGGGGATCTCGGCGACGATGCCCTCCGAGGCGAGCACGTCGCGCAGCATCTGCGCTTGCATGCCGTCGTGAAGCTCCCGCAGCCTGACGCGCTCACCCATGTGTGAAGACTAGCCGGTCCGCTTCTTCGTGACCTCCGCCGTCGCGGTGCCCTCCTCCGCGCCGGCCACATCCGCGGCGGGCGCCGCCAAGTTGACGACACTGGTGGTGGGAATCGGCCGGTTGCTCATGATGCCGCCCCCGAGGAGCTGGTCCCGGAGCCCGAAGACCTTCTTCGCGGCGCGCGCCGGGAGGGCGCGCTCGTGGATCCCGAGGAAGCACACCGCGTGGCCGCAGTGCTCCACCTCCCCGGAGCAGTCGACGCGCGTCGCGCCGAGCATGGCGCGGTAAACGCCCTCGTCCTTGGTGGCGCAGCGGAAGACGAAGGCCTCGTTGCCCCAGGAGAGCGCCCACGCGGCCGCCGCATCGATGAGGAAGCGGGCCACCCGCCGACCTTGAAAGGCCGGGAGCACCGCGATGCGGCTGACTTCGAAGAGAGGGTCGTGCGCCTCGTAGCCCGACGCCTGGTCCGCGAAGAAGTCCGCGAAGGCCGGCAGCCGGGCGATGGGCGCCGCCCCGAGCTGCACCCGGTCCGTGAGGCCGAGCTCGCCCAGGAGCGCCAGGGTGTCGGGCACCGGGTGGAGCCCGATGGAGCGGCAGTAGCCGATGGGAGTGTCTGCCTCGCCCCAGCCACCCTCCACGAAGACGCCGAGGTGGCGCGACTGCGCGTCGTAGCGGTCGAGCTCGAGCCCGTCCGCGCCGAAGTGGCAGTAGCGCGCCATCCACGAGCTTCGGAAGCTCTCTGCCCGCACCTCGAGGAGGTCGCGGAGCTCCGTGGCATTCTGGGGTTCCCGGGCGACCAGCGCCGGGCGCGTCATCGACCCCGCTCGGTCACCAGGGGCGAGCGCCCCGTGAGGAGGTCGTCCTTGGTGACGCCGAGGAGCGCGAGCGTGAGGCCCGCGACGGGATCCGGGTCGCCGAAGGTGGCCTCGATCCAGTCGGTGCGCCGGCGGGTGTGCGCATCGAGCTCGGCCCGTACGTCGGCTGCGAGCGTCGCGTCGTCCCAGCGCTCCGCGCGCCGGAGGCCTTCGTGGAGAGCGTGCGTGTCGCCCTCGAAGACCACGTAGGAGTGCACGTCGCTCCAGCCACGGCGCTCCGGGCTGAAGTAGCGCACGATCGTGTCGGCGGTCTGCTGCGCCTGCCGCGTCGCGGCGACGCCGGCTTGGGGAAGGAAGGCCTCCCGGTCCGGCTGCTGCTGCGCCGCGACGTACTCGATGAGGCTCTGCAGAATGGACGCCGGCAGATCTGCCGGGTCCAGCATCTGCACGAGCCAGCCGAGCGCGTGGAGCTTCTCGCCCTTCAGGACGGCCTCGACGTCGGTCGTCGTGACGTCCTCCGCCCGCAGCTGCGCGACCTCGCTCGGAGCGGATCCGTAGCGATGAAGCCCCCGCAGCAAGGGGCTACGCTCGTTCTCCGGTGTCCAATGCCAGGAGATCGCCGTTCGGTTGAGATCCAGACCTCCAAAAACGGGGATACGCCGCCGGACACAGCTCTCGAGAATCGCGAAGTTGACCGCCGGCTGCGAGACGTCTGCGGCCATGATCACGGCGTCGACGTCGCCGATCAGATCGTCGACCTCCTCGGGACGGACGCCATCGGCGATGCCCTCCACCTGCGCGAAGGGCACCTGCGCATCGACCCATCGCACCAGGCTCTCGACTTTCGGCGTCTGGCCGGCCTCGCCCACGCGGCCGGCGTCGGCGGCGGTCAGGATCTGCCGCTGCAGATTGCTGACCTCCCCCACGTCAGGGTCGAAGACGCGGATCAGTCCGTCGCCCGTCGCCGCCCCTAGCATCACGAGCTTGCCGAGGGTTCGGCCACCGACGGCGCCTCCCCCCACGACGAGGATGCGCCGGTCGGCCAGCGAATCCAGCTCGAGGCGCCGATAGGCGCCGCTCCCATCGCTCATCCCGAGGACGCGACTTCGAAACTCACCCAGCCAGCGATCCGAAGGCCCGCACGCAGACTCCAGCTGTTCGGCCTCTCCAGGGTGGAGACGGGCCATGAGGCCGGCGGATCGATACACCAGGCCCTCAGCACTTCGTGCTTCCAACATTGGTTCCTCCCGCGACGGGCTATCAAGAAGCAACCGCCGCTTTCAGGAACTATGCGACTTTTTTTTCGTCTGAAAAGCGTATCACCCTTGCAAGGTATATCGCTTGATCACGATTAGAAGACTGACTCATCGGCGCATCGAAATCGAGGGCCTCTGGATTCCCGAAGCGGTGCTCCTAGGCGCTCGTTGCTCAGAGCACCGAGAGGTAGGCGCGAAGCGCTTCGCGCTCGGGGGTCGTGAGAGGTCTGCCCTCGTCGCCCCGGTGCGCGAAGGGCTCGACGCGAAGGTCCGAGAGCACGTCGTCGAGCCCGTCCCAGTCCGCGAGATAGGGACCGCGGCGGGCGACTCGGAAGAGCCGCGGTGCACGCCCCTCAGGCAACTGGTGACAGGACATGCACTCGCGTACGTAGGTGTCGATGCCGCGATGCTCGAGCTCGCTCGCGTCCCGCCCTGCGATGGCGAGGGAGGAGGGCGCTCGGGTCCATCGCGCGAGGAAGCGTGATGCGGCCGCGACTCGCGTGTCCGGGTCGCTCACGACCGCGAGGTCGGCGCCGCGGTGAGCTCCCTGCAGGTCTTGCACCCGCTCCACGCCACGGGGCTCGCGAAAGAGGCCCCGGAACCACGTCGTGGGAGCACCCCGACCGTCCCCGCCGAAGGCGTGACGGCGAAAGTCCCCGCGCCCATCCAAGTGACAGGCACCGCAGCTCGAGGTGCCCTCGGGACGGCCGAAGCCGGTGGTCAGAAGCACTTCCCCAAAGCGTTCCCGGCCGGCCGCGAAGCGAAGCGAAGCGCGTGGCACGCCACTCGGTCCCGCGCTCACGAGCCCGTCGAGAAGAGCGCTCGAGGTCAACGTGCCGTCGCCGCTCGCGACCGCGGCGCGCACGCCCAGGACCCACGGACGGGTCTCCCCGCGCTCGAGTACGTCGCCCCGGACGCGGAACGTCTTCCGCAGTCCCCGGGCATGGCCGAAGACGTCGAGGGTCCCGTCCTCGTGAAGCACCACACGCGCTTCCTCCGCGTCGTCGCTCGGGAGCTCGTGCAGCGTGACCCAGCCATCGTCCCGGAGCGCGTGCAGGCGAAGCAGGCTCTGCGTGGCGTCCGGCGCCTCGCTTCCGTCCCGGCCGATGCCTGACGTCACGACGCGGACGCCGGGCCCGTCGCACGCCGTGAGGGCCAACAGCGGTCCCGGGAACCGAGCCCGAGCGACGGGTGCCAGCGTCGCCGCGTCGAGCGCGACGAGGCCGCCGTCGGTGCAGGCCACCACGACGCGGTCGGCGACCAGCACGATGCCACGCGCCTGACGGCACCCCTCGCCCCGCCGGAGCTCGGGGAGGTCTCCGAGCTCGATGCGAAAGACCTCCGTGCCGAAGGCCTCCGTGCCGAAGATGACGCCATCGGCGCCCGCCAGCGCGCCGATGCCTTCCGTGCCTGGGAGAACGACACGACCCTTCGGTTCGATGGTCTGGCCCTCGACCGTATAGCGCTGGAGGATCCCCTCGTGGGCGCCGCCGGCGACGAAGCCCCCCTCGCCGTCCGCGACGAGCGCCCGCACGGCCGTGGGCGCAGCCGCTCGGGCCAGCTCACGCGATCCGTCGGTGAGAGCCACCGCGTCATCGCCCTCGAGCGCCACGACGTACGCGTCGCCCAGAGCCAGCAGCCCCACCGGATCGGCGCCCGCTGGGGTGCGCGGAGGAGTGAGGGCCTCCGACTCCCCGCCGTGCAGAAGCAGGAGGTTCACCCGGAGCGCCTCTCGCGGGCTCAGCCTCGGTGCGGCCGGAGGCTCGGCGCTGCAGGCCCAGAGCGACATCGCCATGAGCAGGGCGAGGCGCCTTCCCCCGTTCCCGTCGCACCCGCTCGCCGCACCCATCGGCCCCGGAGAGTGGACGGGCAGAGCGTCCGGCGCCAAGCACGCGCCATGAGCGACCTCTACGGGCCCCGCGTCGGCGAGGCGCTGAAGCTGGCGGCGGATGCCTTCGCGCCCATCGAGCGGAAGGGCTCCGGCGTGCCCTACGTGACGCACCTCTTGGCCGTCGCGGCGCTGGTCGGCGAAAATGGGGGCGACGAGGAGCAGATCATCGCGGCCGTGCTCCACGACTACCTCGAGGACGTCGAGGGCGCCGACGCGGGCGACCTCGAGGCGCGCTTCGGCTCCCGGGTGCGCCGGCTCGTCGAGGACCTGAGCGACGCCACGAGTCGCCCCAAGCCGCCGTGGCGCGCGCGCAAGGAGGCGTATATCGCCTCGCTCCGCGGCAAGCCCCCCGAGCTCAAGCTCATCAGCTCGGCGGACAAGCTGCACAACGCCGAGAGCATCCTCCGGGACCACGAGGTGGTGGGCGCGGCGATCTGGGATCGCTTCACCGCCACGCGCGACGAGTCGCTCTGGTACTACCGGAGCATCGTCGAGGCGCTCGGTGAGGGCTGGGGGCATCCGCTCCTCGAGCGTCTCCGCCGCGTCGTCGACCGGCTCCACGAGATCTGACGCGCTCATGACTGCGCTTCTCGAGGCCCAGGGGCTCACCAAGCGCTACGGCGATCAGACCGTCGTCGACGACCTCGATCTCCGCTGCGACGCCGGCGAGGTGCTCGGGCTGCTCGGCCCCAACGGCGCAGGCAAGACCACCACGCTCCGCATGCTCTACGGCTTCGCGACCCCGGACGGCGGACGCATCCGCTACGAGGGGCGCGACTTCGGCGAGCTTCGCACCGAGCTGAAGCGTTTCGTCGGTGTGTGCACTCAGGAGGATACGCTCGACTACGACTTCGACGTCCGCCAGAACCTCCGCGTCTACGCGAGCTACTTCCGGCCGCGCGTGCCGGAGCTGGAGGCGCGCGTCGACGAGCTCCTCGAGCAGTTCGGGCTCGCGCGCTTCGCCGGCATGTCGCCGCATGCGCTCAGCGGCGGCTACAAGCGCCGGCTCCTCATCGCCCGGAGCATCGTGCACCGGCCGAAGATCCTCTATCTCGACGAGCCGACGACGGGCCTCGACCCGGCGGCGCGCGTCGACGTCTGGGAGCTCACGGATCAGCTTCGGCGCGCGGGCATGGGCGTCATCCTGACCACCCACTACATGGATGAGGCCGAGCGGCTCTCGGACCGGCTCCTCGTGCTGCAAAAGGGCAAGCAGGTGGCCAGCGGCGCGACGCAGGCGATCCTCGACGAGCTCCTCGGCGACCACGTGCTGGTGCTGCGCGCCGACGATCCCGCGCGCGAGGCCTTCGAGGCCGCCGTGGCCGCACATGGGCTCCGGCCGCGGCGCGTGCTGCACGAGCTCCACGTGCCCGTCGACGCGGGCGGCCTCGCGGCCTTGAGCGCGGCGCTCCCGGAGATGCGGCTCACGGTGCGTCCGCCGACCCTCGACGATCTCTTCCTCGCGCTCGCACACGAGGAGCCCGCATGAGCGTGGCCGGCGATCTCCTCGCCTTCGGCGATTGGCGCAGCCTGGCCGTGCTTCGGCGGAACGCGCTCGTCTACTTCCGGAACTGGAAGACCGCCTTCCTGCCGCCGGCGATGGAGCCCGTCGTCTTCTTCCTGGCCTTCGGCCTCGGGCTCTCGGGTTACGTCGGCGGCCTCGACTGGGAGGGCGAGCGGCTGAGCTACACGGCCTTCGTCGCGCCGGGGCTCATCGCCTACACGGCCTTCGGCACGCCCTACTACGAGGCGCTCTACTCGGCGTACGTGCGCATGTTCTTCCAGAAGACCTGGGACGGCATCCTGGCCACGCAGGTCGAGCTGCCGCACCTCGTCTGGGGCGAGGTCCTCTGGGCCGCGGCGCGCGGCTTCATGAACACCGCGATCGTCTGCGTCGTGCTGGCCGGCTTCGACGCGGCGGGCGCCGTCGACCTGCACACGGCGCAGCTCTTCTGGATGCCGCCGCTCGCGTTCCTGGCCGGCCTCGCCTTCGCGGCCTTCGCGCTCATCTTCACGGCGCTCGTCCCGGCCATCGACCACATGAACTACCCGGTGTTCCTGCTGGGCATTCCGCTCAGCCTCATCAGCAACACCTACTTCCCGCTCGAGACGGAGCGGCCCTGGCTCCGGGCGCTCATCGACGTGAACCCGCTCTACCACCTGGCGGAGACCTGCCGCTGGCTGCTCGTCCGCGGCGAGCCGGGCCCGCACCTCGGCCCGCTCGCGCTCACGGCGGGCGTGCTCCTCCTCGTGAGCATCGTGCTCGCCATGCGCCTCACGGCGCGCCGCGTGCTCGGCTGAGAGCGCCTCCTGCCCTCAGCCGCTACGAGCGGCGCCTCTTTTCAGACAAAGCTCTCTCTCGAGCCCCTACAATATCGCAGCCCGAGGGCTCGGAGCCCCCGTGTGTCCCGCCCCGCGTCCTCTGTACGAGAAGGCGCCCATCGCGCCGGTTTGGGAGAACGTCATGAACACCGTCGCCAAGGTGACCTGGAGCAACGAAGGGGCCCTGCCCTTCGGGCCCGCGCGCCTCTTCGCCGTCTTCGCCGACCGCCTCATCGGGCCGGACTACGAAAAGGGGCTCGCGCGCCTCGACGCGGTCCTCGCGCGCACGCGCTGAACCCGCCGGAGACGCGCCATGAGCACGCCGAGCGAAGGAGAGGTGGCTGCCGTGCTCACGGCGCTGATCGAGGAGGAGCGCACGTCCCTCCTCGCGTCGCTCGCTCGCCAGACGGGCGACGCGGCCCGGGCCGAGGACGCGCTCCAGGAAGCCTGGGCCGCGGCGCTCGCGCGCTGGCCGGTGGATGGCCTCCCGGAGGTGCCACGGGCGTGGGTGCTCACGGTGGCGCGGCGTCGCCTCGTCGATGGCCTTCGGCGCCAGCAGCGCGTCGACACCCACGCGCGGCCCGAGGAGAGGGCGACAACGCCCGAGACCGCGCCCTCGGCCGAGGATCCGCGCCTGCGCCTCTTGCTCGCCGTGTGCCATCCAGCGCTCGCGCCCGTGGACCGCGTCGCCCTCGCGCTCCAGACGACCTGCGGCCTCACGGTGGCGGCCGTGGCTCGTGCCTTCGTGATGCGCCCGAGCCGCATGCGTCGCCGGCTCCAGGCCGCTCGCGCGACGCTGCGTGAACGGGGCCTCGCGCCGAGCGCACCCGAGGCACGGAGCGCCGCCGTGCTCTCGGCCGTCTACCTCACCTTCAACGAGGGCTATCTGCCACAGGCGTCCCAACGCGTCCGCGCGCATCTCTGCGGCGAGGCGCTTCGCCTCGCCCATGTGGTCGCCGATGCCATGGGCGACGACGCCGAGGCGCTCGGCCTCCTGGCGCTGCTCACGCTGCAGCATGCGCGTCGCGACGCGCGCGTCGCCGCGGACGGCGAGAGCCTCGTACCCCTCGACGCACAGGATCGCAGCCGCTGGCACCGTGACGAGATCGCGCGGGGCCAGGCCATCCTCGCCCGGGCGCTCGCCCGGCGGGCGCCGGGCCCCTATCAGGTGCAGGCCGCCATCGCAGCGCTTCACGCCTCGGCGGCGACGCCCGCGGAGACCGATTGGCCGCAGATCGCCGGGCTCTACGGTGTGCTGCTCCAGCAGGCGCCGACGCCCTTCGTGGAGCTCAACGCCGCCATCGCGCTCGGCATGAGCGCCGGCCCCGCGCGCGGGCTCGCGTGGCTCGACGATCTGGCGGAGCGGAGCCCGCGCATGCGTGCGCACCATCTGCTGCAGGCGGCGCGCGCCGACTTCTTGGCGCGCCGCGGCCGCTCGCGCGAGGCGAAGGCGGCCTTCGAGCGGGCGCTCGCCACGGTGACGCTCCCGGCGGAGCGCCGCTTCCTCGAGGGTCGACGCCAGGCTCTGGGTGGGCGTCGTCGCCGTCGTCGCCGGCCGCTGCGGCGAGGAGCCCCGCCTCCGCTGCCCATCTCCGACGCCGCCTGGCGGCGCGTGGCCCCCTGCTTTCCGCCCGTGTCGCGGCGCGGCAGGCCACCGCGCCCGGACCGCGAGGTGCTGGACGCCATGC
>ERZ1740059.2046-NODE-2046-length-10055-cov-26.878900_pt1 | contig 10055 bp, 9 predicted proteins | sample MGYA00581744_ERZ1740059 | MGnify/ENA primary metagenome ERZ1740059 (study PRJEB43018, sample SAMN04849738) | marine metagenome | isolation source: floating plastic debris | place: Pacific Ocean | collected 2008-08-28 | study: EMG produced TPA metagenomics... | reverse complement strand
TACAGGACTGCCTTGACAGTACTCATGCTTGTAACTCCCAGAGGCCCATGCTCATTTCCCCATTTCTCAAGCATCTCAAGCGCTTGTTGTCAAGCATTGCCCCAGTTTTCAGAAAATACTGGTCTGGTTGGTTGATGACCTTGAGATGGTTCATGTAGACACTCTGCTCAGAAAAGCAATCGTTTGGGCCGTGCAATCAGACTACCAAAATGGTTAAGAAGACTGGTTCGATTCAATGGCTCGAGGAATGGAGCGAGAGGGGGCACTTTCACTCATGCACGTGTTCAACAGCACAGTTATCATATCATCAACACGGATCGTGCTTTCCTGGAGTCTGTGCAACTCGTTTCTGTCTTCATTTTTGGTGGAGTTGGGTGGGAGCCTGGCCCTGGGAGGTTTAGAATATTGAGAATATTTAGGTGAACATCAGCACATATAACAATTTGTATTGTCCCTGTGGAAATCTTTCTGTATTGCTTAACAACTTTTTTTCTTTCTCTGTTCAGGTTGGTTCGTCCTCGGGTTGAGTTCAAGAATGGCTTCTCAAGACTTAGAAGAGGAAGAAAGTTTTATCACAAGAATGAATTCCTATGAAGGACTAGATGTGAGTGCTTTACTTACAGGTCTGCCAACCAAACAATGGTCAATTGCTTGAGGTGCCAAGGTTGGGTTTACGCATTTGGGTTTGTGCAATTTTTGTGTTGTTTGGCATCTTCCTAAGGGCTGTCAACGACACTGTTGAGCGTTTGTTATCCCAAAATGAAGAGAGTCAACAAAATGAGATGTAACCGAAGGGGTAGGGATAGTTGATTCCCTGTAGTTCAGAGAAATTTGCTATATAACTAAAACTTTGTCGTCCTTTCAACAAAGTTGTGGGAAAACTGAGTAAAATTGAACGATTCTTTTCATCATCGATTAGGGCTGGGGCCCTTACCGAGAAACATTTGCACTTAAGTAATATGCCTACCCCATGTAATGAGTGGACGCCATCATTTGCATTTGCAATCGTATTTACAAATCATCAGATTTTCGCATTATCACTCGCTTTCACATTTATCGCATGGGAGATTAGGGCATTTGTTACTCAATTGGCATTAGTTAGCAGTAGGGCAGTAGGTAGTATCATATCGATCTGTCAGAATTCCCAATTCCAAGCTATATCGAAATATTGCTCTGTATGATTTTATTCAGAATTATGGTGGAAAATATACTTTTGCTGTGTCAAAACCTGTTGTTCATGTGTCTCGACTTGGACATGATTAGGAAATGGTGTCAAACAAACATACCAATATATTGGTATCAGTTTTCCAGATATGGTATCGGTTCTCAAAATCTGAGACTGAGAGCTTCCCAGCCCTGGTTAGAAGCAGTTTGATGCAAAGGATTATCAGTGGCGCTTCACTATCAAACAACCACACCGAAGTTTGAGGGAACTAAGTTTGTCTGTTTGGAGTTGTCCCCTCAATAAAATTCTTGTGTTTGGGAAGCAAGTAGTCCAAGTGCTCAGACTTCAAGTCGGATGGTGTTATTGGCGCACGCTATCAAACAAAGGTGTTTGATAGCGTGCGCCAATAACACCATCAGATTCGAAAACTGAGCACTTAGACTCGGAAGCAAGAACGAATGAATGTCAGTGAAATTGTTAGCATATGACATATTTTATAACATAGTAAACTATCTCTCCTTATTTTATGGGCATTGTCATGTATGAAGCGTTTTTGATGGTTACTTATAGGTGGGGACAACTCCGAACAAATGAACTTAGCTCCCCCAAACTTAGGTGTGGTTGTTAGATAGTGAAGCGCCACTAACAGGCTTTGCTCCAAAGTCTGGGCCCCCAAACTACCACATTGCATGTACAAGACATTAGACTAGCATAATCATTACTCACATTCACATTTACTTGCAGCATGTTTGTACATTATTACTCTCTATCTATAATCCTCAGCCTCATACATCCCCATACACCAATCGTCAATCCTCAATCCTCATACGCCATTGAATGGCCTAAAACAGCAAATCACACGGGGACCTTAGAATAGGCCAGCAAGGGTAGCTTAGTTTAAGATCTTAAACTTTGTTTGTGTATACGTTACTGGCCTGCGATATCTCACCCCAACCATCTCCCCCTCCAACCATCTGGGTAGTTAGGGTTTAATGGCGCAGGCCATTAACGCCTTAGCACAGCAACATGAAGTTTAGGCACTTAAACTAGGGCTAGCTATTTGCAAATATACCTTGAGACAAGTGGTGGAATTACCCCTGTGTATATTTTTGTTTTGCCTATTTTGAGTTGCAGTTCCCTTTTCACATGACTCCACAACAGTAATAGTTTGGTGCAGTTGCATCAAGCTACTATCAGTAAAAATGTTCTGGTATTTTAGCAAGTCATAATGTTTCTCTAAATAAATTCTAGTTGGGAGCAAAATCCATTCCATGTCAGTGTTCAGGTAGTGTTGATCACATACTGAGGTAAATCAAAATTTTTCTTCTTGCATAATGTTATGCAATTCGTAAGCCCAAAGTATTGTGGACTATTGAGATATTATGGAAAAGTAACAGAGATTTTGACTGTGGCAGGAAAGGATTAATATCATGCCTACTAATACTGGTACATTGTTATTTATATGTGTTGCAATGGGTATTGGTATCTTCTTGCACACACAGGCTTATATTTTTATAGGTAACAGTATCGTGAGTACTTTCTGTATTTCTAGCAGTCAATACCGCATAGTTCTTCATCTGCAACAACCACCAGCTATGGCTCGTTCGAAGTGACAGATGACTTCAAGGTTATTAAAGGCAACGGGCGTCTCAATTGTCATCTAGAGGTGGTAGGAGAAACACAATTCCAGGACTACAAAGCTCTCGTTGTGGTCGTAGTTGTTCGCTATCTCAGCGAAGATGGGCTGAAAATACAAAAGACAAGGTAAAACTACTACATTTTGCACTGCAATTTGGGTCTTCTCTCATTACTGGTGATGTAAAACCAGATCATATATTCACTTTTACCAGGATCGTTGCGTCAATATAAGTTGTGTTTTTTTTTGCTGGGGCGTCCTAGTTTGCTTCCTCAGCTGGTGTAAAAACTGAAGATATTTATGTACACATATAAAGGTTAGGTATACTACAACATGGTTCGCTGAGGAGAAGGAGGGGCAGGCCTTCCCAACATTTTTGAAGTCCCCTCTCAAGCTAAAAATCAATGTCTGTCTGAAAAAGTTTTATAACAACCCTGCAATTAGTGGAAAAGAGATTTTTGATAAACATGACACATTGGCAAGTAACGGCAATTGAAAATATGAAAGGTCTACTTTTGATAAAATGTTTGACATATTTTAGTTTTCTACAACACATAACAACACATAACATGGTGGTTTGGTGTGGGTGTTTGATAGTGAAGCGTCACTAAGACCCTGTGCGTCAAAGTTTGGGCCCCAAACTGGGTGCTGCCACAAAGTATAAATGGCGCGTATGTATCAATAACACATGTATAACAATTGATAACATATAAATAAGAAAAATGTCACGTTACAATATATCTTTTTAGGTGCTGCCTATAACGCTTAGGTTGCATCGTCTACGCTTGGGTATTTGCAATAGATATAAACGTATGAAAGCGTATAATACAAATAATATAACATAGCCGTACTTGTATTGTTTTGTGTCAACTGTGCCTGTGCCACCTTCAATTTACGAATCATCTATGATTTCCTTACCATTATTTTGCTGTAGTAAGGTGTAGTTCTTGTTATTGTCGCAATTTTAGATGCCAACTCGCAATAGAGCGATTCAATGCAGTCTCAGAAGTAGTCAAGTACCTTAAAAGGGTGACAAACAGAAATATTATGTGCAGTCTTGGCTTTGCCGATCTCAAGACATACCTCGATATGGCATACGATAACTATGTCAATGGCGGCAATTACCGGAATTTTAAAGCCACCGACCATATCGGGCTGCAGGATGATATGAGCATGGTGCTCAATGAGAAGGTATGGCTTCATAAACATTTTTGATATGCCATAGAATTCATTGATTATTTCTATAATCTGTTTCATACACAAGCATAAAAATAGCCAATCATCGTACAATACTTCTACAATACAAATACAATACACCATCATACACCCATCAGCGAAAGTTACGCAGACAAGATACAGACCATCCCTCTAGGGCACAGTGGTTTGTATTTGCTCTTTGCTCTTTTTGATATCAATGTACATTTCATTTCATTTACACATTGACACTTAAACTTGCCAAACTTTATGAAAAATGGGGGTGGGTTAATTCTAGTGCTATAACTTTGTTTGGTGTAGTGTTAGTTGCATTTCATTATCAAACACACACCCCTAAAGTTGGTCTACTTTACTACGTCATTGTCTTCTCTTGTTCAACTATATTGATTGAGGGGGCAATTCCAAAATCAAGACTGCTTTAGCCTAAATTCCATCATTTCTTATGAAAAATGGCTTAATAGGGAGGTTTAGATAGACGTTTACCTGAACGTGAACGCCTGAATGTGACGTCATGGCCACACGTTAGAGGCCAACCTCAAAAGCTCTGTTTTCAGGTTTGTTTTGAACGTCTGAACTTCAGGTTGAACGCATGACGTCATATTACACAGGAACCGGTGATGTCACGCGTTCAAAACTCGCATAAACGTGGAAATCTAAACCTCTCTAGTTTGTACTCAAGTTTGAAAACAGCTTTCTTTTCATTTCAAATTTCTTCATTTTGAATGAATACCATGAGTTATCTCTTATAAAAAAGGATATTTTCTAACCACCACAATTAGATGATTCACTCCAAATATTAAAAAATAAGAAGTACTGGAGGGTTTATATATGTTAACCACTGAATTCTACTATAACTATAGTAGAATTCAGTGATGTTAACTCATTGAGTTCAAAGAGTTATCTTTCCTATGAAGGAGAAGATAATGACATAGTAACCTATAATCATAATTATCAACATGACTTTGGGATAACTTTTAATGTCTAAATTTAGTGGTACATTTTTGCAGACGTTCCCCCTCTTTGAATCCTAAACCCCTTGAGCTAGGCTTCATGAAAATGCAGGGGTATAGTTGGTGTTGATGACTTCACATCTTCGTAATGACAATTGTAGTTTGATTAAACCGGAGTGATTTTGAGGGTTGATGACCAAGCTGTCGGTAGGCCTATATTTTTTTGTCACAAACCTGATTATTTTGCTTTTGTGTCGCGGTGTTCGCTAACCTGGGTTCCAGGCCAAACTTTTAGGCATGTTTGGAAAGCTCTTTTTTTCTTGCCAAATGGTGAAGGTGTCACTGGTCAGTGTTGCAGTTTTATTATAAGTTGGCAACTGTTGAAATATGGATTGTGATATAGTGTGCAAAGTCTACTAGTATGCGTGTGATCTGAGCCATATAGAGATCGTCCATGACTCTGCATGTGATTAGTGTATGCTTACTTGATTTTCATGAGTTGGCTATTTTTATGTTGTCTTGTGTGGTGGTTGGGTTTGGTTGGGCAACCCATCCTACAGCAGGCCAACAACAAATGACACCCATCCAAGTAGTACACGCCGCGACGAGATCGAACCAATATAACCTGTCACAAATGACTCATGATTTCACACAACAGAAACTCAAACAAAATGATTATCCGAAGACAAGTCGGATCTATAAGATAGTTATTCTTCCCATCGTGTCAACTGGAAAAATTGGCCAAGGTTGGCCTGGAGCCCAGGCTAAGACGTGTTAAGTGGCATGTGTTGAAGTTTAGGTCATAGTACTTGAAGTGATAAAGATCAAACAATGTCAGATCTGTTCATTTTTAGGTGTAAACTTATGTCAGAAAAATAAATCAGCTCTTCCTCTGTCATAGGTACAAATCGGTGCTGATGGAACATTGAGGGAAGAAGATGATCTCATCCTTCTAAACGAGGAGTGTTCTGGGGCAAAGATTAGCCATCTGTCCTTGCAGCATTCGCAGTATCATCATGAGAAGTTTTCAGAGTTCTATAAAGCATTGCAGGTAGGCCTAGGTTATTTATAAGAAGTTTGTTAGTCATCCCTTTTCCCACAGCACTAGTTAGTTGCCCCTGCGAAACAAACCACAATATAACTTAAATCCTAGAATAACTTGAGAGCGTTCACAAAACCTGTAATACCAGAACTCAAAGTTGTGCAAGAATCTGAGAATTGAAAATCATTGAAAGCATGTAACTTTACAGCAACGTATTATGGGCAGCAACAAACAACGTCAGATTTTGCCTGTGACAAGTCATGCGCTGGATAAATATGAGGCTTTTAGATCGCTCTTGCAGATTTCTCTGATTTCGCGGAATTTTACATCGTACAGAATTTACAAATATTTGGTTAATTTGATTTTAATTTTGCCATAATTAGCGAATTTACGACCCCGTTCAATGAATAGTGAAAATATTATTTTTGTGGAAATCAAGCAAACGCCGGACACAGTTTAAGAAAAAGGCAATTAATATTATTCACTGAACGGGGTCACAACTTGGCTAAATTTATTGATTTTCGCTTTACAATTACTACTTAAAATGATTTTGAAACGTTTTGTTCAGTGGTCATCTGCTCATCCTTGAGGGAAGATGCATTAAATCAATCAATGTAAAACTGTATTTGCGGACTCTTGTATGCTTTGCCGCCTTTGGCAACAGGCATTAGGGCTACCACTGTACATGGAGATGCAATTTATATGTAAAAATATTTGTTGTAGAATGTTTTTCAACACAACTCAGCTGCTGCACTTACTACCATTGCTGCCTATAGCTACCTGACATCATATCCTGTTGAGATACACCGCAAAAAGGGAGTTCCAACGTTCATGCTCTACAGCAAAAACTGTGCTACGGGAAAATCCAGTGCTCTGAAGCTGGCAGCCAAACTGCACGGCATGGCAGGGACGGTAGGTACAAGTAGTGAATGGTGAAAACTGGGATTTGGGATCCATTGTTCACTATGTATATGTAGGATGTATATTGTGCTGAAAAACGAATGTAGTTAAAGCGGGAGAAGGAACTGTCCAGCAGTTTTAGGCTGAATTTAGCGGCTCGACATGAATAGCAATTTTCGTCCCAGAGTGGTCAGTAGTCTACATATATATTCCTTCGATATGTATATTTGCAACATAATGTTACATTTCAATGCATGTTATATCAGATGTTATGGATGTAATATTGCATATTAGGCCTACACGATGGCTTAGAAAGCTTAATTATATAGATCAAATGTTGTGCCCATGAAATTAGGGGTTGGCATGGCGTATATGCGCCAACTCTTGGGTGTACCACATTGTCTCAAGATATACTTGTCATGATTGTAGAGTATTAATAATATGACCTTAACTGTGTAGTCCGGGCTAAGGGCCCCCAGCTTCTAAGATTTTCCAAACAGGCCTTTACATCATTTTTGAACCCCTCTGAAGCTCCAGGTTATCCATCAACTTTATTTATGCATAGATTTGTTTTTTAGCATTTGTTGAACCTTATTCCAACAAGTTTCACAAGATGCCAGTGGGCCTGTTGTTTCAGAAAATTTCATCATGAACTCCCCACCTCATACATCGCTATCGGGCGCTTACCTCTACACGGTATTACTATATTTAAGACCATATAAACTTTCAAAATAACAAATTGTGATTTAATTTTTTAATGCAATCACAGGTCATGAGTAAAATGACGGACGCCGCCTTGAAAAGAAAAGCAAGTACTTCCTCATTCCCCATATCGTTAGACGATATAGACTTCAGCTCTCCTATGAAAAAGATCATCATAGATTATTATGCCGGTGTAGGGGAAGCTGATGCGAAGGCAGCATACGATAAGAAGTGTGGGATGATTATATCTGCTAACACACTCCTGACTGATGATAACGGCAGGTAAACTGGGTGTACCAAAAACAGACATTATTATTTTGTGTTACATTGTGGCATGTTTGAAAGTAAACTTTGTTCTTTTGCAACATCGACTTTGCTGTTGAACAATTAGGCTATTGTTCATTCCTTGTCAGATAAAGAGAAACAATGACCACAAAACAACCTAAAAACCATGGTAGGGTCGTATTTACCGCTGAAAATACTCATGACAGGTTGGGGGGGACAACTCTTAAAAGTTAATTGTTTTTAAATGGGTTAGATATGGACAAGCAGATGGTTTTATAAAGGTAATTAAGCATGCTGAGTTTGAATTTTATTTCGGCAATTTCTTCTGGAAAACATGGCGGAAATAGTGATTGGAATTTAAAAATATCAGTCCCTGAACGATGGACTTAGAACACAAGGTGAAACCATTAATTTACTTCCATTCAGCCGCTCAACCTGTCTTCATATTAGCCAGTATATTATACTACTTTATAGTTAGTGCTAGTCAAAACTGTGCTGTACTGCTCAGTGATATCTTGGGAAATTGTTTTCCCAACTTACGGATGGATAGATACTCTGCAGCTGAATGCGCAATAGGGATTGAAGTTATTTAGCACACGAAAAGAATTGTTTGCCTGCTAGTCAAAATAACTGCCTGGCCGGGATCAACTGAGGCCAGTTGCAATTTCAACTTCATTTGCCTCTACCTAAGCGATGCTATTCCTACCTTTTCACTGAAAATGAGAGTTTTTGAAACTAGTATATGTCGATCCGGCTCTACAAACTGATACTTGTGATTCAATGATTTTAGAGTGACCAGCAAAATACTGGTGATAAATTTCCAGCTACCCACTATCAACCCTACAACACAACAGGAAAGAGTTGCATTCACCCAACTGGATGCGATGGTGGAGGAACTATGCTCATCGTATCTATTAGCATTGCCGACTATATACCGAGCCTATTTCGACTCATCACATGAACGCGAGGAAGAAAGACTCAACAGAATCAGCAAGATCTTACCCGGGTGCCACCCACGCATTCAGGAGAGCTACTCTGCTCTTCTGTTCTTTATAGAGAAGGTGAGGGCTAAAACAGACTTCGAAACTAGAGTATATAGGCTATAAAACGGAAGGTGTGTAGAAATACATTCAGCAAGGAACTCTAGCTACGTATGGGTATAATATTTTGCTCTTAGTGTACAGTTATATCTGGACACCTATTACGGCATCGTTAGGCTTTTGTTATAGGCCTATCGTAACAGTACAAGTGCTTGTACAGTTTGTCCTATCTACCATCCTGATGATTTTAGTTCCCCGTGCTTTTTAAATATTTAATTGATCCTATCTAGCCCAGAGTTGATGTTACTACAGTCTGAATGAATCTGATGGTGCAATTCCAAAGCGAGTAATTTAGCGAAATTGCAACCCCGTTCAGCGAATAATTATAATTGCCTTTTTCTAAAACTCTATCGGGCGCTTGCCCGTTTTCCACAAAAATAACATTTTTATTATTCACTGAACGGTATCACAACTTCGCTAAATATGTGTCAGTACTGCTATTTTTTTTGCGATTTAAGTACTAGCAAAATTAATTTTATTTTCTAAGCAACCTATTTATTGCTTTCCTAGCTGCAGTTTGATACTGCACTATTATGAAAATATGTCCACTCCAAGTGTTTCATTGTTGGGCCCATAGACTTATATACCGGTATAGTAAATATAGTATATTTACTATTGACCAAGTAAAGTAAGTAAATTTACTAAAAAAGTCTATGCTTGGGCCCAAACATAGGTGTCCAAAAAACGCTAGCACCTTTCCGAAGCACTGAAATGCCATGAAGGATGACATCAATTAGCCGTTAGTGGGAAATTTTTAATAAGATAAGGCAAAGCGATTCATAAAATTAGGTCATATCAGTTATCTCCGTAGTATAGTGACTTTGTACCAGTACACTGTCTTTGCGCAGCTTTCTCTGGATTGCACAAAGAGTTTGCCTCCACTGCAAAAATTGTATGGACAAGTTCAACAAAGCAATTATTAACTAAATATAAATTGACTTGAAATAATAAAACATCAATGACCTGGCAGCAAACTGATAATGTATATTGAGTCTGCAACACCCATAGGTAACACAAAAGAACACAAATAAAGTGATGTGGTTATATAGTTTGTAAGCAT
>ERZ1740059.2045-NODE-2045-length-10060-cov-3.676662_pt1 | contig 10060 bp, 3 predicted proteins | sample MGYA00581744_ERZ1740059 | MGnify/ENA primary metagenome ERZ1740059 (study PRJEB43018, sample SAMN04849738) | marine metagenome | isolation source: floating plastic debris | place: Pacific Ocean | collected 2008-08-28 | study: EMG produced TPA metagenomics... | reverse complement strand
CATCGTGCTCATAAAGATCGGCCGAACCCGCGTCCGCACCGCCTGCGAGATCGCCTCGACCGGCGCGAGGGCTTCAACGCGGTCATCCTCCGCCTCGCCGATCCCCTTCATGAAGTTCAGCGACTGGTGCACGATCAGAATCGCGTTGTTCACCACGATGCCGACCAGGATCACGAAGCCCAGCATCGTCAGCACGTACAGCTGCTGCGTCGCGATCGTCGGGTTCGCCGCCGTCGTCGCGTGCACGATCGCAAGCCCGCCGAACCCGCCGACCACAGCCAGCGGTACGGTCAGCATGATGACAAACGGGTACATGAAGCTCTCGAACAGCGCCGCCATCAGCAGGTACGTCACCATCAGCGCCCAGACAAACCGCGCCGTCGCCAGCTGCGGCTGATCCGCCGCCAAGAAGAGCACGCCGCCGATGATCGAAAGCAAAAGCAGCGCACCAACACCGCCGTAGCCAAACGCCAGCCGCCCGGAGCCGATTGCTCGTGCAAAGCCAAACACCGCGAACCCGATGCCGACCAGCGCAACACCGATCCCGATGACCTTCACGGGCCCGCCAAGCGACGACCCCGTGTCCTCGCCCGGCAGCGCCTTGCCAAACAGCGCGGCCTGAACCTCGTCCAGCTTCGCAGCCGTGCCCTCGAGCCGCACACGCATCGTGCGATCGATCAGGCCCTGATCCCTTGCCGGCTGGATGAACTTCGCATCCACATCCGCGATCACGTCCTGCACCGCCATGCCCGGCGGCGGCGAGATCAGCAGCTTCACCGCCGGCAGTTCCTCGATCCGCTGGATCGACTGCGGAGCCGTCGTTCGCGTCACCGTCACCAGCGTGTCCAGCGGCACCACGGGCCCCGCCGGCGTCGCCACCGGGATCTCGGCCATGCTCTCGATGTAGTCGAGCTCACCGCCGTCCGGCACGACGACCATGTCCACCGCCTCACCGCCGAGCCGGAAGTCATCGACAAACGCGCCGTCAAACAAGCCTCGCACCACGGTGCCCACCGCGGCCGTGCTCAGCCCCATCTCGCGCGCCGGCGACGTCAGCTCCGCCTGAATCTCGGGTTGACCAAGGTTGAAGTTGCCCGGGTCGGGCCGAACGCGCCCGGGCCCGTACGCCTCATCGCCGAAAGCCGCCATCATGATCGACTCGGCCGCCGCGACCACGCGATCGAGCTCGGGCCCCATGATCTCGATGTTCACCGTGTTGCCGCCGCCGACACCCCGGCCGAACAGCGACGACTGCTGTGCACCGCCGAACGTATCGGGCAGAGTGTTCATCGCGTTGGTCAGCAGCTGACCGACCGGGATGACCACCTGGTCGTCGCCGCTCACCGCGCCGGCGAACATGCCGCCGCCAAACGCGCCAATGAAAAAGTTCTGCACCGGCACCGGCTCATAGCTCGGCCCGCCCGGCCCACCAAACCCGATCGGGATCTCAGGCAATTCCGCGATGTCGCGGTCCTCCGCCTCGAGCACGTGCTCCATGTACGGCAGAACCTGATCCTCAATTCGATTCGCAAATTCCGTCATCTCATCCACGCTCATCCCCGGAGGAATGAGCATGCCGCCGAACACAAGGTTCCGGTTGCCCGCCGGCAGGTAATCAAGAGGCGGCGCAAGCGTGAGCGCACCGAAGATGCTCAGCCCCGCCATCACCACGATCACCAGAGGCCGAAGCGTCCACCCCAGCACGCCTCGCTGGATCACACCCAGCAGCGAGCCGAACCCTGCAACCACTTTGCCGAGCAGCGTGCCGAGACCAAACAGGTCCTGCCACGCCGCCCGCAGCGGGCCGACGCGCTCACGCTTGGGCTTCAGCCACCGCGAGCACGCCGCAGGGATCACCGTAATCGAGACCACGAGCGACAGCACGACCGACGCCACGATCGCGATCGCGATGTCGCGGAACAGCTGCCCCGCTTCTTCCTCGATCGTCAGCACCGGAATGAACACCGCCACGGTCGTCAGCGTCGACGCGAGGATCGCGCCCCAGACTTCCCTGCCACCCCGGTACGCCGCCTGCATGGGCGGGTCGCCCTCCTGCACGCGCCGGTAGATGTTCTCGAGCACAACGATCGCGTTATCGACAACCATCCCAACCGCGAACGCCAGCCCCGCGAGCGACACCACGTTCAGCGTCCGCCCGAGCCCCAGCATCACCAGGAACGTCCCCACGACCGAGATCGGGATCGCGAGCGCGACAACGCCGGTCGTGACCAGCGACCGCAGGAACAGCAGCAGCACGAACGCCGCGATCGCGCCGCCGATGTACAAGTTCTGCGTCACCAGCTCGATCGAGCTATCGATGTAGATCGTCTCGTCGTACACCTGCCGCATCCGCAGGTCCGGGCCGGCCGTCGGGTGCAGCGTGGGCAGGATTTCCGCCCGCACCTCGTCGAGCCGCAGCTTCAGCTCGTCCATCACCTCGACAACGTTCGCGCCCGACTGCCGGATGCAGTTCATCGCAATCGAGGGATTGCCAAACGCCCGCACAAACCCCCGCTTCTTCTGATGCCCGAACTCGACCTCGGCAACATCCCGCACATACACGGGCCGACCCTCGCGGTACGCGACCACCGTCGAGAGCACGTCCTCTTCCGTCTCGAACTGGCCCACGACGCGCACGCGGTAGTCCCGCTTGCCCTCGGCCAGCGACCCCGCGCTCACGTTGGTGTTCTCACCGCGCAGCGCCGCGATCACATCGCCGATGTTCAGCTGCCGCAGTGCGAGCGCCTCGTTGTCCGCCATCACGCGGACCTCGCGCTCCCGACCGCCGAAGATGTTGCTCTCCGCCACGCCATCGATCCGCTCCAAGAACGGCTTGACCTCCTTGTCGAGCCGATCAAACAGCGTCGTGATATCAAACTCCGGGTGCTGCGACGCGACCTCGGGATCAAGGTCGATGATGATCCACGCGATCGCGTTCTCACTCGCGCCGTCCGCCGCCTTGATCGTCGGCTCATCAACCTCGTCCGGGTAGTCCGGCACCTGCCGCAGCGCGTCGCTCGTCTCCTGCAGCGCCCGACTCACATCCGTGCCGATGTAAAACTCGAGCGAGATCGTGCTCTGCCCCTCGCTCGACACCGAGGTCATCGTCTTGAGGTTTGCGACGTTCTTGAGCCGCTCCTCCTGCTCCTTCGTGATCTCGTCGACGATCTCCTGCGGGCTCCGGCCGGGCCACTCGGTCTCGACCGTGATCTCGGGGCGGTCAACCGTGGGCGTCAGCTGCACGGGGATCGCCGTCAGCCCGATCAGGCCGAACATCACGAGCAGCAGCACACCGACCGTCACCCCGACCGGCTTCGAGATCGCCAGCTTGACAATATCCATGGCTCAGCCCTCTCCCCGCTCGCCGCTCGCGTCCGCCCGCGGGGCCGCCGCCTCATCCGCGGGACCATCCAGCACGATCAATGGCTGCATCGGGAACATCCGCTCGTTGCCCTCGATCACCACCCGAGCGCCCTCGCTCAGCCCGCCCGGCCGAATGGCAACTCTGTCCCCGACCGCAAACAACCGGCTGATCTGCATCGGCATACCGACCTGCCCTTCACCGAACGGGTTCGGCCCCGCGGTGTACACGAACTCCCCAGCGTCATTTCTCAGGATCGCGTCCTTGTGCACCGTCAGCGTCGCCTCCGCCGCGCCCGTCGGCACCTCAGCCACAACGCTCATGCCGGGCTGGAGCAGCGCACCGTCACCCACCCGGATTCGCACCGGGAACAGCCGGCTCAGCGGGTCGGCGCTCGGCACCACCTGAATGATCTCGCCGCTGATCGACGCGTCCGCCGCCGCAACGATCACCCGCACCGGCGGCGTCTCACCCGACCCCGCCGTCATCACCCGTCCGATCAGCCGCTCCGGAACATCGATCCACGCCTCGATCGAGCCGGCGTCGTACATCTCAAGCACCACGCCGCCCTCGCCCACCCACTGCCCGACCTCCGTCGCAAGCTCAACAACACGCCCATCGCACGGCGCGACAACCTCCATATCCCGAAGCCGCTTCTTCAGCACATCCACGGCCCGCGCAGCCGTCTCCACATCCGCCTGCGCCCGCTGCAACCGCGCGCGGGCCGCGGCATCCTCAAGCATCGCGTCATCCAGCTCCTGCGCACTCGCCGACGCCTCATCCCGAAGCCTTTGCACACGCCCGAGCTCCTTGCCCGCCCGCTGCGCCAGCGCCTCTCGCTCCTCGACCGTCGCCTCGAGCGCCGTCAGCTCCGCCTCCTGCCGCGCAAGCTCGAGCTCGACGATCTCCGAGTCCAGCTGCGCGATCACCGTCCCGGCCTCGACCGCGTCGCCCTCCTGCACATCCAGCACCAAGACGAGCCCCTCGGCCTGCGTCGCCAGCCGCGACCGCCGCTGCGCACGCAGCTCGCCCTTGACCCGCCGCATCTGCTCGACCGTCTCCAGCCGCACCGCGTCCAGCCGCACCTTCGCCGGCGGCGGCCCGTCCTGCGCAGCCGCCCCAACACCCAACGCCGCGATCAGCACCGCAATTAGCCTTCGCACCGGTTCATCTCCCGCTCGAATCCGTTCACGTTGTCGATCAGCCGCGCGAGATCGCCCTCGATCCGCGACACCTCGCCCCCGCTCATGCCCCGCAGCATCCCTGCCTCGAACCGCTCGGCCAGCTCTTCCGTCGCCTCCAGCGCCGCCCGGCCCCCCCCCGTAAGCGAGACGAACACCGCGCGGCCGTGCCCCGGCCGAGTCGCCCGCGTCCGCAGCCCCTCGCCTTCCATCGCCGCCAGCATCCGGCTCACCGCCTGCGCACTCAGCAGCGCCGACTCGCTCAGCGCCGAAACCGTGGGCGACTCCCCCGCTGCCTCGGCCTCACCGATCGCACACAAGAGCAGCCACCGGCTCGACGTCAGCCCGATCTCGGCCGACAGCCGATCGCCCACGCGCATGATCATGTTGTGGAGCACGAACACGTTTCGAACAAGACACGCCTCCCGGCCCTCGGGCTCGGGCGGCTGTGCATCACCACTCAGGCTGTGCGTCTCGCGCGACATAGGAGAAGGTTAGCCGGCCTGATCTGCAAATCAACATGTTGAATAACTATCTCAACGTGTTGAATCGAGCGTTCGAACCCGCCCTCGGTCTCGGTTGCAGCAATCCACTGAGAAACCGGTACCATTCGCACCGTCGTTCTGACGCCATTCTGGAGTTCGCAACATGACCGCACGCCTCGCCGCCCCGCTGCTGCCGTTCATCCTCGCCGCCGGCTGTGCCTCGGCACCAAGCACAGAATCGACCGCCGAACCGACAGCGCATAGCACACAACCGAACCAAGCCGCGGCGGTCGCCAACCAACCCAACGCGACGCTCGCAGCACTCCCCGCCTCGATCGAAACCCAGCCCGACAACGCCTTCGCCGCCGCCCTCCAGCCCAAGACCGCGACCGGCGTCGCCCGCTTCCTCCAGCAGTTCCCCGCGGCCGCCGGCCGCGGCGTCGTCGTCGCCATCTTCGCCACCGGTGTCGACCCCGCGGCACCCGGCATGCAGGTCACGACCGACGGCAAGCCCAAGATCATCGACCTCGTCGACGCCTCGGGCTCAGGAGACGTCGACACCTCCACCGTCGCAGAGCTCAACGACGACGGCACCGTCACGGGCCTCTCGGGACGCACTCTCACACTCAACCCCGACTGGGCCAACCCGACGGGTGAAGTCCGCATCGGTCTCAAGCCCGCCACCGAGCTCTTCCCACGAGGCCTCGTCGGCCGCGTCATGGGCGAGCGCTCCAAGGACCGCATGGAAGAACATCGCGCGCTCGTCGCGCAGGCCAAGCGTGCGCTCGCCGACTTCGACGCCGAGCACCCCGAGCCCACCGAAGACGAACTCGAAATCCGCGACGATCTCCAGAAGCGCCTCGACCTGCTTGCCGACATACCCGACACCATTGAAGACGCCGGCCCGATGTACGACTGCGTCGTCTGGCACGACGGCGAGCACTGGCGCGCCGCCGTCGACACCGACGAAGACGGCGACCTGGCCGAAGAACTCGCCATGACCAACTTCCGCACCGAACGCGAGTTCGGCACCTTCGGCGACGAGGACCTGCTCAACTTCGCCGTCAACATCTACAACGAGGGTGACATCCTCTCGATCTTCACCGAAGCCGGCGCCCACGGCACACACGTCGCCGGCACCGTCGCCGCCCACTTCCCCGACCAGCCCGAACTCAACGGCATGGCCCCCGGCGCACAGATCGTCGGCGTCAAGATCGGCGACACCCGACTTGGCTCGTCCTCGGTCAACACCGGACTCGTCCGAGGCATCATCGCCGTCATCGAGAACGACGCCGACATGATCAACATGTCCTACGGCGGCCCCGGCGCGTTCCCCGACACCCGCTTCCGCGTCGACCAGCTCGCCGCCGAGGTCGTCAACGAGCACAACGTCGTCTTCGTTTCGTCAGCAGGCAACTCGGGCCCGGCGCTCAGCACCGTCGGCTCGCCCGGTGGCAGCACCGGCGCGATCATCGGTGTGGGCGCAGCCATCTCCGCCCAGATGATGGAAGCCCAATACGCCGTCCGTGAGGGCTGGGGCGACCTGCAGTACCCCTGGTCCAGCCGAGGCCCCACGCTCGACGGCGATCTGGGCGTCGACATCTCCGCACCCGGCGGCGCCATCAGCCCCGTCCCCAGCTGGACACTCAACAAGCACCAGCTCATGAACGGCACCAGCATGTCGTCGCCCAACGCCTGCGGCGGCATCGCGCTCATCCTCAGCAAGCTCAAGCAGGAAGACATCGCCCCCCCCCCCCCCTCCCACAACCGCGACATAACCGCCAACACCGTCCCCCTGCCAGCCCACTCCCCCAGAGCCAACGGCCCAAGCCACCAGCAGGTCGACGCCGCCTACGAGCACCTCGTCAACTACCACGACGCCCGCTACACCGACGTCACCTTCCACGCCCGCGGCCCGGGCAACACCCGCGGCAACTACCTCCGCGGGCCCTACGAGGCCGACGAGCCCAGCGAGATCAGCGTCAGCTTCCGCCCCGAATGGCTCGACGACGCCGACAACCGCCGCAAGACCGACTTCGACAAGCGCCTCGCAATCGCGGCCACCGAGCCGAGGCTCGAAACCGCAAGCAGCCACACCCTCAACGCCGCGGGGCGCAACACAACCGTCCGCGTCGACCCGACCGACCTCGAGCCCGGTGCGCACTTCGCCGAGATCCTCGCCTTCGACGACGCCCACCCCGAACGCGGGCCGATGTTCACCTTCCCCGTCACAGTCATCAAGGGCATCGAGCTCTCCGAAGACGACGGCTACACCTACCGCGAGACCATCACCACAAGCAACGGCGACCTCTTCAAGCGCTTCTTTCACGCCCCCGAGGGCGCAACCTGGATGGACGTCATCATCGAGCGCCTCGACTCCGACACCAGCCGCACGCTTGTGTGCCACATGACCCAGCTCCGCGAAGAAGAAGCCTTCACCGCGCACAACAGCCGGAGCTGGCTCACCTTCGACGACGACGACTTCCAGACGCGCTCGATGCGCGTCGACGGCGGCCGAACCGTCGAGCTCGCGCTCGCGCAGAACTGGTCCAGCCTCGGCGAGGGCGAGTTCGATGTCACCGTCCGCTTCCGCGGCGTCCGCCCCGAGCCCTCGATGGTCATGATCGACGGGGCTGACTACGTCACCCCCATGAACATCAGCAGCCCGCTCCGCGACGCCAACGTCCGCCCCAGCGGCTCGTTCACCGGACTCCGCCGGAGCATCCGACCGACCGACTGGACCATCTCCGCCCTCGACTCCAAGCGTGACATGCTCCCCGAAGGCCGGCAGACCTACGAGATCGTCCTCGAGTACGACCTCTCCATGAGCGAAGACGGCACCGTCCGCATCGACCCCGCCGCCAGCGCCGTCCCCCACTTCTGGGACGAGTTCGAGTCCAGCCTCTGGCGCATCTACGACACGTACAACAAGGCCGTCGTCACCAGCGCCGGCGGGAGCGAAGACGTCGAGCTCGACGAGGGCGACTACGCCGTCGAGTTCCACGTCCGCCACCACGACCCCGACATGCTCATCAAGCTCGAGAACTCCTCGCTCATCCTGACGCACGAGATCAAGAGCGTCGGCATCAACGTCGCCCGCTCGCCCGACGCCGCCCTCAACGGCTCGGGCAACTTCGGCACCCGCGAGCTCGACAAGGGCCAGACCGTCCGCGCCTACATCGCGACCCCTACCAGCCTCCCAGATCTCGCCGAGACGGGCGACGTCCTTCTCGGCTCCATGACGTTCGGCGCCGCCACCGACATGGGCGGCGCCTCCTCCCGCCCCGGCGGCTGGCCCGTCGCCATGCGCGTCGCGGCTAAGGCCAACGACAAGCCCGAGATCGAAGCCAAGGACGACGACGACAAAGACAACGGCGACGAGCCAACCCGCACCGAAGAGCTCGCGGGCGAAATCACCGACCTCAAGATCGCCGCGCTCAACGACCTCATGGCCGCCGACGAGGCCGACGAGTTCGAGGCGCTCGCCGCCGAGCTCATGGCCGACGCCGACGCACGGAAAGACAACGAACTCGACGTCCTCCTCGCCCGTATGCACCGCGCCGATGCGCTCGCCGAGTCACCAAGCAACGACGCCGAGACTGAGGCCGGAGAGGCCAACGAAGAAGGCGAAGCTATCGCCGACGCCGAGCCGGCTGAAGAGGAACCCGCACCCGAGCCCGTTACGCCCGAAGACGTCATCGCCGCCGCACAGGCCGTCATCGCCGCGATCGATACCGACGCCCTCGCCGCGTACAACGGCGTCAACCACGACGAGGACGCCGACGACTTCGACGAGGACCTCGCGGAAGAAATGATCAAGCAGAAGGACGCCCTAACCGAAGCCCTCACGCTCATCGTCATGACGAGTACCGACATGCTCGACGACGAATCGGGGGAGGCCGGCGTCGAAGCCGTCGAAGACGCCATCGCCGCTCTCGCGCGCTGGGGCTCGCTCGATGACGACAACCAGGGCACCGTTGACATGGCGCTCGCCAAGGCCGAAGGCCGCCTGGGCGACGCCCTCTCCATGGTCAACACGAAGATCGACGACGAGCCCACCCGCGATCTGCGCGAGCAGCGCATCGAGCTGCTCGAAGAGCTCGGCTGGACCGTCTGGGCCAACCTCGAACGCGACCGCCTCATCGGCGACATGCCCAAGTTCGACCCGGTCTTCTAAGCCGAACAGCACATGGTGAAAACGCAAGCGGGGCCCGGCCTCGCCCGGGGCCCCCGTTAAATTAAAGCGGTACAGCCCGACCGGCACCGGAGTTACCCGGCCGCAGGAAGGAGTAGTCCGTGTCGCTCCGCTGCACGCCGTTCGGATCGGTGTCGTACTGGTCCTCGACGCCGCTCTTCAGCGTCAGCGCGATCTCTGGATCGACCAGCATCTCCCACGTCGCCCGCGACTGGACACGCCAGTTGCGGATGTCGCCGAGATCAGGGAATGCCTCCGCGCTCGCGTTGAACAACTGGTTCTCTGTGAGCTGGCGGCGGTACTCTGCGGCCAGCACACCCTCGGCCCGCCAGGCGTTGTCGCTGCCGCCGATCTCACGCGTCGCACCCGCACCCGCGCGGGTCATGAACCGCTGCTTCTCGGTGTCGGTCCACACATAGCCCGGGCCGGCAAAGATCGACACCCGCGTGTCCCAGTCCTGGAACTCGTCGTAATCGAACTGACCGCTCGCGAACGCGAACCACTTCGAGCCCTCGAACTTCCAGTCGTTCCGCCCGATGACGCGGGCCTCGTTCTCGCTGATGCCGTCGTTGTCGGTCGCGTACGAGTACGTGCCAAGGAACGACGATCGCGTTTCTTTCGTGTCGCGCTCGCCGTTGATCTCGGCGCGGAAGTCGAACTGATCGGTGTTGCCCTCACTGCCGAACAGGCCCAGCGACACACCGCCGCTCCAGCCGTCGAGCAGGCTGTCCCACTGCGGCAGCTCCTCACCCTCGGCCACGTCGGATTCCGGCGCCGGCGCAAGATGCTCGTCGACCTGCGCACCGCCCAAGCCGGCCGCGCCCACGAGCACCGAGGC
>ERZ1740059.2044-NODE-2044-length-10060-cov-9.239180_pt1 | contig 10060 bp, 9 predicted proteins | sample MGYA00581744_ERZ1740059 | MGnify/ENA primary metagenome ERZ1740059 (study PRJEB43018, sample SAMN04849738) | marine metagenome | isolation source: floating plastic debris | place: Pacific Ocean | collected 2008-08-28 | study: EMG produced TPA metagenomics... | reverse complement strand
TGTTCATGAGATTTAAGTCTTGAGACTTTTCCAACTTTTGTTTTTGTTTATAGAATATGATGAGAACACAATCAGCATCGCCCATACTCTTATTAATTAAACTGCCATTGGTTTGGCAGAACAACCTTTCTTAGCAACAGACAGATAAAGACATGTCAATGCAAATGCTCACATACTCAGCTTATCAGTGAAATTCCATAATTCTCATGGACATAAAAACTGAGTTCCTAGCGGGTTCTCATCCTGTTATGGGCTCATCAGGATACACCCTGATAGCTTGATGTGTGCGGTGTCGATATTCTAGTCTATTCTTGTATATCTATGTTGTAAAACAGAGGACAGTGAAACTCTGCTCTCCAGTTTGTCACAGTATACCAGGGAAGAGAGAAGATAGATCATGAGTGGATATTTTCAAGCGACAATAATATTGCTGGCTGCTATTGTAATGCATGCTAAGGCACTTACATATTTAGCTGGTACATTGACCTGGGATGCATTCAATGACAACCGAACATTTGTACGTATTTAATGTGTTATATAATGTATGTGTGAAAATGAGGTTATTTTCATCCACAGTAAGTAAGCATTACTTACTCTCCTCCTCTCAGCAACAGTTAGAGGCCTCACACTACTAACTATAAAGTATAAATATCAATTTGCAGTAACTAGAAGCGGATCCAGGACCATAACCTGGATCTTTCCTTTCATAATCGTAACTTATTATTAGAGTCTTTTCTGCCAAAAATACTTTAACTAATCCTTAGCTACATTAGTGGCCCCATTATTTTAAAAAATACTCATATTAAATGGAAAAACTTATAAGCTAATAACCTTCCAGGAAGGCTTTTCAACAGTGTGTTTGCAGCCTAGTATACAATTTGCCTCCAATGAATTGTATGCTCAACTTCAAAACACAATCCCAAGCCTTCTTGGATGCATGAATATTTCAGTCCTCAATGCCTCTTCCAACGATGGATACACATACATCAAATGTCGCATTTTGCCCGTTTGGGATATATAGTATTTGGAATTGGGGTTGGATATTTTAAGACATATAATAATGGTTCCAATAATCCTCCTAATATATGACATGGCATCATATTATGAGCTAGTAGTCAAACAGCATCAAAATTTCACGATGAGATAACTTTCTTAAAACTGTACTTACCTTACAACTAACCAACCAGGTTATCTCCACATCAAATTTCGTGCTGTTTGCCCCCAGTTATATATCGTATTGATGCAATCTTGCTGATTTCAAAAATCAGTAGAGGGAAGAATTTCTATATAACCGTAAAAGTGGTTAGATATCGGCAATATTGTTGACAAAGTTGTTTAACCTGAAATATAGGCGGTGAGATAATTTGGGGTAATCTGTAGATCTGTCTAACCGCCTTATTTACTTTTCAAAAAGGTAATACAATAATTTGCAGGGAATGGCATAATTACATGGTACTTAGGTAAAAGTGATATGGTGACATGATTTTGATATTTTGTTTATTTTTGTAAGGAGTTTCCCTGCAACTGCAGCTATGAGCTATTAGACCAATTTATCGGACTCGTTTTGTGACATTATCCTTCAGGGGCGCGCCGTAACTTTTTGCCAACTGCAAAAAAAATTTTAAATATTTGTGCTTGGGTTGAAAAATATTCTAGGATTAATGTTTCCATGAGTAAAAAAAGTTTTATTTCAAGTTTTTAGGATTGATGAAAATACAGGTAAATAGTTAGAATTTCATGTTCTTGGGTTGAGAAGTTATGTTCTGGGGTTAAAGTTTTTTTTCATCCTTCCCCTTGGTAGTTTTATGAAATTTTTGGCAATATGTAGAGTTTGAAGACAGATATTCAAAAAAGCCTGCGTCAGTCACTAAAAGATATTAGTGACCACATCTATCAACTTATTTATATCAGCCAATGATTCTACAGCTCAAGATTTGGCTGCTAGAATTCATCAGAAACGACCACTTTTAGACCAAAACTGAGAATTCTATTATGCAACGCTAGTTCGCTGGAACCAATAAACCCTGAAAATGGTCGGCCCTGACACTGTCCTACAACAAATTTGAAAGTTAAAAAAGGCGATACGCGTTAAATCATAAATCATAAATATGAGGCAGTCCCTGTTAATCATTGGCTCGCAAACTCCAGAGCCGACAAAATGAGTACGAGCCCATGTTCCATCATACCATGCTGAGCTGTTCAAGCCGCGATCACACGGTCAAGTGCAACCGACGGACGCCCTCTGCGCCTGGCTCGGCTGGACGCCTGGACCTCGTCGCTACGCTCGGAGTACCATTTTTGTGATCAGTCTGTCTCATTAAACGTAATTTGACCACAAAAAGTTTAGGCGCGTAAATAGGACCCGTTGTCCTGACTCTACACATGTGTCAATTCCGACAAACATACTCTAGTTGATAAATAAGTGTTAACAGTTCCCTTTACACTGTTTTTAAATGCTAAGCTGACATATCCTTATTGTGAGCATCATCGCCTGCTATTATCCATTCGGTATATCCCATGCAGGTTGTATGATGTTGAAGAATTTATATAAATGTGTTGGTTCCGTTTATACTAAAAAAGCTGCACGTTGCCTTTTGATCATGATTGGAATTGCAACATTCAATCCAACAATCAACCATCAACCCCCCATCAACAATGAAAATCGTTTTTATGAAAAAATCATCAGCACCTAACACCTAACAAACGAACAACGCCACAAACATAGTTATTCCTTATAGGTAGAAATAAATGTTTGTATGAGCAAAAAATGCGTTTTATTAATCGTTGGGAAAAGTGTAGCTTGTTTCACTGATGTTTTTTTATGATTACCAGGTAATTGTGAAGACCAGACTGGTTTGGAGTATTGAACGAACAGATGATGCGAATGTGCTGTGTAGTGGCAATCCGAAGAGAGCACAGATATCATTACTTCCAATCACTGTGACAAGTTTATCATTAGGGAATGAAACCCATTTTGACTGTGCTGTTAGGAATGACCAGCTTCATGCAGAGGCACATTTCATAAGAAACTTTGCTGGTAATCAGTCATATCAGGAGCGGATAAAGTAAGTCCAGCTTTTACAAAATAGTGTCATAAGAAAATGCTCAAAAATATCCTTTGGTGTTGTGTAGAGTGTAGTATTACACTATTGTAAAGAGCTGAGCATGATAACTACCATACAAAGGCTATTCCATTTTTAGTCTCCAACACCAATCTACAAATTTACAAAATTATTCAAGGACAGCTACAGGTCTTTAGTGTATATGGTATCGCGGTACTGACTGAACATAGTCTATGATCCCCAATGTATAGGACTAGGCTTCTCGGCAAAAAAGACGGTGAACATGACCTTTCTCAGCTCCGTATTAATGTATGCGAGACTAGCAATAAAATTGACTAAAGTTTATATTGAACAAAGGAAAGCTACGGTACTTATTTGGAGTGACATCTACGGAGTCGTATAGTGGGGGCTATCTACAGGCCAGTGCTTTACTATGTAAAGTAGAACCATAGCGTTGGTTTACAGCGCGATGGCTTCCACCTCCTTAATCTGATTGCACATTCTGAACAGCGCATTTATCTGGATGGCTTTGTTAGCATCAGAATGTCACAGTAGCATCAGTACCCTCTGGATAGAGAGGGTAGGGGTGGTTGATTGTGAATGCCACTTTTCTCCCCCAGATCTAAAGTCTGAGTACGGAGCTTAGACTCTAAGCTAAGTACTCAGACTCCAAAGGGGGGGGATAAGTGGTATTAACTATCAACCAATAATGAAAGTTGTCTCCTCTTGAATAAGGGACAACCAACTCTAAAGTAAAAAATCAAAAGAATTCAAAATTGATCTCCGAGATAAAAAAAAGTTGATGAGAGGTTGGAAGACATGCCAAATCAAAATCTGGTGTGTTTTTTTGACAGTTTTATGTGGTGTTTAGACCAATATTTTAGCCAGAATTGGAAACGGCTTGAACTGGTTTTCTGTTTACAGAAAGTTTTCAGTCAGATGTTCCATAAAAATGTTCTCTGCAACAGTTCCATCGTTTAACACCATTCTTTGTTTCCAATTGGTTGCAGCATCAATGGCACTCAAAAAAGTGGCCGATTGGGCACACAAGAGCTGGAGTGGAGATTATCTACACTGATCAGTTTCAAAGAAAAGAACGATGATGGGAGCACGGCTAGTCCACCACATGCGTTTGCTTCATCAGTAACTACACTCAACCCTAAGTGTAATCAAACAACCAAGATTGGTGGTATGTTCCCTCAGTTATATAGCATGTCTGTGATGTTGATAGGGTAATAAGATAAGGGACTGAACTGCGCAAAATCTACCAATAGGCTCAGCCATATTTGAAATTTCAGGGGTGTTTTTGACCAGCTGTACCTAAACAGCAAAACCAAAAAAGCGGGTGTTTTCACAAGTCACCATTTGAATGAAGTAGTTGTTGAGAAGTAATTTTGATTGACTTTTTTTGGGGCTGTGTATGGTAATTTGGTAAGATTTTCACAAGTCTGTAGCTGCTTGAGTCTCAGTCAGATGAACTTTACTTGTGCAAATAATAATTGTTTGATAACACATGGTATGTACTATTTTGTCTTGATTGATGGTTCCTGCGATTAACACTATGGTGAATGTAGCTATTAATTTGGATATTTATTATCACCATACTATTTATGTATAAATAGATAATCACCATGAAAACGCACCATTGCTTGTTACTTATTACGATGACTTATTACACGTACATCATGTTTTGCTATCAAATATCACACTCAACAATCCCAGATTTATCAAATCCTCGTAATAAGATTTAACTATGTATACACATAGGGGTGTAATATGTTGAGATAGTCTGTTTTTATTTATGACAATTTCTTCTGATTACATCACAGAGTATAATGATTACATGCTACATCTTATTAACAATTTTTTGTATTAGTATCCAAGAGTTAGCCTGCCATGCCAGCCTGTATCCAATATGTGTCCGATCAGAGGCCCTCTAAGCATCCTCTGGGCCTCACTTCGCTCGGCTGTCGGATGTGTGGCAGGCTGACAGGTCAGTCTATCCAAGAGTATAGTATAGTAGTAACATTACTTAGCCCGTAACTGCTATGTCTGACCTCTGAACATTCACACACAGACATGTTATTTTTATTGCATGCAAACACATCAAACAATTAATACAACCTTTAATGGTGGCAGAAATATCATGGCAATACACAGAAGTGGAGAAAGAAATTGTGGGGTTTTCTAAGCTGCTTTAATTGATGCGCCCTCCTCACAGCATGTATACACCTCCCACAAAATTCCTTATCACCACAGGAAGAGTAGTTAAAATGAAATCTTTTTACAAATTTTTCCATGGTAGGTTCCAGGTGGTTCTTAGTCTTACTTTGTGTTATGGGTCAATGGGCCTCACTGAAGTAGTTGAGTATGTGCGAGAGAAAGAGTTATGCAGTCAATTTGATGTTTTTTTTTTCGTTCTGACCATAAAAAAATATCGATTATCCTGTGAACTGACCTGTGATCTAATTTGTCTCTAAATCCACAGATCAATAAAATTCACAAATGTATGTATGTATGTATACATGATTTCATAAACATTGAAGCAATTTCCATATCACCGCCAACCATGCCTCTGGCACCACACCATTAACATGACAGATTGAAAATAAGAACTCGCGTTTCTATGTCATATAGCCTACAAAATCCAATTAATGACTTAACCTAGCTTTCTCTTCTAATTTCAGCCGTTAACGCCAACAGGTTCGGATATATACGTTGCTTTTGGCCTACCGCAGTAGAATGTGGAGATCCTTGCAACAAAACAGAGGCACAGCCCCTATTCAACCTAAAGGAGGTATATTGCCTATTAAAATGCATGTACATGTACATCTTGTTGCATAACAAGATATTTATTGTTTTAGGTATAAGTATATCTTCTCGTAGTATTGGTATGTCTGGATTGTAACAGTTTACACTGACGTGACCTCAGTGTAGATCATAATATAAACACATAATGCAGATGGATCACGATAGAAAGAAATCCTGGATTTTTCAAGTTTTTGTTTGTCTCCCCATGGTCTTTAGTTGGACAACTCAACTCCCGAAAATGGAAAACAAGTTTAGTTCTAGTTATAGTTATTAGTTTTTGTGTAAGAGCAGAACCCGCGGGTCAGTAAACATGGGCGAACCATATACCATTTAAAAGCTCTTTTCACAATGAATTCGATGGGACCAATATGAATTTACAAATATCGTGTGACGTTACGTCATTACTGCAAAATGCATCATGGGTTATACACATAATCAAACACAAAAGAGATCTAAAAGTGAGCCTAAAATGATGCTAATGCTTTGAAATTCATTTATTTTGGTGAATAAGCTATCATCATCAAGCGATGTACTGTACAATGATATGACGACACTGAATTTTTTTTCAAACAACCGGTCATAGATGCTCAACAAAATAATATGGAAAGTATCATTGGGAGTCAGTATAGTATTACCAAATCGCCTTCTTTGTGCTCCCGATACAAAATTCTCATTGGGACACAACGTCATTGTAACGTTCATTGCCTGGTGCCTGAAATGATTAATAACCCTAATTTTACAGTACACACACACACACACAAAATTTTGGTTTTCTTTTTTGTCTGGTATTATGTACATGTATTACCCATGTTTCATTTGAAGCCCTAAAAAGTGGCTTCCAAGTTTTTCTCGTGAATGACGCAACGTCACATGGCGTAGGAAAATCACAATTGGTCCCATCAAGCTCCCAGGTTACAGTTCTAGGCCCTATACTATGGAGCTTATTTATTAGCAATTTTGATCCGTCTATCGACCATATCATATTATGCAGATGACATCACTCTTTACCACCCCACGAAGAAGGGAGATTGCGAAGTTCATGGCTCAACAGCACACCACGCCAACATATCATATTCTGGAATAAATTGCATTCAACAAGCCTTAGACTACACCTCAAACTACTGTCAAGAAAATCATCTAATTATCAATGTCAAAAAAAAACTCAACAGCTGTAAACTTCACACTTCAGAAATCCATCTCCATCCCGCCATTCTGTATAGCAGACGGTAACCTATCTCATCAACCAGAAATGAAGTTATTGCGTGTGATTTTCAACCAACACACTAAATTTGACTCCCACATTGATGCCGTATTTGAAAAGACAAAGTCTGCCACCCATGCAATGGTGAAACTTAAACGATCAGTCTGCCCTGGCGGCCGCTATTCTACAGAGCCAGAATTCTATCAGTCCTATCTTATTCAGCACCATGCTGGCATCCCCATTTATCAGATAATAGCAAAATTAAACGAAAGGTATCAGAAATATATTACAAGACTTACCCTTCATGATGAGGAAGACTATGACAATAGACTATCGGTCCTTAAATTTTCTGAACTCAACATCCACCTTCAGATTTTATGCTTCCATTTTGTTTTGAAAGTATCAGTCAATGAAGATCACCAATGCCATATATTCCTCACTAAACACATCAGTATTTTAATAGAACCACCCTCATTGACAATAATATTTTCCATAAGCTCACTTAAAGATTTTTTTGCTATTTTTTCATTAATACATGGTCTTATATATTATAAAGACTTGATCAGCTAATAAAATTATATATATAAGAGCTTTCAAATGATATTTGGTTTGCCTATATTGTGCTGACTCCTCTGTCTGGTCCTAAAAGTGTACAGATAACAAGGAATTGCGGCCAAGGTCAAAAGACTAGTTGATATAGGAGTTTTTGAAGGTGCTGGGTTGAAATGTCACTTCTGCTCTGAGCGAAGGCAAATATCCTTCAGCATTTTTGGCCTTCTTTTGGTCACAGCACAATCACTTCAAATCTACAGTGTGATCCTCCTGCTAAATTATTTTAAATGAAATATGCTATAGTTATTAGTCAAAGGTGAGATGCCTCTAAAAAATTGATATATGTATTAATTTATTCAGTGGGAATTCTGATTCACTCCATGAAAGCTTTGTTTGAGGGAATATGCCGATTGTTAGCCACCTGATTGATAGGGCAGCAATTGTCAGAACTCGCTCACCAAAGACTTTGCATTCATAGAGAAAATGGCACTTTGAATATGGAATGAAGAGATAACCATAATCAGGACCTTGGCACTCGATCGGGTCGGGTAACTTGGGTCCGGTTTGGCGCACCTATCACCTGACGTGTCCAGATCGGGTGTTCGTTCCACCCCTAGCCAGGATCATTAATTCTATTGGATCCTCCTTTGTCATGTATCCTAAGGTGGGACAACTCCAAACTGAAAACAAGCTTTGAATAACATAAAAATTTTTATCTTTTTTCAGGATTGCATGTTGTCAGTTGAGGATGGATCAGTGACTGATGGCCATTATTTAGTGGGGATCAAGGTTCTACTGTATGATACTCAGCTAAGCAATTTTTCAATGAGGGAAACGTTTCTGCATTTCACTGTCGATGTCTCACACTCACCACCATGTTCACCTAGAGGGCTGGAGTGGGATAGTTATGGATATTTTGAAGATTCGACTTTCTATCATGATATAACTGGGAAATACTGTCAGACCCCAGCCTTAGAGGTGCCATATATTGGACTGATTGCACGAAATGTGTATGTAGATAGCTCATTTACCAATCTCCATTTCCATCTCGTTCAACAATGTATGGTGGGATGATAACTGTGACTGTGATGTTTCTATCTATGTTGTTCTGTCTACTGGTACTATTTGCAAGTTCCCAAAACTTTTTAAAAGAGCCAAGAACTCCAGTTTGCAAGTGGTCAGAAATGAGGGTCCGAAGCAAAACAGAATGATCTCCTTAGCAAACAACAGAGGTAATTGGCATAATCCGCATACAATCAATCAGGGCTACAAGCATTTGCTACAAAACGGCAGATGACTGGAGACAATGAGCACATCTCCTGAGATCACTCCTAGTAGTTTCGTTTCCTCTCAGTCATTCATTTAAGGTGAAACAACCTACCTCTCAGGATCTAATGATTGTGTTGCCAGAGATTTTATAACAAACCCATTTCTGCATTAACTTCATGTGTTACAGGGATGCTCGATTGACCTACTATGGCCCAGTGGATGGGGATTTTTTCTATAACAGAACCGAAAATGGTAATACATATATGCACAAGCTATGGTGGACACCAACAGTGGAGGATTTAGGAACAAATGTGGTGTGCTTGAATGCTGCTTCTAAGACCAGGTTAGAAAATGTCACTGACGTTGTCATTAATCAAAATTAAAAGTGAAAGTTTATATTATCAATTTCAGGAGGTACAAATAACAAAAAAATGAATTTAATTGTAACAGTATGGTATATGCAAACGCTTGATATGAATGTTTTTATAGTGGTTGTGGAGTCACTGTTGGCTGTGTGAGGATCTGTACATTTTGACAGTTTAGACATATATTTGATATTGAATTGATTTTTATCAATAACACTATTTCATTGATATCAGCGCATAGCTGAAAATTGTCTGGATGCTTAAAAGGCTAATTTATCTTTGTCTTTCCAGCACCGATACACTATCTATATCTACCTGTTTCTACTTGAAGATCTGTAAGTTCGCTCCACTACTTATAAACCATATTAAATGGTTTATGTACACATGAGACATTGGGGTCCATCTCAAAATTAGAGATATGTTACCAAATGATGATGATTTATCTCATTTGTGTATACAGGGAGGGTGTAGCAAAATCTAGAAGTTGGAGTTGCTCTTTCTTCAAAAATGGGCATACAACTTTACTCAGCCTTGGGTTATCAACTCACATAAAAAATCTGTATTGGCTTTGATTAACAAATGTGTCACATGAATATCAACCAGCTCTCTGTGCACATTAGAGACAGTTTTCATGCTGCATAGCTTTGCCCTTGGGGTATTGTAACAGTGAACATAAACATATTTGCATGCAATAGGGCTTGCGGTAATGCTGGTACAATATGGAATTTGAGGCTATGACGTTTTGAAATTTTTGATACTGGTATCGATAATTCAATAGCTGTGGCATCAAAACTCCAAAA
>ERZ1740059.2043-NODE-2043-length-10063-cov-6.394884_pt1 | contig 10063 bp, 6 predicted proteins | sample MGYA00581744_ERZ1740059 | MGnify/ENA primary metagenome ERZ1740059 (study PRJEB43018, sample SAMN04849738) | marine metagenome | isolation source: floating plastic debris | place: Pacific Ocean | collected 2008-08-28 | study: EMG produced TPA metagenomics... | reverse complement strand
ACCATAATTTCTTGTGAAAACGACACTATTGGAATAAATAAGATTAAGTAGAGGATAACGGTTTTCATATTTTAGTCAATTGTTGTCGTGTTATAATTACTTTAATTTTCTCTAATTTTTTCACTCCTTTAACGAAGGAAATTTAACGGCCGCCTGTCTGAATTCATCGAAATCCGGAATCGCGTTATTCTTCTTATAATAATCGGTCAGGTAGCTTCTTGCGTCCTTATAAAATTCATTATGCGTATGCCAAATTTTTTGTTTCTTACCCTGATTGTTTATAAGCCAGTAACCGACGTGTTTTTTTGTATTTTGATTGACTTCATTGTTATACATCTCCCAATAGAGTATAAAAGGCGATCCCCATTCCAAACCTGCTTTGATGGTCCATTTTGATCTCAAGTCCTGATCTTCGTCGTTAAACTTAATTGAAGGATTACCATATTCACCAATCCATACCCTTTTACCCTTGGGTAAAGATACTTTGGGTTCCAGTTTCGCCTCAATATAATCAAGGGCTTCTTTTAACTTGCTATTTAACTCTTTTTCTGATTTGTATGGATTGGTGGCATCATAAGAAGAATAAGACACGTAGTCAGGATTAACATTTGAAATGATACTATTCGTAACGGTAATAGAATGAGGTTGCTCTATCGACTTTTTGACCAGGTTTACTTCGATGTAATTATATACCTCTATACCCTCCGTCTGATGGTCAGCTTTAGCATCGTCAATAGCCTTTTGGCGTATTCTCTCCCATTTGATCATGCCTTGCAAAGTTGCCGAATCAGCTGGTTTTGTTCGATCATAATCCCACCTCAAATGCCAATCCCCTTCCCAATGACCCAGATAAAAAGTTTTACCAGATCCTTTGTAAGTCATCAATAAATATTTAGTGAAATCATAAAGCTCTTGATACAAAGCCTTCTCGTATTTGTCTGGATAACCTCCAATGAATTTTATTTGCGTTGTATCATTTTTTTGACCTTCTGGCTCTGGTGAATATTGTGAGAATCCGTAAACCCAAATGTGATAGTATTTGAAATCCATATTTAGCACCGTTTTCATGGATGGTTCCATGTTGGCTAAATCAGTCAGTGATTTAATGTTATCATTTTTTGGGAGATCATAGTTTTCGGTGCAATATCGCGGATGCATTGAGAATTTGAGCAGGTTGGAACCCATATCTTTGATTTGCCGAGCTGTCTCAACCAAATTAGTCTCATTGGTGAATTTATACTTGGCTCCTACTGTCTGTGTACTAATAATATAATTAAACGCTTTCAATTCCTCAACAAGAACTTTGGAATAGTCTACACTATATGTATACAGTACAACCGCTAAAGAGGTGATTGAAAATAAGGCGGTAATAATTGATTTCATAACCTCAAAAATGCTGAAGCATGAAGTTGAATAAGTTTAAAATTTGATCTAAATGGTTTATAAATGAACCAATTTAGCCTTCAGAGCTATGCATGGCCTGGAACTCGCTTGGCGTTTTTTTGAAATGCTTTTTAAAAAGGGTGCTAAAATAACGCGGATCATTGAAGCCTGTCCGATAGGCAACGTCTTCAATTCGAGCATGCGGCTCATTAGCCAAGAGTTCTTTGGCCTTATTCATTTTTATTTCCTGAATGAGATCCGATGGAGATGAACCAGTGATTGATTTCATTTTGCGAAACAAATTTGAGCGGCTAAGACCCACTTTATCGCAAAGTTGATCTATAGAAAAGTCATGCTGCATAAGGTTTTCGTTAATAATGTCAATCACGTTAGACAAAAAACTCTCATCCGGATTTTGAATTTTTCTTTCATTTGGACTTTTTGCTTTAATCTGCTGATCTATTGAACTTCTTTTAAGGAGGTTCTTAATGGCAAGTTTTACCACCTCTACGTCGAAAGGCTTTTCCAAATACATGTCAGCTCCCACTTCCATACCCGCGATCTTGTCATCCATTCCACTCAAAGCTGTCAAAAGGATGACAGGAATATGACTGGTTTTTTTGTCATTCTTAACGATGTGGCATATTTCCTTACCATTCATACTTGGAAGCATCACATCGGAGACAATTAAATGAGGTAGATTCTCAAATAACTTATAAAGACCTTCTTTTCCGTCGGTGGCAGTCATAATAAAATAATCTTGAGATAGAGATCTTTTCAGAAAAGCAAGCAGATCTTCATTATCCTCAATTAACAGGACAGATTTCTTTCCCTTTACGTTGGATTCGGTCAAACGGTTGATCGCGCTAGCTGTAGATTCTGTTGCCTTAATATCACTTGGATCGAAATGATCTCTCCCGGTCAACAACTCTACTTTAAAAGTAGAGCCAACTTTCTCTTCTGACTGACAAGAAATAGCTCCTTTGTGCAGTTCTACAATCCTTTTTGAAAGTATCAGGCCAATCCCAGTTCCTCTTACATTATTCTCCAGTGCATTATCAGCGCGATGGAAGCGCATAAAAATTTGATCAATCTGACTTTTGGGTATACCTAAACCCGTATCCTTAACCATAACCTGAATCAGGTCGTCCATTGCTTTAATCTCTAATTTTATACTTCCACCTTCATGATTATATTTAATTGCATTTGAAATTAGGTTGGTAAAAACCCTTCCTAATTGCACCTGGTCGCCCCAAATCATCAACCTTTTGGGAAAATCCTGTTTTACCAGAATAGATTTTTGATCTAACATAGGATAGAAATCATTAACGATCGAGTTGAGCAAATGCACCAAATCAAACTCAGATGCCAGAATTCTTAATTTTTTTCTTTCCGACTTTTGAAAATCGAGCAGCTCCGTGACATACTCATTCAGATTACTTGTATACCTCTTGATTATGTTTACGGACTCTTCAATGTTTTGCTTTTCCAATAGCTGATCACTAGCTAATCGTATTAATGATACCGGTGTACGGATATCATGCGCAACATCGACGAAAAATTTGATTTTCTCATCACTAAACTTTTTGTTTTGACGTTCTCTATTCATAGTTATGTACATATATATGACAAGCGCCAAAATCAGAACATAAATAGCAAAAGCCCACCATTGCATCCAAAAAGGTTTTTTGATCTCAATTGGAAGCTTGATTTGATCATTGGATATTAAGCCGTCGCTATTAAATACGGCTGCATTTAAAATGTACTTACCCGGACGTAGATCTCTGTAGACCACAGCTTTTTGTTTATTTGAACTTTGTACTTCACGATCGTATCCATCTAAAAACCAATCCAGTTGAAACTCAGCAGATCCTCCTAATTTGACAAAATCGAATTCAAACAAAAGAGTGTTTTCATTATGGTCTAAATACAACGATTCCGAATAGTTCAGGCTCTTTGAAGCAGGGTCGGTCGATGCCCCATTCACTTCAAAATTTGATATATATATATTATATGTATCAGTGTCAGACTGAATTTTTCCTGGATCAAATAACATTGCACCTTTGGGACCTCCAAATGCTAATCTCTTATCTCTTAGAATTGTTCTGGCCCCCCACCCAAATTTTTCAATATTTTGACCATCTTCGGCAGCGTACTTTCTGTATCTATTGGCGCCAACGGAATACTTGAAAAGGCCTTCCTCGGCTGCTACCCATAACTCGTTTTCAGTTAATTGTAAAATTGAATATGTCGCACCTGCTACATTATTAAAGTCATCCAATATATTTATATGCTTAGACCTAAAATCGAATTGGGAGAGCCCGATATCATTTCCTATCCAAAGGTGGTTTTCATTGGCATCAAAATGTAGCGAATAGATATTACTAATCTGATAGTCTCCAAAATCATACTCCTCAACAGTTCTCTTCTTTATATCAATACTGTAGACACCTTCAACACACCCTACCAGTAATTCTGATTCATTTTTCTCGATGAATGTTTTAACCTGGCCAGTAGCATAGCTGGCAACAATAGAATCTCCCTTCATTTGATATACAGGGCCATCAATTCCGCCCACCCAGAGGAATCCATCTTGCTGGTGAGTGGCATATATTCTCTTAAGCGGCAATGAATCTGAAAAGAGACCGACAGTACGTTTTTCTAAGTCAAGGGATAGCAACCCATATCCGTAAGTTCCAAGAAGCAGCTTTCTTTCATACTGGGTTATGCTCAAGACCGGGGTATTAAGCATAGCCAAGTTTTCAAATGAATACCAATTTCCGTCCAGATCTCTCATGTTGAGACCACTTTCTGTCCCAAACCATAACAATCCGGCATCATCTTGATAGATAGATCTGATTAAATTATTTGAAATCGTATTCTTACTATATCTTCTATGTACAATGTTTTCAAAATTACTTCTTACTCGCCTTAAAACGTTAAGACCAAGCTCTCCGACCCCAAGCCAAATAATACCTTTTTCTGAGCAAATAGTATTTATGCTATTCTGCGAAATCGAAAAGTTATCATCAGGATTATGTGAAAAAGAGGTTGTTTTCTTGCCAAAGGCATCTAGCACATATAAACCCAGCCTGTCAACTGCAATCAACAAAGATCCCTGGTCATCTATTTCTATATCACGAATAGACAATAGATCATTATCGATGAATTTAACTTTTACTACGTTGCTTCCATTCGATCGATAAAGTCCTTCATTCTCCGTGCCAATCCAGATGGTCTGATGTATGTCAATTTCAAAATCCAATATATCAGACTGGGCTAATAAAGTGCGTTCTAGCTCCCATTCATTTGATGGTTTTAAGATCAGTTTATGAACTCCCTTTGAACTTGATAGATACACCGACATCCCAACTCTCTTGATCTTTCTGATGTATCTAATTTCTTCAAATTGACGCTGACTTATATTTCCATTTTGAAGATCGTAAATAAAAAACCCACTGATAGTACCGATCATTAATTTTTGATCATCTATTTCTGCCAGGGAAATGAATATTTCATCAGGTATTTCAAACAGCAATTCCCATCTATCGTAGGCATAATCATATTGAAAAACTGCGCCTGCATGTTGCATTGCCAACAGTTTATCTTGGGTTTGCGTCAATTTAAAAATGCCTGGATCTGATGCTCTGTCCTTGAAGGTCAGTTCATATTTTTTAAATGAAGAACCGGAATACCGAGTAAGACCATTCGCCGTGGCAAACCACATGTAACCTAGCGAGTCTTTTTCAATATCATTAATTCTTCCATTGGAAAGCCCGTCCGAAACAGTGATTTTATTTATTCCGTATTGCGACTGTCCATGTGCAACCCAAACTAAGGTAAGAAGCAAATAAAGAGTTAAACACTTCATAGGTCAGAACTAAATATAGAATGAATACAATCAATAATCTCATTATTTAGAAATAACTTGCCTTAACCACCAATCTCTATCAGGATTATAGTCATATTCGATTTTCAATTTATCAAGTGACTGCCTGAGGGCTTGCTCAACAGAATCAAAACTTATTTCATTTATTAGGTTTTTCATTTCACCCGGGTCATTCTTAAGATCGTAAAGCTCATCGATATCATCTTTTAAATGATTGTCTATAAGCTTAAACCTATCGGTTCGAATCGCTAGCATATCAGGTCCGGCATAGGGGTAAGCATCGTCTACGTAATATTCAAACAAAAATGATTCTCTCCATTTGGTCTCAGCGCCTAACAATAAGGGTTTCATAGATTCCCCCTGCATATAGTTTGGAATAGGTGCACCTATCAAATCAAGTATAGTTGGAGCCAAGTCAATATTTAAGCACATATCCTCAATACGAGTATGTTGCTTAATAAGCTTAGGGTACCTAATTATCATAGGTATTCTCATTGAGTTTTCATAAGCTATGCGCTTATCCCAGTAGGTGTGTTCTCCCATAAAATAACCGTTATCGCTGCTGAATATTATCACAGTGTTATCTAACTCACCTATTTCATCAAGTTTCTTCATTACAGCGCCGAGTGATTCATCAATAGACTTAAGACACCTTAATAGTTTCATAAATTTATCCCCTTTAATTGGCCATTCTTTAGTTGGAAGTTGGGCAATAGGCTTGTAGCTTTTCCAAGCGCTGTCGTAAGCTTTAACTCGTTGCCACTCTGGTTTATTTACAAATGTCTCTAAGTGGGTATCATATGGAGGGGTGGGTAATCTACGATCTGTGTAGAGTATTTCATGCCTTGGTGAAGGTGAGAGAAATTCATGGACTCATTTGTGCAATAGGTAAAGGAAAATGGGCTTATAAGGATATATTTGATAATCAAGACATTCTAGCATTTTATCTGTAAGAATATCCGTCATATATCCTTTCTCGCGATACTCATTTCCGTTATCGTTAATCATAGGATCGAAATATTCTCCTTGCCCGATAAAGCTATACCAATAATCAAAACCAGGTCTGATGTGCGCTTTACCTTTCAAATGTGCCATATGGATCTTTCCGATATGAGCTGTTTGATAACCTGATTTTTGTAAGTGCACACCTACCGGAGGAATTGACTCCCAATTAGGATCTACATGCGGATTGTTTTGGTTAACGCCGTGAATATGAGGGTAAGTTCCGGTCATAAAACTGGCTCTGGACGGGGAACAAATCGATTGCGTACAAAAGAAGTTATTAAAAGATACTCCATCAGCGGCTAATCTGTCCATATTAGGCGTCTCTAGGAAAGGGTATCTTCCATTGAAGCCCAAAGCATCAAAGGGTTGATCATCCACCAAAATAAAAACGAAATTAGGAGAGAGATTCTCTCCTTTTTTACAAGAAAAAAAACTTAAAGCAAAAAAGAGAATTAGGTAGACTTTATTCATAACTATTTAAACAATAACAAAACAATCAAACAAAATAACAAGAGCATGTACGACCAAAAACGATAGTTAGTCAAGAGACTGGTACCACGAAGCTCAAGTGTTTCTTCTCTAAACAGTTTCCTTGAAAATGTGAGTCCTTCAATCTTTTCTCTTCCAGGAGCCTCTGTAAAAGAGCTCACTAACAACATTATAAGCGAACTCCACAGGAAGTAAATGGGGACGGTGAGCAAAAAATGAATTTCACCAAAAAGTGACGCTCCGGTACCTATTTTGAAGAAGAGGTTGGTTAGGCCGAGAATAATTCCGCCGATTAAACCATAAAATGCCCCTTGCCAGTTTGTTCTTTTCCAGAAAATTCCTAATATAAACGCGGCTACAATGGGTGGCGCCATTATTGACAACATTTCTTGATAATATTTCAACAGCGTTCCAAAACGCTGACCAATCTGAGGCGCCCAAAAAACTGCAATGATCAAGACGATAACTGAAACTATTCTTCCTACCTGCACTTGATGATTACTTGAGGATTGAGGCCTTATCTTATTATAAAAGTCAATAGTAAACAAAGTAGCAACGGAATTAAGTAGGCCGCTTAACGAAGAAGTCAGCGCTGCCACCATAGCAGCCATCATAAACCCAATAAGTGCGTTGGGGAGCAACTCCAATATCATATTAGGATACACCATGTCTGGTTTTTCAAGTGCAGGAAAAAGCTTTATCGACATGATTCCTGGTATTATGATCACGAATAACGTGAGCACAGTTAAGAACCCTACCAGTAATACTCCTTTTCTTCCCTCATCAACAGATTTAGCGGACAGTACTCTTTGGACCAGTTGCTGATTATTACCCCAAAAGAACAAACCCAAGATCGGTATTCCCACTATCATTCCCAGCCAGGGGACCGAGCTATCATTTAACGGACGAATCAGCTTAATCAAGTAATCTCCATCTTTGATCAAGCTTTTAATGTACTCTGCACCACCGTTTACCGCCGCAAAATAAGTCAACACAACTGAACCCAACAGTAAAAAAATACCTTGAAAAAGATCGACCTTGATCGCAGCAGAAAGGCCTCCAGGAATGGTGTAGGCAGCCACAATTATGGCAAATACTACAGCGAGCATCATTATCGATACTCCAGGAAAGACCAACTTCATTACAATAGCAGCTGCATATAAAGAGCCCGCTGCATCCAGAAAAATATTTACAATGATCGTAACAGCAGAAAAATAATAGCGGGAATGAACACTAAATCTTTTTTCAAGAAACTCAGGAATGGTAAAAACATTTGTTTTAATGTAAAATGGAAGAATAAACCATGCAAAAAATATCATTACTACAACTGAGATCAGGTTATAATTAAAAACCGCAATCCCGGTACTATACGCATCACCTGCCTGACCGATAAGGGTAGAGCTGGAAATACTCGCCGCAAATAACGAGAAACCAATAACAGGCCACGTCATTCTTTTTCCGGCAAGAAAATAGCTTTTGGTATCTGAACTTTTACTACTATACCGGACACCTAAAAGTATAACAAGTATGAAATAAACGAATATAATTAAAATGTCAATCCAGGCTAATCCTGTTGCCCAAGCTGGGCTCTCAAAAAAATTCATATTATACCAAAGGGTCAATTTAACGGTTGAGATAAGGTAAAATCAACCAACTCGTTGATGTTGCAAGTTGCCAGACCAATGTATTTGTCAGCCCCTCCATAATAAACGTATAAGACGTTATCTTTAACGACATTACCTGTCGGGAAGACACACCCTTTATAGTAACCTTCAATTTCATAATCAAACTCGGGCTCCATTATCCAGTCCCTTGTTTTACCGATTATTTTTGTTGGGTCCTCTAAGTCCAATATTAAGGCGCCTACCCGGTAATAGCCCTGACCACCGGACTCCACTCCATGATACAAGACCAGCCAACCACTATCCGTTTTTATAGGAGGTGTACTTCCACCCACTTTCTCTTCCCAACTTCCCGGGATTCCTGTCAATAGTAAATGACTGGGCTCATCCCACACAAGCATGTCATGGCTGAATCGTATCCAAATGGCAGGATATTCATGTCCTCCCCACTTTTCTCCAACCCACTCTTTCGGACGATGTAGCATGGCATACTTACCATTTATTTTTTCGGGGAATAGGATCACATCTCTATCATCGAGATCAGAATCTGTAATCCGCCCCAATTTTAACCAGTTCTTGAAGTTCTTGGTTACCGCCAAAGCAGAGTTCGCCATATTATTCTTGATGAATTTAGGAGCGTTTTCTCCGTGATCCTGCACCAGGACTTCATCATGCTTGAAATTCCAATATTGGCCAGGTGGAAATGGCCTGAAGGCGTAAGTCACATAGTAGTAATCGTCAAATTTTACTATTCTAGCGTCTTCAATACAGCCCATATCCGGGCCTTCATGACTAGGCCCCAACACAGGATGATCGCTCTCCCTTTTGAAATTAATACCATCTTCACTCGTGGCTAAACCAAACCTTATGATATGTTCCTCGTCATTTCCGGCCGCGCGATAGAGCATGTAAAACTTATTATTATCCAGATATACCCCTGGATTACATACGACAAGCTCTTCCCATTCATTTTTTTTGTTTGGAGTGAAAATGGGATTTGAAGAGTGTTTTGATAGTTTCATTAGAATGATGCATGTTTAACTTTAACAGTATTACTACGATAAGTCAAAACTATTAGCATCATCAGGGTGGTAGGTTGATTTCTAGGTCATTAAGATTTAAATAATGATCAAGGAACCCAATAGTGGTCAGTATTAGAACATAAGTATGGTTGTTTAAACTACTAAAATTCAAAAGGTGCAAATAGAAAAGTCAAAATGATGATTCACTTTGCTTGATTATAATCATAACAAGATCTTAGCCTTAGCATGGAGTTTACAAGGACGCCCTGGAAAGTGACGAACAAAGCTATATAGGTACCACACAATTTAACTGCTAAAAATCTAATTTGATCCATACTTAAGATAAGCTTGACACACTACAGAAAATATCTTTCATGTTTTACGTCCTCATCCAACTTATAGGAAACGGTTCATTGTACTGACAATCGACTGAAACAAAGAGCAAGTTATTAGCTACGGTCTTAGAATTCAGTTAAATTGCTTTAGTTCTACATTAAAGCATGTCTAAAGTATTTGAAAACCAGTTTGTGACTTGTGAGTTAGATGAAGCAATACCGGTTTTAACTCATACCTGGCATTGTGAGCCACCTGAAGGAGAGTTTAAAAAGAATTTGTTGCAAGTCTTAGATCATTACAATCAGCTTAAAATAAGT
>ERZ1740059.2042-NODE-2042-length-10065-cov-3.997003_pt1 | contig 10065 bp, 10 predicted proteins | sample MGYA00581744_ERZ1740059 | MGnify/ENA primary metagenome ERZ1740059 (study PRJEB43018, sample SAMN04849738) | marine metagenome | isolation source: floating plastic debris | place: Pacific Ocean | collected 2008-08-28 | study: EMG produced TPA metagenomics... | reverse complement strand
CTAGCTTAGATACAACGTCAATAGCTTTATTGCGAGCATTGTGTTCATTTAAATCATTGATTACTAAATTAGCTACATCCTCTCTAGGTATCGAATTATTCGCCCCATCAGGAGGATCTATTGATAACAAATCATCTTTTCCTACCAACAATTCTCTAACGCCTCCAGTTTCATTCAACAAACCCCCTGCGCGAATAATAGTGTAGTCGACTCCAGAATCAATTAAATATTGTTCGGCTTTGCGTTTCCAGACTAAAATATTTCCATTTCCCATGCGATTGAGAACATGGTCTTCTTTTGTACCGCCCATCGAACCAACCAAAATGATATGTTCTACTCCTGCTTGTTTAGCAGCATCAATCTGGTTTATTTGACCTTGGTAATCTACTATTTCTGGCATTCCTTTCGAATCGTAGGCAAATTCTGGTGGCTTTCCTTCTGAAGGTGGTGCAACCATTTTGGGAACTGCACTGGTGAGAATAACCAACCCATCGCAGCCTTCGACTGCAACTTCTACCTCCGATTTATTGGTAATATCGCCAACAACAAAATCTTTTGTTGAACCATACATTTGTTCTATTTTCTCAGGCGATCGCGCAAAACCAACTGCTGTAAATTCTTCTGGTTGACTGCTCAGTTTTTTTAAAACAATAGAACCAGTTCTTCCTGTTGCGCCAGTAACTAATACTTTTTTCATCGTTGCTATTTTAAAACTTACTTTTTAAACTAGCACGATAGCGATCGGGTATTTTAAGTAATGATCGAAGATAGTTTTGACAAAGCGATCACATTGTCTAACTAATCGCTTGTCTTATAATGTGTAAATAAACGTTCTGTTTTCTCTCGGCGGCTACGATTGATATTGTTATTGCGAATATCTGATTCTGCGCTAGCCATGGCTTCATCTAAAGTCATGGCTAGCGCATCTAACATCAAACAAGCTTCTTTAAGACGTGATATTGATTTTTCTCTGGTTTCAATGTCGGGTATTCTTTTTTTCATGATTATAAATTTACTTTTTATACTAGAAGTTTAAAGTAAATATCCTTTTTGTAATCCAAAACTAATTCCTCCTTCCCAAGGAGTAGTCAGAAAATCGCGAACTTGATTGAACAAATTATCAATTACATCTTCATAAATCGGGTTTTTGACATAAGTATCTAAGTAACGAAACTCTCTATCTGTATTTTTTTGTTTCCTTAAAACATAAATTTGGTCTATTTTAAATTTTTTAAGATTGACAGATTCTGTTAGTTTAAGCCATTCAGAAACAACGATGTACATCGCATTTGGGTTACGATGTCGCAATTGTTCTAATGCTGTTGATGCATCTTGAAGCATTGTTTTATCTAAATATGTTTTACATTCAATGGCAACCGCGGGTAAATCCCATACGTGTTTTTCTTGTTTTTCAGAACCTTGACACTTGATCTTCGATAAAACTTTTACGCCAATAGCGAAATCATGATCTTTTCTTTCAATTAGCGTATTTGGGTTTGCTAGCATATCTTCGTAGCTATTTGGTTTGAAAAATATATCTTTGAATGTTCTAGATTTACCTAATAGAGCATCATTAGAAAAATCTTGTACTAAATCTTTGAACAGATAAAACATAAACTCTTCAAGTATAGATGAGTGTAAATTTGAACGAGAGTCAAATTTTTCTGCGTATTTCTGCTGGTCTACAAAGTCTTTATATTCATTCAATAATCTAGTTCTTTCCGATATAACTTGAAAATCTTGCTCAGTTTTTATTTTCCTCGGACCAATCAGACTTAGGTTAGCCTGTTTCCAGACATTATACTCTAGTCTAATTTCTTTAAGATATTTCTTAGAAAGAGGATCTCTATATTTAGTTTTATGATTTTCTTTTTGATAAAGATTATTACCGTGAATATACATATTCTTTTCAAAGATTGCAGCCTATATTTGCTCTAATAAATTCAATGCTATTTCTTTTGCTAACAACGGAGGTACTGCATTACCAATCTGATTATATTGACACAAATATTTTTCTAATTTTCTACCCTCTCTTTCAAGAAGTTTTTGACTAACTACTGTTGGCTTCCCTTTGAAAACATACCAGTCAGGAAATGACTGTATTCTCGCCCCTTCTCTGGCAGTAAAGTTTCTATGTTTGAATGGATGTACAAAATTTGCATAAAAAGATGCTGTTATTGTGTGACAGGGTTTATGTGGATGCATCCTCCTATTATTTTGGTCGTATATTTTCGTTGAGATTTTTCCTTTTCCGTTTCTCTCATATGGCAGTAATTCTTTAGGAACATCAACAGTAGAATCTCCCCAAGACATTGCAGCGAATCTACTAACAACTCTTTTTGTATGCTTCATTGCTACGTGATTAAAAACCTGCGAAGAGTTTTGTCTCATTAGTTTTTGATAAGTACTTTGAGCTTTCATTGTGTACTGCATTTCTTCACTACCTTCTCTTGCTTCTATGTTGGGTAAGTCAGAAATTGCATCCCAAAGAGTAGGGCAATTATCCAAATGACTATTGAAAATATTTTTATCCAAATACAGTTTGTGTGTTGATTGTGGGAACGGATTATATAATCTATTTTTACTTGCAATTACAAATAATCTCTTTCTTAACTGAGGTATTCCGTAATTTGATGAATCTAGTACTTCTACATAAGTGTAGAAACCTAACTTTTTAAGCTCGTTCACTATAATTTCTATAACATTTTCACCATTTTTTGTTTTAGCTTTTACTATGTTTGGGATATTTTCTAAAATCATTAAAGATGGAGATAATACTTTTCCAGTCCTAATAAAATCCATAAACAAAGAGTTTCAAAGATCTTTTGGATCGCCATTGTTTTTATTGCAAACTGAAAACCCTTGGCAAGGTGAACCGCCTAAAATAATATCAGGTCGTAAATTACAAAATTCAGTTTTAAGGTCTAGATCCGTCAATGTATTGATGTCCTTTTCTAGTACCTTTGCTGAAGGATGATTAAATTTAAAAGTTTCAGCAGCCCACTTATCTTGTTCAATTGCACCTACAATATCGCATCCTGCCATTTTAAAACCAAGGCTAAAACCTCCTGCACCTGCAAAAGTATCTACAACTTTAATTGTCATTAACTACGGTTAGAAAATAAATTTATCTAAAATTTACTAGTGAATCATTATGTGGGATGACGCTTAATTATCCCCGCAATTTAAGCTGACTTAAAACTCGCCTTTCAACGCAGCATTACATCGATCGCATATAGTCGGATCGTCAGCAAAACTACCAACAGAGGTCGAATAATTCCAACAGCGATCGCATTAATGACCATCGGCTTTAACTACAGCAATATTAGCGATATCGGATTCGCTTTTGTATTCCGCATCGGGAAGAGAGTCTACAAGTTCTACTTGAGAAGCTAGGAAGAAATAGCGTAATTCGTCCACATTCTTTTCGCTTAAAGTATCAGAAGAATTATAAGAAGCTAGCTTATTTTTTAAGTCTGCATCGGCAACATTAAGCAATACTTTAGCATCCAAAGAAGAACCGATCGCTTTTGCTGTTCTTGCTTGTTCCATTACTTTGTTTACTTCATCTCGCAGGTTGGCAATAGTTGTCCAGAATTGTTTTAATTCTGGTTTTTGCCATTCATCCTGCATTTCTACCCAACCAGATTCAAACACTGATTTATAACCCGCGTCGTAAGGTAAGGCTTGCCAGATGTCTTCTGCCATGTGACACAATACAGGTGCGATCGCTTTGGCGATGTTTTCTAGGGATAAAGATTATACTGTTTGACAGCTACGACGACGAAAAGAATTAAGACTGCTGATATATAGTCTGTCTTTAGCGATATCTAGATAGAAGTTAGATAAATCGACTACGCAGAAGTTTTGGATTGCTTGAAAGAAACGGAAAAACTGATAGCTTTCATAGGCTTCTGTGACTTCTGCAAACACCTCTGTCATGCGGTGCAGCATATACTTATCCAATTCTGGTAAGTCTGCATAGGCTACCGCATCTTTCTTGGGATCGAAGTCGTGTAGGTTGCCGAGCAAGAAACGAGCCGTATTCCTTACCTTGCGATACATATCGGAAGTCTGCTTGATAATATTCTTACCAACGCGGACATCGGAAGAGTAATCAACGGAAGATACCCATAGACGCAGCACATCCGCACCATAGGGAGGCTCTTGCTTCTTATTATTACCACCTTCGATGATTAATTCGGGGGCGATACCGTTACCCTTAGACTTGCTCATCTTAAAGCCTTTTTCATCTACGACATAGCCGTGAGTAAGGACTGTTTTGTAAGGAGCAATGCCGTTTGTCGCCACACTAGTAAGTAAACTAGATTGAAACCATCCCCGATGTTGATCGCTTCCTTCGAGATACATATCGACAGGATATTTTAAATCTCTTCCTTTTGCTACCGCAGCCCAAGATGAACCAGAGTCAAACCACACATCCATCGTATCCGTACCCTTGCGATAGGTGCGTCCATTGTTGCGATACTGTTCGGGTAATAACTTCTCTACGGACAATTCCCACCAAGCGTCAGAACCCTTTTCGGCAACGATCGCTTTAACATGGTTAATAGTTTCTTCCGTCATTAATTCTTCGTTGGTTTCCTCGTCGTAGAAGACGGGAATGGGCACACCCCAACTACGCTGACGAGAAATACACCAATCACTGCGATCGCTTACCATAGGAGTAATACGTTTTTCTCCCTGGGCGGGAATCCAGGTAACATTGGAAATTTCTTTTAAAGCCTCGTCGCGGAAACCTTCAACAGAGGCAAACCACTGTTCGGTAGCGCGGAAGATAGTAGGTTTACCAGTGCGCCAGTCATAAGGATATTTGTGAGCGTATTCTTCGTGCTTTAATAACGCACCCGCTTCTGTTAAAGCATCGATAATCGCCTGATTACCTGCACTTACTTTTTCGTTACCCTTAGCAATAACCTGCAACCCAACAAACTTACCAGCTTCCTCGGTAAACCTTCCGCCATCATCTACAGGAGAAAGCAGAGGTAAACCATATTTTTGTCCCGTGATATAGTCTTCCTGCCCGTGTCCAGGGGCTGTATGTACTAAACCCGTACCCGATTCGGTAGTAATGTAATCTCCACCGATAACAACTTTACTCTCGCGATCGAACAAAGGATGATGGTAAGCAGTATTTTCTAATGCCTTACCAGTAACAACTGTCTTAACTGTTAAATCCGTTTCTAAAGTAGCAGAAAGTTTTTCCACTAAATCTTTTGCTACTACTAAATAATGTCCATCAGGTGTTTGGGCTACAGCATATTCTAATTTATCGTTAACCGCTACAGCCAAATTACCAGGAATAGTCCAGGGTGTAGTAGTCCAGATTGCTACTTTTAAATTAGGTAAATACTGTTCTAATTCTTTTGCACCCTCACCCAACTTACTCACAGGAAAAGCCACGTAGATACTAGGGGAAGTATGCCCTTCGGGATATTCTAATTCTGCTTCTGCTAATGCAGTACGAGATGATGGACTCCAGTGAACGGGTTTTAAACCGCGATAGATATGTCCATTCAATACCATTTGTCCAAAGACTTCGATTTGGGCTGCTTCGTATTCAGGAGTTAGAGTTAGATAGGGCTTATCCCAATTACCCCAAACACCATAACGTTTGAAACTTTCACACTGTTCTTGTTGTGCTGCGATCGCAAATTCTTTGGCTTTTTGACGCAACTTTAGAGGAGTTAATTCTTTTCTCTCTTTAGACTTGATTTTTTGCAGGACTTTTAATTCGATAGGAAGTCCATGACAATCCCACCCAGGAACATATTCTGTTTTGTGTCCCTGCATTAATTTGTACTTATTGATTATGTCTTTAAGGACTTTGTTTAGTGCATGACCCATGTGCAATGCACCATTGGCGTAGGGAGGCCCATCATGGAGAATAAAGGAGTCTTTAATATTATTCTGCGACAGTTGCTCGTAAATTTTATTCTCAGCCCAAAATTGCTGTAATTCTGGTTCGCGCACCACAGCATTGGCACGCATGTTAAATGCTGTTTGAGGCAGATTTACGGTTTCTTTGTAGCTTTTTGCTTCTGTCACAGTTTCAAATATCTGGATTTAGATAGGGGTATTGTCATTCTCTCATCTGTATATTATTACTCGAACGCTCTACTTGTTACAGATTTTTTATTATTACCTCTCTATTTTGATCAAAATTGCGATCGCGGTTGCCCTAAAGGACTCACTTAGTGTCGCGGAGCAAGTCCGAAGAACTCAGCCTACTCGAAGGATAATCGCACCTAACATCTAAGACAATTAAGTCTTTTTGCTAGTTGTTAATATATACGGGCAGCATAAAATGTTACTCATGATTTACGAACTAATTGCTAACATATTGAGCGATGTTAACGTTAGAAGAAAAATAGTTGTCTTGGAAAAGTCTATAGGAGATTGGATCGAAAAAGGTGAGACAGTATTCGTTATGGAATCTGACAAGGCAGATATGGATATTGAATCATTCTATAGTGGTTATCTAGCAAGTATTATAGTGCCAGCAGGAAACAGCGTATCTCCAAATCAAACAGTTGGCTTTATTGCCGAAACCAAAGCAGAAATTCCTGAAGCCCAAGAACGAGCAAAGCATTATTTTAAATAAAAATATTGGATTTGACTTTAGCAACTGTAGATGAACGCTTGTTGGGATTGGATTAGCTGTCAACAGCTTCTTAAAGCGATCTCCCTACTTGTTACAGATTTTTCTTTGCAGCGTTGAAATATCGATTTTTTTTCTGCGCCTTTGCGACTTTGCGAGAGATAAAAAATTACAATATCTATAGTACAAAAATACCTTGCGTCACTATAATAGTAATAGCTTTCCAAAATTTTAAGCTGTATCTTTCTTAAAAATTGCGATCGTACCTGATATTTAATTGACAGCGATCTATGTGAAGACAAAATGGTTTTAGGAAAGTACAAAATTGGGAAGCTTTTGGGGGAAGGTGGCGCGGGAAAAACCTATGAAGCAGAAGAGATTGCTACTAAGAAAAGAGTTGCAATTAAAGTAATGGCATTAAGCCAAGTAAAAGACTGGAAATTTCTCGATTTATTTGAAAGAGAGGCAAATACTTTAGCTAATCTCCAACATTCGGCTATTCCCAGATATATCGATTATTTTTATAAAGATACTCCAGGCGATCGCCTTTTTTATTTGGTAAGAGAATTAATTTCAGGAGATTGTTTATTTAGCTTAGTACAGCAAGGATGGAAACCTGATGAAGAGGAAGTACAAGAAATAGCTAAACAAATTTTAGATATTCTCCAATATTTGCACCAGCAAAAACCATCGGTAATTCATCGCGATATTAAACCGCAAAATTTGATTAGAAGCGAATCGGGAAAAATATTTTTAGTAGATTTTGGTTCGGTAACAGAAGCATATCGGCAGACTTTAATTGGTAACAATACTTTTGTTGGTACGTTGGGATATATGCCACCAGAACAGTTGAGAGGAGAGACTAGTTTTGCTGCTGATTTATATAGCTTGGGTGCAACTTTATTATTTTTATTAACTAATAAAAATCCTGACGATCTGCCTCAAAAAAGAATGAAACTTGATTTTAGATCTCAGGTAAACATTTCAGATTGCTTTGCTAACTGGCTAGATAAAATTTTAGAACCGATTGCTGAAGATAGATTTAAATCGGTATCAGAAGCTTTAAAAGTATTAAACAGCAAGCACATATTTTCTCAGCCTACTGGTAGTAAAATTATCTTAAATAAGAATCTTACTAATTTAGAAGCAACAATCCCTTTAAGCGGATTTAATGGCGATCGCTTTCACAAAAATAATATCTACTCAGGATTATTCTTTTTATTATCCAATATTATGGTTTGTATTATTTTGTTTGTTTTAATTGGAGATTACTTTGTAATAATGAAACAAGGAAATATAAATCCGTGGGGACTAGTATTTGCAATTATGATATTACCTTTTTGGGCAATGTCATTCTCTATGCTAGCAGGATGTATCTGGCAAAATTTAGGCGAGATTTATATCAGTATCGATCGCCATTATTTTAAAGTTAGTAAACGTCTTTGGGGTTTTGGCACGTCACAAATAGGTACAACCTCATCAATTGAAAAAGTTGAAGGGGAAACAAATGATTATGAAGTACAAGGATATAATCTAACTTACTGTACGATTAAAGGCGAAAAGAAAGCTAACTTTGGCGTAGGTATTAGCCAGGCAGAAAGAGATTGGCTGACAGCAGAGATAAAAGATTTTGTCACAGAAATTCAAGGTCAATAACTATATGTAATTTATACGATCGCGATCGCACTATTTAATAAAATCGACGCGCCACAATTGAGTTGATTATTTCAAGTGATGGGTAATTAAAATGAGTTTTACTGCACGTTGGATATTAGGTATTGCTTCGCTATTCTTTGCTTCGATGTTTATTCCTACAATTCTCGATAATCCCAGTAACCCTTTATTCTGGCTAGTAGCGATTTTTATTGTATTAATTGCCATAGCCTGTTTAATTCCACGTTTACGTAATATATCTCTGCGTCTAATTGGTGGAACAATATTTGGTTCTTATGCTGTCAGTTTTATTGCTTCATTTCCTACAGATAATTTATTTAAAGCGATCGTAGTTTTTATAATTTGGGCATTGCCAGGACTATATCTGGCAATTTATGGTACATATCCTGATTGGGCTATTTATTCCCAAGTATTTAATGCCAATAAAAGCAAAAAGTAATAACTATAATCAGCATTTATAATCAACATTTATACACTGAAAATTTACAAAGGAATTAATTCAGGAAAGTTTAATAATAACTGTTCTCCGTTTAATTCATCACCAATTTTCGCAGGAGAAAAATGAATTTGAATTGCTCTTAGTTTTTCCTGATAGTGAAGATTAATTAGAGCTTTCAAGCCATATTCCAATGCTTCTATGTCCGCAAGACTGTTTTCCAAATCGGGTGATTCTCCCTCAAATGCTACCGTCAGCATAATCACCAAGTTACGAGTTATGGGTAAAGATAAAGGTTCGTCCTCATCAATATCTTGGCTGGTATCGATTTCACTCATATATCTTTGCGCGGAGTCAGTAAAGAGTTCGTTAATATAGTCTCCTGCTTCTCCCTCATCCCACACAACATCTCCTTCATTTGCCGCAGATTGCCAATACTGAGTCATCTGTAGTAAGTTTTGACAGACGGAAACTAAACCTTCGCCTAATACTTCTAAATCCCCATCTGCATCGATGGCTTCTCGCGCTACTCGGTTTAATACTCCCAGCATAGGGGCTATTTCGTCTCCTGCAAGATGAATAAACACGCGGGAGACGACAAAACGGGTTTTGCCACTAAATTCGGAAATGCGATCGCGCAAAGACATAATAAAGGGATGAGGGATAAGGAATAAGGGATAAGGATTTGTTTTTTTAACTTATCATTATTATAGCCCTACATTCAGAGCAAGCTAGAATTAGGGCGAATTAATATTGCTTTTAGATTAACTGCGTAACTTAGCCCATGAAGATCTTATTTTTACATCCTAATTTTCCCGCTCAATTTCGCCATCTGGCTAGCGTTTTAGGACAAGACAAGCAAAATACTGTAGTTTTTGCGACAAATCGCCGTGAAGGGAACATTTTGGGGGTTAATAAGGTTATTTATGAAAAGTCTCGTGCTGTTAGACCTGAAACTCATCATTACGTGCGACCATTAGAGAGTGCAGTATTAGAAGCCCAAGGAGTATATCGCGTAGCACAGAAGTTGAGGGATCAAGGTTTTTATCCTGATGTAGTGTATGGTCATTCTGGATGGGGACCAACTTTGTTTATGAAGGATATTTTTCCTAAAACAACTTTAATTTGCTATTTTGAGTGGTTTTATAATGCCTATGGTTCGGATGCTAGCTTTGCCCCCAGCGATCCGATTTATGCTGATGATGAGTTTATAGACCTTTTTAATCTCACATTTTTGCTTATAACCGGTTATTTCCATCTCATGGGGTGTTTGTGTGGCCACCACATCCATCGTCCTAGCCGTGAAGTTTTTGTTCTCATGTTTTTGACTATG
>ERZ1740059.2041-NODE-2041-length-10065-cov-9.892707_pt1 | contig 10065 bp, 11 predicted proteins | sample MGYA00581744_ERZ1740059 | MGnify/ENA primary metagenome ERZ1740059 (study PRJEB43018, sample SAMN04849738) | marine metagenome | isolation source: floating plastic debris | place: Pacific Ocean | collected 2008-08-28 | study: EMG produced TPA metagenomics... | reverse complement strand
CTGAAATCCGCGTGCGCTGAAGCGCTACTACAAACCCCTCATAACTTATGTGGTGGAGTACTAGTCAGAGCATCTTGCTCTCACTACGAAAATTAATTTATCTAGGTTGCCTAATGTATGGAATTCAATCTACATAACTACGTGCGAAATTATATTGAGTGTTTTCTAATGCTGCGTAAGAGTTATCGTTAGTAATAGCATCCCCGGAGCTGGTGTAATCTGAAATCGATATTGATTGGGATTGAGTGTTGGGAACTCCCGACGTAAATAAAGTCAAAAAGTCTTGGAGCGGTGTATTCAAAAGCTGGCTGAGATAATTTGAGATAAACTGTTCGATCTGGGAAAAGTTTATATCGGGAAGACTTTGAGATGTACCGGGGGTTGTACTGGGGGTTGGTGAAACCGGAATAACAGAGCCGGCGGTTGCCTGGAATTGATTTGCGATCGCATCATCACTAAAAATAAAACTCTCGGGTGTCAAACTATCTTTATTGACACCAATTAATGTTGCGAAAGGGTTTCCTTCTTCGTAAATGGTAGTGTTTCCGTTAATTTGCTCGAAGGTTAATGAGTCAAAACTCATGCTTGGATTATTGATTTTGATTGTATCAGTACCAGCATCGAAGTCTAATATAGTACTTAGTGATTCTGGAATATCGAAACTGTCAATCCAAAATTGATCGCTGCCGTCTCCTCCCACCATCAAGTCGCCACCGTCGCCATCAACCAGAATATCGTTTCCTTGTGCGCCTACCAACCAATTTTTCTCTGTACCACCGTTAAGGGTATCGTCTCCTTCTCCACCACCCAGAAAATCAAAAGATGAGGAATTTCCTGACATTAATGTCTCCATTAATTGGGGGAATAATTCTTGTTGGTTTCCTAAACCTGTTTCTAGAAGATTAACAATATCGTTTACTTGGTTGAATGAATTAACATCGAGCATACAATTACCTCATAATTAACATAAAAATTTAGAAACCCAGATTTCAAAAATCTAGGAGTAGAAATAATGCTTGTGCTTTGGTTGCCTGTAAAACTAGAATTTGGAGCTTGAAGAATAAATTCTGTTTTGCAGTAACTTATATAGCTTTTTTGTAGAAAATTTACCTAAGCTTGGAGATTAACAATCCCTAACTGGTACCTGTGTTTTTTTGCGAATACTGGTTTTTTGGCGATAAATATAATATTTTCTGCTCTAAGGCGATCGCGGAGATTTTGTCTTGTGGTAGGTGTTGCTTAGATAGGGTTTAGCTACTTGAAGGCTATTAAGGAAAAAAGAGTCTGTTTCTCTTATCTTCTTTTATATTGCCTCAAAACGAAAACTTTATGATGATTTTTAATGCTCTAAATTGATTTTAAATGATTTAATGATTTATTTTCAAGCACAAATAAAATTTAATGCATTATTAATAAATTAAATATAATAAATTCTATTTATGAGAGTGTTGATAATTACTTAATTAAATAATTTAGGCGTAACGGCAATTACATAAATGATTTTCTGACTGTTCTAGGTGTTACACCAAAAAACTTTTTAAAATGTCTATTTAAGTGACTTTGATTGGCAAAACCAACTATAAAAGCTACTTGTGCAATGCTATAATTTCCTGTTAATAATAATTCTTTAGCTCTATTTAAGCGAGTTTGAATTACATATTTATGGGGTGGAATTCCCATTGATTTTTTAAATAGCTCGCAAAAATAATGCGGACTTATCTGTAGTAAACTAGCTAATTCATTTAAACCTAAATCTTTATCCAGATTATTTTTTATATATTCAATTATTTTAGTTAATTGATTTTTTGATAAACCATTTTTATATACTTTAATATTCGGTTTTCGCGCAGAATAACGTTGTAATAAATGTACTGTCAAAGCATTTACCATTGTCTCCGCATACAAACGACTTCCCGATGGATTATTTTCTAAAACATCTTTAATTGCCAGTCCAATTTGTAAAACTAAAGGATCTGCTGTGGCGAAATGTGGTATTAATTGAACTTGTTCTGGTTCTGCCGATTCATCAATAGCACGGGCAAAATGTTTGGTTTCAAAACCCAAGATGATAAAATCGCCTTCTTTATCCCAAGCAGCCTTGTGGCCAACATTTGCCGGAGTAATTACTATGTCGCCGCCAACTACCGAGTCACACTTAAAACGTCCATCTAGGGTTCTATCTGCGCGAGCAACATAGTTACCGTGAGTAAAAATAGTAATACTGTGTGCAACGGGGCTACAGACTTCGGGGATTTCGTATGCAGGTACATGAATATATCTGAAACATACTCCATCCCAGCCAGTATTTTGACTGGTGAGAATTGGCGATCGCGGAAAAAATTGGTTTATCTCATCTTCTTTAGTTATAATTAGGGGCTTATCTTCTAACATCAGCGAAATATAATTCTACGTTTTAAATGTATCAAAAATGTAATAAAAAGCAGCAGCTATAACTAGGAATGAGGCTATAACTGCCAAAGTATTAATTTCCCCCTCCAGTATGAGGTCAGTTTAATGGTAATTTAGTTAGGATTTTATTAATTCAGTTGTAGAAAAATACTCAACCGCTGTGGTTCAACAAAATTCACAAAACCTTGTTAATCCTCAATTCAAACAAAAATCAGTTGGGGGATTTAAGTTTGGTTGGTTTGATTGGTTTTGTCTGTGGTATCCTCCAGGATGGCTGATTTTATTTAACCGCCACTGGCAATATTATTATGACGATCCGGATGGTTGGAATTGGTTAGAATATATTTTATTTTTAATTCCTTTAGGATTTTATTTAGCATTATTGATTCGTTGGTTGCGTTTGGGTTGTCGTTTTCCCGGGGAGAAAGTAACTGAATTTAACTCAAATTATCAAACAGCTTTTCGAGAGGAAATTCTACAACCAATTATTAAATATTACTATCGTGCTGAATTACAAAAAATCGAAAATTTACCTAAAGATGGACCATTAATTGTAGCTATGAATCATGCGGGGATGAGTTTTCCGTGGGATATTTTAACCTTAGGGTATTTATTAAGTAAACAGCAGAAATGGGTAGTATATCCTTTAGCTGGAGTTGATTTATTTGAACATCCTTGGATGAGTTGGTGGCTGCCACCGGGTTGGTCAGAAGTTTTGGGTGGTGTCAAAGCAAGGTATGATGATTTTGAGGATGCAATTGAACAAGAAAAGATTTTATTATATGCACCAGAAGGTTTACGAGGGCCTGGAAAAGGTTGGTTTAAACGCTATCAATTACAAAAGTTCGATATCAGCTTTGTGCAGTTAAGTCAAAAATATCAAGTGCCGATTTTACCTGTTATTTGTATTGGTAGCGAAAAGCTGCATCCTTATACCTTAAATGTTGATTGGTTGCGAAAATTATTTGGTTTGCCTTTTTTACCAGCTTCACCTTTTATTCCTTGGTTTGCTCTGTTTCCTAGTATGGGTGTTTGGGCTGGGAGGACTAAATTGCGTTATTTTATTCAACCTTTGGTGAAAGTTGAGAATAGTCAAAATCGAAGAGATTTTTATCAGAAAGCAGAAGGGTTGAGAGAGAAGATGCAGGAAGAAATTAATCGGAATTTATAAATTTTGATACTTTTTAAAACGCAAAGGAGCCCAGAGGCTCACGCAGAGGGATAGGGAGGTTTAATAAAAGTAATAGTTTGTCAATTAATTCCACACTATTTAATAGATCGAAATTCTTAAACGCCAAATCGATAACCTTTACCATAAACACTATGAATCAGTTGTGTTTCACCCTTAACTTCAATCTTTCTCCGTAAAAGACGAATTAATGCAGCAATAACATTACTGCTGGGTTGTTCATCTTCTTTCCATAAGTTTTGCATGATTTGTGCGTGGGTTAAGAGTTTGCCAGTATTTCCCATAAAAAATTGTAGTAATTGACTTTCTTTTTCTGATAATTCAATTACTCTTCCTTGGCGATAAGCTATTTGATTTTGGCAATCTAATTCTAAATCTTCTACAACAGTTCTTTTACTTGTATTGGTGTATTCTTCCGCACCAACGCGTCTTAGTAAAGCTCGAACTCTTGCTAGTAATTCTCGTAATTCAAAAGGTTTTACTAAGTAATCATCAGCACCGGCATCTAAACCTTCGACTCTGTCGTCTAAAGTATCTTTTGCAGTGAGAAATAATACGGGTGTGGTTATACCTCGCTGTCGTAATTGCTGACAAATTTCTAAACCTGTTTTTCCTGGCAGCATCCAGTCTAGAATGAGTAAGTCATAATCACCTGTTTGTACTAATTCGCTGCCACTTATACCATCAAAAGCCGCATCAACACTGTAACCTTCACGAGTTAATAAGCGAGTCAAGGGGTTGGTGAGTTCAATTTCGTCGTCAACTATCAAAATTCGCATCTTGATTTTAGATTTTCGATCTATAAATATATATGATTAAAATCCCATACTAAATAAATGGTAGGTTAAAGAGAGAGGGATAAAAAGGCGAAGAAAATCGATCGCTAACCACCAACAATCAACAACTAACAACTAAAATCATTATGTTAACTGTTGCGCTACCAAAAGGTGAACTTCTCAAACACAGCATTCGCTTACTGCAATCTGTGGGTTTGGATTTTAGTGCTTTTTTAGCAGAAGAAAATCGTCAGTTACAAATATTGGATACTAGCGGCAGAGCTAGGGGGCTTAAGGTAAGAGCGCAGGATGTACCCGTTTATGTAGAATATGGGCAGGCTCAATTAGGTATTGTTGGTGAAGACGTGCTGCGAGAAAAAAAGCCCCAGGTAGCACGTTTAGTTGATTTGGGGTTTGGTTATTGTCGGATGTCGGTGGCGGTAAAAGCTTCAAGCTCTTACCGATCACCTTTAGAATTACCTACTGATTGCAGAGTTGCATCAAAGTATGTAAATTGCGCTCGCGATTATTTCCAAAGTTTAGATTTTCCTGTTGAGATTATACCCCTATATGGTTCTGTGGAGTTAGGACCAATTACGGGAATGTCGGAAGCCATCGTCGATTTAGTTTCCACGGGAAAAACTCTAAAGGAAAATGGTTTGATTGAAATCGCTACTTTATATGAAAGTACGGGGATGTTAATTGCTCATCCTTTAAGTTATCGTCTGAATAAGGATGGCATTAATGATTGGATTGGTAAGTTACGAGAGACGGTTAACAGTAGCATGACAGTTAACTGTTAACAGTACCATGACAGTGGGGAGTAGTTAAGGTTAAAGATTAGCAGTTGAATCAGAAGCTCCTGGAGGGCATGGTATCGGTGATTTCTACTCTACCTCCTTATCCCTTCCTCGTGCTTGAATTAACGGTTAGGAGTTAAAGATTTGTGAACGAACAAACTGTTGATTTCGACCGAAATGCACCAATCGCGGGTGATGAATACGACAATATAGCACCGTCGGTTTTACCTGGTTATGAACCAATGCATAAGATGGCTTTAGCTTGTTTGGGGACTAAGTTACCCGATAAAGCTAATTTATTAGTTGTCGGAGCTGGTACAGGAATGGAGTTGATAAGTTTTGCTAAGGGTTTATGGGTTGGCGGTTGGATGGCGATGAAGGATGATTTTTAACTTTATAGAAATCCCACCCCTTAAATCCCCTCCCCTCTACAGATGAGGGGAGAGAAAATGCTGCGAGCCTGTTCAATTTATAGGAAATTGCCATCAATATTTTGTTTTTAGCATATGATATCAAGTCCGGTTGATTACTTACTATATAATCCGATTGACAAGATGGCGTTTATAACTCATCACTCATAACTCATAACTTATAACTTATTACTCATTACTCATCACTCATTACTCATCACTCATTACTCATCACGACGATCCTCACAGATATAATAACTGTTTAAATGTTACCTTGACAGGGCTGGGGTTAGGGGTTATTAGTTATTAGTTCAAATTTTTAACCCTTCAGGAGTTAGAAACTCGTGACTCAACAAACTATTGATTTCGATCGTAATGCTGCAATTGGAGGTGATGAATACGACAAAATGACTCCATCGGTTTTTCCTGGTTATGAAGTAATCCATCAAATGGCTTTGGCTTGTTTGCAAGCAAAGTTACCAGATGAAACTAATGTATTAGTTGCCGGTGCTGGTACGGGAATGGAGTTAGTAAAATTTGGTCAAGGTAATTCTAAGTGGCAACTTTTAGGTGTAGATCCTTCCGAGAAGATGCTTGCGATTGCTAAAAATAAATTACAGCACCATGGTTTGTCTGAGCAAATTAAGTTATTTAAAGGATATATTAACGATTTACCAGAAATTTCTATTTATGATGCGGCAACAAGTATTTTAGTAATGTACTATATTCCGGATGATGGTAGTAAATTGGCTTTTTTACAAAGCATTGTCCAGAGAATGAAGCCATCTAGTACTTTTATATTAATTGATTTTTTTGGCGAAAAGGGAACCGATGACTTTCAACAGATGATTTCTTTGATGAAAGAGTTTTGGAAAGAAATGGGTATACCAGAAGCAAAAAAGGCAGAACTTTTAGAAATAATGAATAAGTCTTTATATCCAGTTTCTGAAACAAGAGTTTTAGAATTATTACAGCAAGCTGGTTTTAGTAAAGTGACTCAGTTTTATAGAGGTTTATTGATTGGTGGTTGGATGGCAATGAAGAATGATTTTTAATCACAATTGTAATTAATATTACTCCGATTAATGTTGCGATCGCGGCAACTTTGGGGTTTTACGGTGAGTTTCTTGTAATTCTCCCGTAGTTCTACACACTAAATAATTATAACTAATACTAATGAACTATTAGTTGAAATTTCTCCGAATCTCTCCTTGTCCCCTTGTAATAGCATTTCTTTATAAAGATGCGCCAAATTTAGCCAACCTTCGTTGGCTTTGTAGTGGTAGCTCCACTCTTTTAGAGTGAGAGCGATAAGCGCAGTCTCATACAGAATTGGTATAACCCCATCTCCTTGTAAATCTAAAAAATCTTTCATAAAACTTTCACGGTTAATTTAAACACTGACATCAAACTTAAGTTGTATAAGCTGCAAACAACTTAAGGAGAAAAACGATGAGTCAAGCTTCAAAAGCTATCAAACCAAGGAAAAATTCAGCTTTCAAGCATCTGATGTCAATTCACTGGTGGATGTTTAAATGCTACATCGTGCTTTTCGTTGGTGGAGCTTTTATGGCACGTTTACCCAGAGATTTTTTCATACGCAACCCTCTCTACGACTTTCATAAAACTGTGGGAGTGCTAACAATGGCTTTATTAACCTGGCGAATTTTGACTTTGCTGCGGGTATGGTGGAAGAAGTATACTAAGCGTCTGCCAAAGTATAGTCGTGAATGGATGCAGAAATTTGCTCTTCATACTGCTCTTTATCTATTTATGTGGGCTGTACCTATAAGTGGTTTCTTTTTCTCCAATTCTTTTAAAGGTGGTAATGTGCGCTTTTTGGGGATAACTTTACCTGATTTATTTCCTCAAAATAGCGAACTGGTTGATTTAGGTAGAAGTATTCATTTTTGGCTAGCTTATACTTTCGGAGCTTTTATTATTTTACACGCGGTTGACCAGCGAAAAGTAGTCCGGGGGTTCTTTAAACGAATCACAAAACGTCAAAAGTTAGATATAAAAAAACCATGAGCTATAGATTTCATTCACCTCAACCAAAACGACTAAAATCAAGTTTAAGCTTGATGCATTATCTGGATCATCTTCAGCAGCATATAACTGCTCCTCCCAAGCAAGAAGTGAATTACCAATTTCAAGCCCAGTGAGAAATTTTAGCTTCTCGTCATGGGTACCCCTCAAGCGTTTTATTAAATAAGAGCTAATGAAACCCAAGATTTTTTCTAATTACAAGAATAGGGAATTTGATCAAAATACATCAAACTCTTCTAAGCGAAGAATTTTCTCCAGTGTTCGCTTTCGCATTTTAGCTTGGTATTTTCTGCTTACCACATCCACTGTATTGGTTTCAGTTGGAGTAACTCGTCAAATTTTCTGTGATGTTTTACAAAATCGAACTCAAGATGCTTTAGTAGCAGAGGTTGGTAAATTTAATCGTTTGGTTGAACAAAATTTGGTTAATGATAATCCGTCTACAAATCAATTAGAATCTGTTGTTGAAAGAGTTTTACCGTTTCATATTTCTGCAAGAGACGAGTATATTTTGACACTAATTAAAGGACGGATTTTTAAATCAAATCAATTACTGCTACCAAAAGAAATTACTCAGAATTCTCAATTAATTACAGAATGGGAAAAGGTTTCCGATTTAACCCGTAACGAGTTAATTCTCCCTGATGGGCCAATTTACCATGTAGCCAAACCTATTAACATAAATGGAACCAGGGGAGTTATAGTTGCAATTCGCGATGCCAGAGCGGATTATCAAACTGGAACCCAGACGATTATCCTAGTAATTAAGGTGGCAACTGTCGTTTTAACCTTGTTTTTTATAATTGCTTGGATAAGTGCGGGAAGGGTTCTATTTCCCCTGCGTCAAGTTACAGAAGCGGCTCGTGAAATTACGCAAACCGATATGTCAAAGCGGATTTCTGCTGTTGGAAACGATGAAATAGCCGAATTAAGTGCTACTTTCAATGCTATGCTCGATCGTCTCCAGTTAGCTTTTGAAAGTCAACAAGAGTTTCTTAAAGATGCTGGACACGAATTAAGAACCCCAATTACCATTATTCAAGGTCATTTAGAAGTACTCAAATATCGGCCAGAAAAACAAAACGAAACTATTGAGTTAGTCACCGATGAACTAAATCGGATGAACCGTTTAGTCAACGATTTACTTCTAATTGCAAGAGCCGAACAACCTCACTTCTTACGAATTAAACCCGAAGAACTTGACTGGTTTACTGAAGAATTATACTTTAAAGTACAAGCCATGGCAAAACGAGACTGGCGACTAGAATCAAAGGGTTTGAGTCCGGTTGCAATTGATAGAGGACGTTTAACCCAAGCAGTAATGAATCTCGTTCAAAATGCCATTAGATATACAGCAGAAGGCGATACAATAGCCCTTGGTTCGGCAGTTCGAGATGACTATGCTTATCTATGGGTAAGGGATACCGGAGTTGGAATTGCTCGGGAAAATCAAGAACGGATTTTTGAACGCTTTGCTCGTGCTAGTGACAGCGATAACCCCAATGGGGATGCGCTTCGCGATCGCTATTCTCCCGGAGAAGGAGCAGGCTTAGGATTATCGATTGTCGAAGCCATTGCTTATGCCCATAATGGATGGGTTGAACTAGACTCAACCCTTGGAATAGGCTCAACTTTCACAATCGTATTTCCTATCTCTGAGGATACAGCGAATGAACCGAATTCTCATCGCCGAAGACAACCCACGGGTAGCCGAATTTATCGAAGCCGGATTACAAGCGCACGGATACACAATTCTTGTCGTTAAGAACGGTAGAGAAGCTGCAAATATCACTAGCAGTAAGGATTTTGAGCTTTTAATTCTAGATTTAGGGCTTCCCGGAATCGACGGGATGGAAGTATTAAGACAACTGCGGGGACGTGGAGAGACATTACCAATAATTGTGCTGACAGCGCGAGATGGTTTAGATGATACGGTATCGGGACTTGAGAGTGGGGCTGATGATTATATCACAAAACCTTTTCGTTTTGAAGAACTGCTCGCAAGAATTCGCGTTCAGTTGCGTAAAGTTCATCAACCGAAGGGTAAAGACGAAACTAAATTGCAAATTGGTAATTTAACTTTAAATTTGCTGACACGACAAGTTTGGTTGGGAGAAACAGAAATAGAAATGTCAGCCAGAGAATTTAACTTAACAGAAATATTAGCGCGTCATCCGATGCAGGTAATGAGTAGAGAGCAATTACTAAACCGGATTTGGGGTTATGATTACGATCCAGGTTCTAACGTTGTTGACGTTTATATCGGTCATTTAAGAAGAAAATTAGGTAACAATTTGATTGAAACGGTTAGAGGTGTGGGGTATCGTTTGCGAAGTTAATCTAACATCCAAAAATAAAAAACTGTAGAAGTAAGAGAATAAGCAGGGATAATTTGTTTTGATCAAAATTTAATGGTGCGTAACGGCATTTTC
>ERZ1740059.2040-NODE-2040-length-10067-cov-6.565022_pt1 | contig 10067 bp, 11 predicted proteins | sample MGYA00581744_ERZ1740059 | MGnify/ENA primary metagenome ERZ1740059 (study PRJEB43018, sample SAMN04849738) | marine metagenome | isolation source: floating plastic debris | place: Pacific Ocean | collected 2008-08-28 | study: EMG produced TPA metagenomics... | reverse complement strand
ACCACTTTCATCGACAGGCGGACTTTGCCGCGGGCGTCGAAGCCGAGCAGTTCGTAGCCTGCTGCCGCCAGGTTGCTGGCCATCGGAAGTCCCATATTGCCCAGACCAATAAAGCCAATCTTTGATTTCGTGGCCATGAACGCCTCCCATGCGCCGCGTGACGGCGCCGGCGAGCTTCGACGTGGTCGTCGCCGGCAACATGTTCGGCGACATCCTGAGCGACGAGGGCGCGGTGCTGGGCGGGACCCTCGGGCTGCTCCCGAGCGCCTCCCTGGGCGCCCCCGGCGCGCCGGGGCTCTTCGAGCCGGTGCACGGCTCGGCGCCCGACATCGCCGGGGCGGGCATCGCGAATCCGCTGGCGACGCTGCTGAGCGCCGCGATGCTCCTCCGCCATGGCCTGGGTGACGAGGACGGCGCCGGGAGGCTGGAGGCCGCCGTGAAGCGGGTCATCGAGGACGGGCCACGCACCCGGGACCTCGGCGGCGACGCGTCGACGGCCGAGGTGGGCGACGCGGTGGCCGCGCGACTCGAGCGAGGGTGAGGGCGCGCAGCGCTCGAGAGCGTGAGCACCCCAATCCGCGGGTTGCGCCGGCCGCACCCCGCGGGGTTCGATGAGCGGGAACGAGCGAGAGGAAACGAACGAGCATGCCGACGACCGAGTGGTTCGACGTGAAGCGCGACGCCGAAGGGCGGGAGTACATCGAGGCCTACGTCACGGGCATCGCGCTCCTGCGCCTGGTGCTGACGAACAAGGGCACGGCCTACAGCCAGGAGGAGCGCATCGAGCTCGGCCTCGACGGCCTGCTTCCGCCGCAGGTCGAGACCATGCAGCAGCAGGTCGCCCGGGCCTACCGGGCCTACCGGGCACAGACGACGAGCCTCGACAAATACACGTTCCTCCGCGCCACGCAGGAGCGCCAGGAGCTCCTCTTCTACGCGCTCCTCGAGACGCACCTCGAGGAGATGATGCCCATCGTCTACACGCCGACGGTGGGCAAGGCGGTGGAGAAGTTCAGCCGCCTCTACCGCGTGCCGCGCGGGCTCAGCGTCAGCCCCATCAGCATCGACCGCATCGACGCGGCGGTGAAGAACTACCCCATGGAGGACGTGCGCATGATCGTCGTCACCGACTCCTCGGCGATCCTCGGAATCGGCGACCAGGGCTATGGCGGTCTGGCGATCCCCATCGGCAAGCTCGCGCTCTACGTCGCAGGCGGCGGCGTGAGCCCCTTCCACACGCTCCCCGTCGCCCTCGACGTCGGCACCGAGCGCATCGACCTCATCAACGACCCGCAGTACCTCGGCGTGCGCCAGCGGCGGCTGAAGGGGCCGGACTACGACGCCTTCGTCGACAAGTTCGTCGACGCGATCCGTCATCGCTACCCGAAGGCCGTCATCCAGTGGGAGGACCTGTCGAAGCAGAACGCCTTCAAGGTGCTGGACCGCTACCGGGACGTCTGCTGCAGCTTCAACGACGACATCCAGGGCACGGGCGCCGTGGCGCTGGCCGGCGTGCTGAGCGCCTGCCAGCTCAAGGGCGAGAAGCTCCGGGACCAGAAGATCGTCGTGCACGGCGCAGGCGCGGGGGGCATCGGGGTCGCCAAGCAGCTCGTGGACGGCCTGATGCGTGAAGGGCTCAGCGAGGAGGACGCCAAGGCCCGCGTCTTCGTCCTCGACTCGAAGGGCCTGCTCCTCGAGGACCGGGCCATGGAGGACTACAAGCGCCCGCTCGCTCAGTCGCGCGCCGCGGTGGAGGGCTGGACCTTCGACGGGCAGGCGCCGGATCTGCTGCAGACCGTCACGCAGAGCGGCGCGACGGTGCTGCTGGGTCTGAGCGGGCGCCCCGGCGCCTTCGACGAGCCCATCGTTTGTGCCACGGCCGCCAACGCGGAGCGGCCCATCGTCTTCCCGCTCTCGAACCCGACGAGCTCGAGCGAGGCGCACCCGGCCGAAGTGATGGCCTGGACCGAAGGCAAGGCCATCGTCGCCACCGGTAGCCCCTTCGACGACGTCCGCTACGGCGACGCGGTCTTTCCCATCGGCCAGGGCAACAACGCCTTCGTCTTCCCGGGCATCGGCATGGGTGCGATCCTCAGCGAGGCGTCCAAGATCACCGACGGCATGGTGAGCGCCGCGGCCTACGCGCTCGCCGAGTACACGGCGGAGAGGTACCTGAGCGAGGGACGCATCTACCCGCCCATCGCCGACCTGGCCGAGGCGAGCAAGCGCGTGACCTTCGCCGTCATCCAGCAGGCGCGGGAGGACGGAGTGGCGCGTCGAGACGACGTCCCAGCGGGCGGCGACGAGCTGCGCGCCTGGGTCGACGGACACTTCTGGCAGCCTCGCTACCTCCCGGTCATCAAGGCCCGCTGAGCCCGTCGAGCGCACCGGACGGTGGCGCTGCGCGCCGCTCTTTACGTGGAATTACGTAAGAGGAAACGGAGCAGACATCCGGGATCGGTACGTACGATCCCATGCTCAGCGACAATCAGATCCACGACGTGAAGCGCACCTGGGCGGTGGTCGAGACCATCGCCGACGAGGCCGCCTCGCTTTTCTACGGGCGCCTCTTCGAGCTCGACCCGGCGCTGAAGCCCCTCTTTCGGGGCGACATGGCCGCGCAGGGAAAGAAGCTGATGCAGACCATCGGCGTGGCCGTGGCGAGCCTCGACAAGCTGGGCGAGGTCGTTCCGGCCGTCCAGGCGCTCGGGCGACGGCACGTGGGCTATGGGGTCACGGACGCCCACTACGACACCGTGGGCGCGGCGCTCCTCTGGACGCTCGAACAGGGCCTCGGCGCGGCCTTCACGGACGAGGTCGCCGAGGCCTGGGCGCTGACCTACGGAGCACTCGCGAGCGTGATGAAGGAAGCCGCCGCCGAGGTGGCGGCTTCACCCGAGGCCGTGGCCAGCGCATAGCGCTGCGCGCGCGCTCAACCGAAGCGACGACGGGAGCGTTCGCGCCGCTTGGCAGCCTCGACGTCCCGGTCCTTCGGCGGCGCGGTCGTGGTGAGGCTGCCGAGGAGCGTCCGCGTGCTGGCGGCGATCTCCGCGACGGCGCGCTGAAAGGCCTCTTCGTTGACCCGGGAGGGCCGCGTGGAACCGCTCACCTTGCGGACGAACTGAAGCGCCGCGGCGTCGACCTCGTCGTCGGTGGCCGGCGGCTCGAAGTTGAAGAGCGGACGAATGTTCCGGCACATGGGCCGAGCGTACGCGCTCCCGGCCCCCGAGGGCTCACTCGGGCAGCGCGAAGAAGCGGATTTCCTTGGCCCCGGTGTTGCCGCCGGTCGTCTCGACGGCCTCGACGGTGACCTGCTCGGCCATCGTCGGCGCGATGTCGAACTCGTAGTACTCGTCCGGGTCCGGCGTCTCGAAGGGGCCCATCACGGTCCCGTCCGCGAAGACCAGCCGAACGCTCCTCACGATGGAGGTCCCGTCGGTCATCTTGCGGCTGCGAAAGCCGAAGCGGCGGAGCTCGTAGGCGCCCGCGAAGGCGAGGGTGACGGCCGCGTCGTCGCCATCGAAGTAGCTCGACCACTCCGTGCTCATCATTCCATCGAAGGCGTTGTCGATGCCCCAGGTCTGGTCGTTCCGAGCGCCGCCGAAGTTGCTCGAGACCGAGAGCACGCGCGCGCCGGCGCTGATGAGCGCGACGTTCTCCATGGTCTCGCCCGGCGTGGGGTCGTCCGCCGGGAGCGTGGCGAACGTGTAGAGGTCCGACTCGTCCCGGAAGCCGGTCGGATCCTCCGCGATGGCACGCACGTAAATGGTCGTGCCCGCCGGCAGGTCCTCGAGGGGAATCTGGTGGTCGATGGCGTACTCGTCCTCGACCATGTCCGGGTCGAGGGCCACGTTGGGCCGGTCGTCGGGGGCGAAGCCCCAATGCGCCTCGCACTGCGTGGGCCGGCTCGTATCGAAACGGAAGACCGCGCGGTTCGGCCCGACCTCCTCGAAGCGCACGTTCAGGAACCCGATGGGTGACCCGTCCGCCTCGAGAGGGACGTCGCCGCAAGCGGCGAGCGCGAAAAGGGCGAGGGCGAGGGCGAGGGCGAAGGCGAAGCGTGCGTGCATCATCGAGAGGATAGAGCCCTACCGCGCCGCGGTGGATTCGTCCGTTGCGCCTTTCCGCACGATTCTCCCGCTTCGTACGAGAGCGCCCACTACTCGGGGCAGGCGTCCTCGCTCGTCGCGACGGTGCTGAAGCGCCCGATGTCGATCACCTGGTGTGCGATGCGACGGGTGCCGGTGTCGTTGGTCCAGCCGGTGACGACGGCGCGGTAGACATCCCCCGGGCTGATCGTCCGCCGACAGGGTTGCGACCCCTCGTTGCGGCAGCCGCCGCGTCCCGGGATGTCCGAGAGCGGGACGTTCAGGGCGATGGCCGTCTCGTCCACGCTCGGCGTCCGTGGATCGTCGGGCGTGATGACGAGCTCCACACGCTGCCGGGGTGTGGCCGAGCCCGCGAGCTGGAAGTCGTCGGTCGCGATGGAGCCTCCTCCCGAGCGCACGCGAATCCCGCTCGGCAGCTCCCGAAGCTCGAGCACGGGGTTCGGGAAGCTGGTGAAGCGGCCGCGCGCATGGACCCAGGTGAAACGCCAGCCATCGGCGCCCGCGGGGAAGCCGAAGGCCGCGATGGTCCCCACGGTCCGGGGGGTGATCGAGTCGTCGCGAAAGAACCCGAGACCCCACCCGCTTCGCTCCGTCTGCTGGTCCGACGTCGCGTCGGCCTGAACCGTGACGGCCACGGTCGTCGGCCCGTAGCCGATGGTGATGGCGTCGCTCCACACGGCTCCCACCTCACTCGCGCTGCTGCCGTCGTTCACCTGGTTCGTCGCGAGGTTGAAGTCGCCGGCGCCCTGCCCCGCGTCGAGGAAGACGCGGTTCTCGCGCGTCGCGAAGGGGAGCTCGGCCGCAACACCGGCGGCGGTGTCGAAGCAATAGTCGCAGCTCAGGGTCGTCTCCGCGCTGGCGAAGAAAGCGGGATCGACGAAGGTGCAGGTCGCCGAGCAGCGTCGCCTCCCGGCGCGGCCACAAACCGTCGTCCCCTCGACCGAGCCGTCCCGCGGGCACTCGCGACCGCCCCCTTCGTCGACGAGGGTGTCGCAGTCTTCGTCGAGCCCATCGCACGTCTCGGCGCCGGGGAAGACGCCCCCCTCACAGTCGCCGAAGAGCCCCGCCGGGCTGCAGGTCTGCCTCCCATCGCGACAGATCCCGACCCCCGCGAGTGGCTCGCCAGGCCCGCAGGTGACGACGGAGCCGGCCTCGCACTCGCAGATCTCGTCGACGGCGCCGTCGCAGTCGTCGTCGGTGCCGAGCATGGCGCAGGACTCCGTGGCGCCCGGGTTCACGAGGGGCGTGCTGTCGTCGCAGTCGCCCGGGAGGATCGTGAAGCCCGTCGGCGGCGTGCAGGCCTCGGCCGTCTCCGAAACGTCGCCGAAGAGGTCGCCATCGCGGTCTCGGTAGTAGGTGGTCGTCACGCCTTCATCGAGGGAGCCGTCGCAGTCGTCGTCGAAGCCGTTGCAGACCTCGTTCTGCTCGGGATTGACGCTGGGGCGCGTGTCGTCGCAGTCGGTGCCGCAACGCAGGTTGGATCCGACGCGGTTGCAGCAGAGCACACCGACGGCCCCGTCGTCGTCGGCGTCCGGGCCGAGCGTCATCGGGTCGCAATCCTCGTCGATGCCCAGCTCGTCGCAGAGCTCCGTCGCCCCGGGGAAGACATCGCGGTTCGCGTCGTCGCAGTCGGTCCCGCCGCAGCTCGCGTCGGTCGCGCCGTCGCCATCCGCGTACGGGCCCTCGGGCTCGCAGCTGAGGGTCGTCTCGGAGCAGGGCTCGCCCTCGGCGCAGGGGGCCATGCCGCGCACGCAGCCTCGCGTGTCCGCGTCGGCCTCGCCGGGCGCGCAGCGTTCCTCGCCCGTGCAGAAGAGCCCGTCGTCGCAGTCGCCGTCCGCGACGCATGCGCCGCCGTCGGGGCCCGCGTCCCCCACGACGGCCTCGGGTTCCCCGCACGCGAGCGCGAGCAGCATCACGCTGGCCAGAGTCCTCGACACCATGCCCATGCTCCCTCCCAGGCCGCCGATCTGAGCACCTGAGGGCGTCCCGCACCAGCCCTCCGGCGAAAGAGTGAATCCTCCGCGGCCTGACGGGACTCCAATGCGTCGGGTGCCGCTGGTGCGCGGCCCCTTCGCCGCACTTTGCCGCCCCCATGGGCAGGAGACTCGCGTCATGGCTTCCCTCGTGAACACCCTCATCCCGCGCAACGAATCGAACCTCGACCGCGGCCTCCGCATCGCGCTCGGCGTCGGCCTCCTGGCCATGGTCTTCGTCGGCCCGAAGACGCTCTGGGGACTCGTGGGCCTGGTGCCGCTGGTGACCGGTATCGTCGGGAGCTGCCCCATCTACCGGATGCTCGGCATGTCCACGTGTGCCGTCGAGCGCTGAGCGCCGAGCTACCGTCACCCCGGTGGAGGACGACGACGAAGCGCTGCTCCGACGTGCAGGAGCCGGCGAATGCGGGGCGTTCGAGGCCTTGGTTCTTCGCCACGGCGGCGCCCTTCGCCGTTTCGTCGTCGGACTCGTCGGACCGCGCGAAGCCGACGACGCGCTCCAGCAAGGGCTCGTGGCGGCGTTCCGAGGCGCTGGCGGCTTTCGCGGAGACGCGAGGGCCCGCACCTGGCTCTTCACGGTCGTGCGCAACGCCGCGCTTCGGCACCGTCGCCGGGAGGCGCGCCACGCGCACGAGGCCGTCCCGGAGGACGAGGCGCTCCTCGCGCTGGGGCTCGCCGCGGGCTGGGGGGCGAGTCCCGAGCGGCTGGTCGAACGGTCGCAGCAGCGCGCGCTGCTCGCGCGGGCCCTCGGTCGCTTGCCCGCACGCGACCGGGAGGTCGTGATGCTCCGCGACGTGGAGGGCCTCGCGGGCCCCGAGGCCGCCGAGGTGCTCGGGCTTGCGGTTCCGGCCATGAAGAGCCGCCTTCATCGCGCACGACTCCGGCTGGCCGCCGCGCTGCGCGAGGAGTCGCTCGATGCGTGAGGTCGGCGGCATTCGCTGCGACGCCGTGCTCGCGTCGCTGAGCGACTATGTGGATGGCGATCTGGACGTGGCGACGCGCGAGCGCATCGCCACGCACCTCGCGGGGTGTCCCGAGTGCGAGCGCTTCGGCGCGGGCTTCGCCGCGATGGTGTCGGCCCTCGGTCAGGACCCTCCCCCCGACCTCTCTCCCGAACGCGTGGCCGCGCTGGCGGCGCTGCTTCGGGACGGAGCGGGCTGACGTCGGACCTGGGCCAGGAGTGCAGGAGTGCGGGCGGCGGTGGCGTCGCCTCTCCCCCGCTTTCACACTCGCCGCGTGAGCGAGGAGGCGAGCGAGACCGCGGTCGTGGCCCGGCGGGCCGGCCTGCTGGCCCTCGGGACGCTCGGCTCGCGGATCCTCGGCGCGCTCCGGGACGCGGTGATCGCGGCGACCTTCGCCGTCGCCGCGACCGACGCGTTCTGGTTGGCCTTCACCCTCCCCAACGCGCTGCGGGTGCTCCTCGGCGAGGGCGCCGTGAGCGCCATGGTCGTGCCCGTCTTCACGGAGACGCGGGAGAGAGAAGGCGCGGAGAGCGCACGGACGCTCTTCGCGCGGCTCTCCGGGACGATGCTCGTCGTGCTCGCCGCCGTGTCGATGCTGGGCGTCGTGGCGGCGCCGCTCCTGGTGCGTCTCTACGCCGCGGGCTTCGACGCCGAGACCACAGCGCAGGCCGTCACGCTCACGCGCTGGGTCTTCCCCTACATCGCGCTCATGGGCGCCGCGGCGCTCGCGACGGGGGCGCTCCACGCGAGCGGACGCTTCACGGCGCCTGCCTTCGCGCCGCTGCTGCTCAAGGTCGCTTTCTTCGGCGCCGCCTTCACGCTCCGGGAGGAGGCCGAGGCCCTCGGGCGCGGCGCGGTCGGCGCCCTCGCGCTTGGCGCGCTGCTCGGCGGTGCGCTCCAGCTCGCCGCGCTGCTGCCCAGCCTCCGGGGTGTCGGGCTGCTCGTGCGCCCGCGCCCGGCCTTCGGCGACCCCGTCGTGCGCCGCGCGTTCCGGCGGCTCGCGCCGCTCCTGGCCGGGCTCGGGGTCTATCAGCTCAACGTGCTCATGAGCCGGCAGCTCGCGAGCTTCCTGCCCGAGGGCTCGCTCAGCTACCTCTTCTACGGGCAACGCCTCGTCGAGATCCCGCAGGGCATGTTCGCGCTGGCCATCGGCTCCGCGGCGCTCCCCACCCTCGCCGCACGCCACGCCCGCGGGGATGTGGAGGGCGCGCGCTCGCTGCTTCGCTACGGCCTCCGCCTGGCCCTCTTCGTGGCCATCCCGGCGAGCGTGGCGCTCGCCCTGCTGGCGACGCCCATGGTCGGCGCGCTCCTCGGCCGCGGCGCCTACGGCCCGCTCGAGGTCGCCGAGACCGCGCGCTCCCTGGTCTTCCTGGCGGCGGGCGTGTGGGCCGTGGCCGCCGTGCGCACCGTCGTCCCGATGTTCCACGCGCTGGGCGACACGCGGAGCCCGGTCGTGGCGAGCGCGCTGAACCTGGCGCTCTTCGTCGGCCTCGGCGTCGGTCTGATGGGACCCATGCAGCACGCCGGGCTCGCCCTCGCGATGAGCGTCGCAGCCACGGGACAGCTCACGCTCCTTCTGCTGATGCTGCGCCGGCGGAGCGGCCCCCTGGGCCTCGGAGAGGTGGGCGCGCGCGCGCTCCGAAGCCTGGCCGCGGCCGCCCTCGCGGGCGCCGTCATGGACCGGCTCGCCGACGCTTGGCTGGCCGCGGGCGGTGACGGCACGGCGGGTACCACGGCCACCGTCCTCGCGGCGCTCGGCTTCCTCCTGGCCGGCGCGCTGACGTACCTGGCCACGGCCGCGATGCTTCGCGCCCCGGAGCTCCGCGAGCTGCTCGCCGCGACGCGCCGGCGCTAATGCCCGTCGGGCCGAAGACCGAGCACACGGTCGGCGAAGGCCGCCCCCCGCGGGTCGAGGTGCACGGCGAGGGCGAGCTCGCTCTCCACGAGCGCCTGCGCCGCGTCGATGGCTCCCGGTGCGTTCCGGAGTCGGGCGGCCGCCGCATCGAGGGCTTCGAGGGAGGCGCCAGCGTGCCGCTGCGCCCGCGCGCGAGCGATGGCGCGGGCGTCGAGGCCGCGATGAAGACGCATGGGGACAGGGAACGGCAGCCCGCCCCGCTCCTTGAGCCGGCGGGCCTCAGGACCCCTCGGGCGCCCGCGCGAGGTGTGCCGCCCGAGCGCGTCGCCCATGTCACGGCGCAAGGCGAAGTCCTGCACCCGGCAGGCATGGGCGAGAAGGGTAGCCGCGTCGTTCCGGCTTCGGCGCGGGCCACTCGTCGCGCCGCGGCGCGCGCGCTAAAGCCAGAGGTCTCCATGTCCGCCCCGCTCATCCTCGACGCCCGCTTCCTCGCGTCCGCCACCCAGCCGGCCCAGCTCCCGCCGCCGCTGGTGGCCGAAGTAGCCTTCGCCGGGCGATCGAACGTCGGGAAGTCGAGCCTCATCAACCGCCTGGTCGCGCGGAAGAAGCTGGTGCGGACGAGCTCCACGCCGGGATGTACGCGCGGCATCAACGTCTTCCGCGTTGGCGTGCGCCTCCCCGACGCGGCCGGAGCCGACGCCGACGCCGAAATAGACCTCGTGGACCTGCCTGGCTATGGCTACGCGCGCCGCTCGAAGGCCGAGCGCCGCTCGTGGGGCCCGCTCATCGAGGGCTTTCTCCGGGAGCGTCCGGGCCTTCGGGGTGTCGTGATCATCATCGACGTCCGCCGCGGGCTCGAGGACGACGACCTCCAGCTCCTCGAGTTCGTGCGCAGCATCGACCGACGGCCGCTCCTCGTCGCGACCAAGCTCGACAAGCTGCCGAAGAACGAGCGGAAGCTCGCGCTGGCGGCCGTCGGTGCTCCGGTGAAGCTGCGGGTGCACGGCTTCAGCAGCGAGACGGGCGAAGGGCGCGACGCGCTCTGGCGCTCGATCCTCCGCGCGGCGAGCGTCGGGCCGGTGGCGGGCTAGCAGGCTGCTGCAAAAGGCGACCCGGCGAGGCGCGAGTGAAATCGCGTCGCCAGGCG
>ERZ1740059.2039-NODE-2039-length-10073-cov-10.021262_pt1 | contig 10073 bp, 8 predicted proteins | sample MGYA00581744_ERZ1740059 | MGnify/ENA primary metagenome ERZ1740059 (study PRJEB43018, sample SAMN04849738) | marine metagenome | isolation source: floating plastic debris | place: Pacific Ocean | collected 2008-08-28 | study: EMG produced TPA metagenomics... | reverse complement strand
AGTTGTAACTACAAAGGCAGGCAAAGTTGTCATAATCCTCTATTAACAGGTATTTACCTTTGTACGCTCACATTATAACAACAAATCTCAACATATCCCAAGGCCTGGGGGCTCAGCTCTTGTTCAAGAAAGGAAATTCAAAATTAATGTTACAAGTACAGCCATTAGGAATTAAAGGGCAGGGTATTGTCTTCTTAAATTTACCAGACATTTATACACTCAATAATAGAAAAATATTTCTCACTATGCTTTTGTAAAGTTTCAATCAATCCTCAAAACATTGACGATATCTCATTTGCGAATGCATAATGCATGTACACAAACTCAAGTGCTCTGAACGAAGAATTGAAGCTTATAACATTTATCTAACACATTTTCAATGGCTCTCGGCCTTTACAGGCAGGTGAATAAATCCTTCCACTTGAGTTGAAGCTTATCAAAATAGCGCTTGGTCAAGTTTGAAGTAAAAATGTCTTTCTCTAAAATGTACCCTCTCACAACCATTCCATAACTAGTTGGTCCCAGTGGTCGTCATACATGAAAATTTGGGACTGAAAGTGATACCATTGAAGTGATCACAACCTTCTACTATTTTGTTTGTGGGACAAATTGTTTGACTTGTGACGTAAACCCACGCAAACCTTTGCAAACCCATCTGCTTTCGCTGCTCTTTGTTGGAAACTCTTTGTTTTGACGGATTGATTTCTGTTAAGTTTTATCAATATTTAAATTGGTATTCAACTCTTAATTGCTTCATAATGCATTAATATTTACAGTATTTGACTGGAGATCAGCCTAATGGAGCTTATGCAAGCACTACATGTGTTTGCTGCCAATATTAAATTCAGTTTGAAACACTCTTATGATAGGGCAATTAAACACCAAAAGAGTCAGCGCGGCCCTGGGGTCCAAACGCTTCAAATCCTCCTGACCCATTGCCAGTCACAGCCTGAGTGCTATATGAGCGGCGAATCGGGTAACACGAGCCTATACACACGAAATCATCCACTCATATTATGTTTAGGGTATTGAATATCATGGCATGCTTGCATAGGCTAGAATAGTAAAATATACAACGTAAACAAACTTACGCACCTACTCCATTCTCCTTGTCAAAGAAACCAGAGCTACAAGCCTGAATGTACATCCCTGAATACGAGACGATATTTGAAGTAACACCCCTCAAAGAGCTGACAAGTATTTACCTCCGCTTTTGTATCTAATTGTGTAACACAAGTCATGATGGAATAATTGTATGGTTGTGTAAATGGTGCGATGGGCCTGTTGACTAGTTTGAGCCACATTTTTCCTAAGGATATTGAATGCAGTGGGTGGGTGAGTTTCACTTTTTTTACTTTGCCGAACTGAGTTTGATTGCGAATTACTCATCTCAGCACAGTTGATTGAATTATCCTCAATTTTGACATTTCACAAAAGATTTTTGCATTATTGCTCCATCCCATTAGTAGTTGGTGAGTGATTATTTCCCTATTTTAAAAGTAGTCAAATTGAACTTTACAACTGTCTTGTTACAAACTAATATACCAGCATCATATCACACACCAGTTTTTCCTCATTCTGCACATATAGTGTTCGGTTGGTTGGTGACAGTTTTCTCTTTTCTCTCTGTTGTTCAGGTTCATTACCTAATGGTGGTATACAGTTTGCACCACAGCCTGTGGCTTCCATCGCATCGTTAGCACAGGCACAGGCCGCTGCCGCAGCAGTAAACGCGGTCAGCATGTCAGGTCTACAGACTATGCCCTCTAACCCGGCTGTAGCTGCTGCCACTGGCTTTCCAGCGCCTATCACTTATCTACCACCCACCGGAGGTAATGTCACAATCACTCTACTAACAATACTCATTCTAATATATACTGTCATACAATATCTGTCGCTGTCTATTTGCGATAGCCTGTGTCTGACCATTCGTCGTGGCTCAGGTTATTGCAGTGTATGTGTATGTGACTAACCCATGTCTACGCTAAAGGTACCCAAATAATTTTCACTTGACACTGATTTCTAAATGTAGCCCGAAAGTTTTAGTCAAAGTGGTGTGGGATTTACGAAAGACTTTTAGCTGGCCTGCTAGTTCTGGGCTTCACAGCAATTGGGCTATAATATCTTAGCTGGTATACAATTTTGAAGAGTTGTCTGCTCTTTTTCATTCAAATCTTATGAAATTGGACTCTGGGAGATGATGTGAGAAAAGCAAATATCATATTCTGGATCAATTTTATTTACATAATATAAGCAATGACACTCGGCTTTAAGACCTGGTGAAGAAGATAAAAGAAAATGGCTGTCGCTAAGATGGGAAAGAAAGGAGATGTGAATATCAGATCTTAGTGAGAATGTGTTGAGTCTGGCTCATTGTCAGTCTTTATCATAATCAATAAATAATTTAGGCATTCAATGACCTAGAACAACCCAGAACAAATCATCAAATGGAAATAAGAGTTCTCTGATCTTGGTGTGTTTGTGTACATCACTGATAGATGTGGCATAAATTAATATTGTGGAAATGGATTGTCGCAGATGTAATATATGCACGTTTTGAGACCTAGGCTCAACAGCTGGTGAATTATTAATACATCTATTAATGTAGTGACAAAAACATTATTACCATGGTATTAATGGATTTGTTGATGTCCTGTGGCAGCTGGTGCAGTTGGCAGAACGGAACACGCTCAGTTCTGTTACCTCAGTGCTGTCATGTCAAATTGACCAATATTTTTATGTGTCATAAAAATTTTTTTTGCCATTTGGGTCTGCTGGGACCAGCTTGAGACAAAGGCTCCCGTATGCCTTTCCTCGCTAAATGTTTTGTATTCATTGCCTAAACATTAGTATGTGTTAGCCCTTCATAGCCATTTTCAGTCTCAAGCTTTTGTGGATAATGGGTTCGCAATTCAGAACTAGAACAGTAGTGGGAAGGTGTAGGATGAATTTGAACTTGACATTTGACTACCATACTAATTTTCACCAACTAATTATGATATACATTGTACATGTATCTGATTACAACCTTGCTATATTATAAACTGCCCTCATATCATTTGCACTCCTGCGTCATGGGTTGAGAGCCATCCATCCACGATATAATATATGTTTTTTCTCAACTAACCCAGAGCTTTACCTTCTAACCCTAATTGTCCTCCTGTTTTTTGTTGCTTTTAGTGCCACCAGCTATGCACCCCATGCCATATCAAGGTTAGTAGAAGCAGGATTTATATTGCACACTCTCATCATTACTAACTCCTTGAGTTTTAACTGGGCGTGTGTAAACATATAAACAGGAAGTTCACATCTATGATTTTGAGAACTCACCAGAAGATAGACCCTAATGTTGCAATACTTTTGTTCCTAGTTCCTCGATTGCATGACTTGAGGAAACTTTGTTATTTGAATCATCTTACACAATGAAAGCTTACTGTATAGGGAGAGTTCATTGCTTCGTATATGTGACCTTCTCCTTTGACAGATAGGTCAGGTTTGATACAATTGTTCTGTGTTATGAGCTATCCTTCTAGGAGAAAGTTAGCGGCTCCAAACGCTACAATGTGTCCCAAACCTGATAAATAGACAAACGCTCTGAAACAGTCAAAAAACTGTTCAATAAAAACGCTGGTTGTTTTTTGATGTGAAAATTTGATTATTTTTACAGTTCAGAATATACCGCAGCTACCTCCAGCTATGAGACCGATGTCGATGCCGGGACAACCCCTGGGACTGCCTCACTCTCTGCATTCAGCTCCGCCAGGTCTGCCACAGTTTCACGGCCTCAACCCAGCCGCCATGATGAACATGGGCATCTCACCCGCTATAGCTAGTCAGATGGCTGCCAACATGGCCGCCCATCTACCTCCCGGCATGCAGCAGGCTGGCTGTGTCGTCCTGGTATCTAACTTAGATGAAGAGGTGGGTGCTTGTCTACGTGTCGTGAACCGAATAAATTGAATCTGCAGTAGCAGCAGGTGATATCTGGTCTGCAGATTCAGTTTTGGTTGTTGAAAAGCGCTTGTCGAAGTATTTGAAATTTTGATCAGCGTTTCAAAAATAAACTTTCTTCTCTTACGACCGTTGTGAAAATCATTAGCAAGATACGAGAATTGATTGATTTTTTTGTTGTTGCTTCTCTCAACTTGAACTATAGAAACCCAAACTTTTGCGTGCATCACACTTCTTGGTCAGGGAAGAATCTTTTACCATACCAACCAAACCATTTAGATTGTTGTATGTCATAAGCTCCTGGCCTTGATTGAACTCCAACCTGGACAGGCTTTGGGTCTGTTGATTGCTGTTCTGGCATCGCTATACAAACCATCTCTAATGGCCCAGTGCATGTAGTTGACAAGGATGATACGCAATGTTACGAAGAAAGGTTGGATTACAGTTTAAAGGGCCAGTAATTGACTTCTATGATATTAACAATATTTGTTGGAATGGTATATACTTCATGGCATGGTATCCCTATAGTAAATAACCACTATAGGCTAGTAGATTTGGCTGCCTGTGTTTCTGAGAACGTTGCGTAGCATTAGCTTGGTTGGACTACATTCCAGTGACTTATAACCCTACTATGTAACTATGTAAACAGATATTCTGCAACATGATCATTCTTTTGTTTTTTCTTTTCTCTTCTTTTACCATTACCTCTGCCATTTACTACCAATAACCAACACTGTCACACTGAATCTGTGTACTACTACAATACTGTACTCCTCCTGCGCGGTGGACATTGGTCACCTGACTACTTTACCTGCTCTGTTATGTTCTGGACATTTCTATTGGACAACTCTCCAATATCTGTCTTATAACGGATGATATGATTGGCTACTGGCTGCTCTTTATGTTCCTTCCATTCCAACAAGTAGAAAGCTACGCCAGATGATCTGTTCACCCTTTTTGGTATGTTGATTTCATTTTCACACGTCGAGTATTGAAATTAGTAAAAACAGCAATGGTGAGCCTTTTTGCTGTGTACTGCCTGCACTGCCTTGTACTGACTGATATAGGCCTACAAGTAAATGAATAATCAATTGTATACTTAACTTTTAAATTTTAACGCTAAAATTATAATTGTTAGCCATTGCTATACTCTTTAATTTTATGTTTTTCACTTCAATATTCAGTAATAGTGTACTATATTTCACCAAAATAAACACTGCCGCTACTTTTGACGATGTTTAAGAGAGTAACATGCAAATGCATTTTCTCTCCGCTCAACTGTAATTTTTATTTCAATCATCAGGTGTGTATGGTGACGTCATAAGAGTCAAGATTCTCTACAACAAGAAAGATAATGCTCTTCTGCAATACAGTGAACCTACTCAAGCCCAGCTCGGTTAGTCTATACTTTAGTCTTCTTGTGTTGAGAATGGCCTTCTATTATAAATGTGATTTTTGGGATTGGACTGCTACCAACCAAACCATCTGGTTTCATTAGAAATTGATAAGTTATCCATGTAAGCCATCTCTCAATTCATAAACCGAATTATCGAACTAGGAAACCTCACTCTTTTTTTCATTTTATTTCCCTCATATGATGAGATAATGATTATTCAAGAAAGCCAGAAATAACATGAAAACCAGTGCCTGTTCCTTTATTTGAAAGGCTTAGTTGAACCACCATTCAATAACACTTTCAAGAATGGCTGGCCGATTTGTGTCATGCCAAAATGATTTTCTCTCAAAGAGGAAGTGATGCTTCCACGTTACAAACTACCGCTCTCATATACTTGTTGCAATATTCTTATCATCGTCCGATATTTTGTTTTTGAAGCTTTGACACATCTGGATAAGATAAAGGTTTGGGGAAAACAGATCAGAGTGGCTCCTTCTAAACATCCCATAGTACAGATGCCTACAGACCTGCAGGCTGATGGAGCGAAGCTCACTAAAGACTATACTAACTCTCCACTACACAGATACAAGAAGAAGGGATCAAAGAACTACCAGAACATATACCCACCTTCTGCCACTCTACATCTATCAAATATCCCGTATGTTACGCCACCCTACACCAGGCTTACCTTAACCTTTCTGCACAACCTCTGTGATTGTATATTGTTTAGTATGAAAGGTCATTCGATCACCTAGGACTGGTTGATTAATTCAAATGTGAACTTGTTGAAACAAAAGAGTCTTTCTGATGTGCTATTTTAATTTGGCTTAAGTTTCTTGCAAACCCGATATTTGAAAGAAATCTTTAAAGGTGTTAGAAAATTGTCATCCCAGTTGTGACACAGGTTCCTTATCTTCATGGTATACTACCCTGGCTTGTACAATGAAACTCAATATGTGAGATAATTGTATTTTTAATGAGTTTTTTTTCATTTCTCAGTCCGGATGTTCAAGGCGAATTACTGAAGACTGAGTTTGCCAAGTACGGAAAAGTGACAGCTTTCAAATTCTTTGAAAAAGACCACAAGATGGCTCTGATTCAGATGGAAACAATCGATGATGCAGTGATGGGTCTCATTGTGAGTATCTGCTGCGACAGTCATACGCTTGTAATATATTGTATGGTTATGGCTGGATCGCATTCATATATTGGTCGAGGAGTAATGGCGTCAAAGGAGTTTTTAGTGTAAAAATGAAGCTTCCAAAACTTCTCAATTCCATTCCATGTTTGCATTCTGTTTGTCTATATTGTCAAATACCCAGCTCTACTAAACTTCCAATCTCCCACTTCTTCCATCATGAGTGTTGAGACATCTTTAGCATAGGAAACATCCCCAGTGTACTATAAGTACAGTAAAAGATGCATGAGCCTGGAAGAAAAGTGTTGTCTATTAGCTTAACTTGAAGTTGTCACTTCTCTTAACGTATGACTAAAGACAATGAACTTACCTTGAATATTGAATATATTTGAAGCCCACTAGGTGGTATGCATGAATCAATCCCGAGGAGTGCTCCCCTGTGTTGTCAAACTATTGATTGAACCCATTGATGTTTTGTTTTCAGGGCATGCATAATTTTCAGCTTGGTGAGACCAGTCATTTGAGGGTATCATTCTCTAAGTCGACTATAACCCCGCCTGTAGCACCTCCTCATTCTATAAATCCCGCAGCGGCTGCTGCTGCAGCAGGGGCCGTAGCACTGACGCCCGCTGCCATGCTGGTCGGAGGTGTAGGATTGGAGGCTATGACCGCCCCGCATCTCGCATAGTCTATCAATGATTGTAGTCGTAGCCTGTGCTCTAGTTTGTCCCCAGTCGTCTGTTCGCCATGTGACAATCTTTGCAATCGCAATCTATTCATCTACATTAATTACCAGAATGCAAATCAAGAATATTTTCTAAAAATGATATTTGTTAAAATCCGGCCACTCTTAAAACCCTTACTATTATTATTCTTCTGTGGTTGTGGTTTAATTCATGAGCACATAGTCAAAAGTTGACAACTCCAAAGGAGTTATTGTAAAGTCAAAATTATCCTATGCTCAAATTGAATAGGCACAAGAGGTTGTGTTAATTATGCAGTGTTATATCTCTTACTATTTTAACTGTGATATAATTATTGTTGTTGGTTAACGAGTAAATATTATTCATATAGTATGTAGTTATATATCATATTACACACTACCCCCTCTTGTAGTAGGCATTCAGAAAGCCAGTATAAATTTAGTGAGGCAGGGCGGGTATCCTTTGTTTACGTTGAGAGGCTCAATAATTTTCTTGGCTCTGTGATTAGCGATCATGATCTGATGTAAAAGAGGTTTTGGTTAATCCTCTTCTGATTATTGATAACAGGGTAAAAATTATTATAAATAATTATTATTTATTTCATGTAATGTCCGTCGTCGGAGGCAGTTGCTGCTTAGCTGTACAGTATATGATGATACTGGTGATGATTGGTGGTCCATCTTTCTGTTTAATATCTGTTGTAAAGCACCTTGGCTCAGTGGTTTGTTGTTCTCTCTCTATATATTACCTCTTTCTCTATTTGTTATGCTTTTCTACTCTCTACCTAATACCAACTACTGTACACTATTATTTGTGGACATTGTTAACCCTGATTGACTTTCTTGGGGAGGGTCGTTGTAGGGTTCGAGGCTGAAGCTTTCACTAATTCTTGATGCCGGCTGACAGCAATAACCAACAGCGGACCAGTTACTGCTTGGTAACTGCGTCTCACATAGAATCTCTATTTGTTAGATTATGCATTCCGATTAATCTTGAATCTCAAGCATCAAGTCTCTTGCTGAATAAAGAAAGCCTGCTGAAGATCAACAAATGACCTGTTACTTTACTAACCCCTGTTTCTTCACAGCTGTTTCAGTTTCTATTACCAGACTTTGTGTCAGGCTTTGAATAATTCACCTATCCCATTGTAGATGTAAGATGAAGCTGTTGTGTTGTTAGGAGTTGTTCTCTTACATTACAGTGGAGCACAACTCCTTATCAATTCAACTGTTATTTTGCATTGATTATTCTTGTTTCTTGCAAAGCTCACATATATGTGTATCTTTCAAGTATTATGGTAGAGAAACCGCTAACCCTACTTTCCCAATTTTCATCTTTCACAGGGTATGCACAACTTTGAGTTTGGAGTCAACAAAATGCATTTGAAAGTGGCCTTTTCCAAGTTCTACATCTAATTAAACGTTGTGGTGCACAGCTTGCTATAAAACCTATGAGTTTGCTCCTACTCACACACATACAACACCGTATCACACTGTGACCCAGAGAGAAAGAACCATTGTTAATATTAACCACCTGATCATCAGCACTTAAAGAGTCGCTTGACTGGCTGCTGAATGATCCACTATCATTTTTCATAATGATATTATTTTCTATGATATTCACTATTTCATTTCTGTGTTGGAATCTTTTGCACAAATTTATATCTGTGTACATCCTTTAGCATTGATTAATGCTTGATACTAATTTATGCCTGCTGTTGTTAGGGGCAGCGTATTTGTGACATCAATGTACACAAAAACTTGCTCACAGTCGCAGAAGCTCCGATATCTTTCTGTATTCGGGTGATTTGTAGGCACCTTGGTATTTCCTCAATTTAACATCTACTCCTTTCAATGTAACAAATCTGCACTTGAATAGAGATTGCTTACTACCACATTTATCCGTAACTATTATATTCACCAATCTTTTCCTGTGTATATAAAATTTGGACCATCAACAACACAACATCTTACGGATGTCGGACTTGCATACATATATAGTAAAGGGGAACTGTGTTCATTTTTTGTTATTTAAGGATTATCTTCACTATGTTAAGTTTACCCTAGGGGTTTTGACCTCGTTGCAGTGCATTCCATTTTTGATAAAAATATTTTTTGATTTGAAATATCTCATCATAGAACAGACAATGATAAGATTCATTATTATCATCGCTCATAGACTATACTATATTACTGTATTTAATAGAGTTATTTCATTCTACGTTGTTCATTATCATTATGTTTTTTTAAATGAAATCCTAGCCGAACAAACGCTGTAAAGTCACCAGTAGTTTAATTATTATGAAAAGCAGCCATGACAGGATTTACATTTATGGCAAGATATTGTCCATTATGGTTGGCAGAAATGGGAATTTTTCTGTGTAAATTCATGTTCGGTGCCTTTTTTCTCATTTGTTGATAAAAAGCAAGGTAGCAGAAACGCTGCCCACTATTGACCTAAAAGCTGCGGTGTCGTTATTATTTTTGTCATAACTAGGGATAGACAATTCATAACACATTGTTGAATATTTAATGTTTTCAATTTTTGTTGAGTTATATTTATAGCTTTTTTGTCTATGGTCCATAGACGTAAATATAATGTACCATCAGAAAATAAGCCCAAAAAGTCGAATTGGATTCTTGACATTGTTAATAGTTCTCTATCTATAGCGGAATGACTTCTTTTCTTGGCACCAACACAGTTCATATTGCACAGAAACTTTCCTCAATGCCTAGCCCACTTATTGAGTTTTAGACCATATTTCTTTGTTCAATCTACTTCTGTGGGGGACGGCTGGGGGGGGGGGGGGGGGGGGGGGGGGGGGGGGGGGGGAGGAAAGAAAGAGGGGAGGGGGGGGGAGGGAGGGGAAGGGGGGGAGGGGGGG
>ERZ1740059.2038-NODE-2038-length-10074-cov-3.174369_pt1 | contig 10074 bp, 10 predicted proteins | sample MGYA00581744_ERZ1740059 | MGnify/ENA primary metagenome ERZ1740059 (study PRJEB43018, sample SAMN04849738) | marine metagenome | isolation source: floating plastic debris | place: Pacific Ocean | collected 2008-08-28 | study: EMG produced TPA metagenomics... | reverse complement strand
GAGATACGCGCCCTGTTACAATCTGGGAAGAGGCCTTCCACGCTGATGCCAAGAGAGGGTGCGGACTTTATCGAGGCGAAAAGGCTCTATCTTTAACGACGCAAAGCCCGAGCGCTACGAACAGTTAACCGGCTGGTGAAAAAGGGCCGGTACTTAAGAGCCGGTGCTTAAGAGTAAGAGCCGGCGAACAACGGCCTGTGGCAACTCGCCTGAAGTATGTGGCGCCCGCCCCAGCAAAGAGACGCGAGGCGTAAAGCGTAAAGAAAGAACAGAACACTTGATATGACAGGAGCAAGATACCTATTTCATCGGAAGTTTTAGAGACCGACCTTCCCGCAGCGGGTCTGCTGGAACTGGTCGTCAACGCCCTCGACGATTTAAAAGGCGTCAACACTGTTTGTCTCGATGTGAGCGAGCAAAGTAACGTCATGGACTTTCTCGTCATTAGCAGTGGCAACTCCAATCGACACGTAAAGTCTCTCGCTGAAAACGTCTCAAAAAAGGCTAAAGAGGCGGGTACCTATCCTTTGGGAGTTGAGGGTGAGGATGCAGCTGAGTGGGTGCTGGTCGACTTAGGCGACGTTGTAGTGCACGTCATGCAACCTGCTGCGAGAGACTTTTATGACTTGGAGCGTCTTTGGGCGCCGGTCCCCAATCGCTCCAGCGACTGATGCGTATTACCGTGCATTCGGTATGCGGAAAGATGCCTCGCTGGGTTCAGCAAGGCGTCGAAGACTATGAGAAACGTCTTCCCAAAGAGTTGAAGCTGCAGTGGCGAGATGTACCTCTCACACGGCGCGGCGGGGATCGCTCCAGTGACCAGCTTAAAGAAAACGATGGTGTGGCTTTACTTCGGGGCATTGGGAGCCAGGACCATCGCGTTGCGCTCGACGGTAGGGGAAAGACCTGGAGTACAGAAGATCTCGCCGAAAAGCTCGCTACCTGGTTGATGCAAGGGCAGCCGCTCAGCTTCCTCATAGGGGGCCCCGACGGACTCTCCAGCGATTGCCTGGCGAGCGCGGACCAGAGCTGGTCTCTCGGACCCATGACCTTGCCCCATCCGCTGGTTCGTGTCCTGTTGGTTGAACAGTTGTACCGTGCGTGGACCATCACGATCGGCCATCCCTACCACCGAGCTTAGCCCAGCGTGGCCTCCCGAATTGCCTTAAAGGACACGCGTCGCGAGCAGCGCATCTATAGTGCCCGAGCGTCCGTTGCCCTGCTGTTTGTGGCCGGTCTTCTTGGAACCTTGCTAGTGCGCTACTACGGTCTTCAAATCAGTGAGTTTGAAACGTATCGCACGGCTTCCGAACGTAATCGCGTTCAGCTGCAGCCCCTGGCCCCGAAGCGAGGTCTTATCTACGACCGCAACGGTGTGCTACTGGCGGATAATCGACCGAGCTATACCTTGTCGCTCATCCTAGAGCGCGTCGACGATCTGGAAAGTACCCTCGATCAATTGGCCGACCTCGTTGCGATCGACCAAGAACAGCTCGACAAGTTTCGCAGCCGTGCGGTGCGCCGTCGCCCCTATGAGCATGTGCCACTCCGTTTCAAGCTAAACGATGAAGAACAAGCGCGCATTGCGGTGAATCGACATCGACTTCCCGGTGTGGTCGTAGATGCCCAGCTTCAGCGTCACTATCCGCACGGTGAGTTGTTTGCCCATGCGCTCGGCTATGTGGGACGAATTAACGCACAGGAGCTTGCTTCCATCGACGAAGCTTCCTATCGAGGCACTTTCCACATTGGAAAAACGGGGCTGGAGCGTCGCTACGAAGAAGAACTGCTCGGCACAGCAGGCTACCAAACGGTCGAAACAAACGCACACGGTCGCATCTTACGCGTGCTCGACCGCTTCGATCCAAAGCCCGGCCGCGATCTGGTGCTTCATCTTGATTTCAAGTTGCAGCAGGTTGCCCACGAGGCTCTCGCAGGGAGGCGCGGAGCCGTGGTTGCCCTCGATCCGTTGTCCGGAGGCGTGCTGGCCCTGGTGAGTACACCCTCCTTTGATAGCAACCTATTCGTGAATGGGATCAGCAATCGCGACTATGGGGCGCTACGAGATTCGCCGGATGTGCCTTTGTTTAATCGCACCGTTCAAGGTCAGTATCCACCCGGTTCGACGGTAAAACCGATGGTCGCCATGGCTGGACTGGAAGCGGGCTTGGTTGATTCGGAGAGTACGGTTCCCGATCCAGGTTGGTACCGTTTGCCTGGTGATAAACGTCGCTACCGAGATTGGATCTTGCGCATTCGCGGAACCGGTCACGCGCCAGAAGTGGATCTTCGTATGGCCATTGCTGAGTCTTGCGATGTGTACTTCTATGACTTGGCTCGGCGATTGACAATCGACAGCATGCACGACCATCTTCAAGGCTATGGGCTGGGTCGTCGCACCGGAATAGACATTACTGCTGAAAGATCGGGCGTCTTACCCTCGGTAGCTTGGAAGCGAGCAGCGCTGAACGAAGCCTGGTTCCCCGGCGAGACCCTAAGTGCGGGAATAGGCCAGGGCTATATGCTCGCCACGCCTCTACAGCTAGCCGTGGCTACTTCAGTAATCGCGACGCGCGGAGAACACCGCGAACCCAGAATCGCCCAGTTCATCGGGGGAGCCGCTTTGAGTGCGCCATTGAGTGAGCCTGTGGTGGCTGATAGCGAACATTGGGAGAACATTGTTTCGGCTATGCGCGATGTGGTGCACACACGCAAGGGAACGGCTCATGCGATTGCGGAGGGCATGACCTACGAGATGGCGGGGAAAACTGGAACCGCCCAGGTCATTAGCATTGCGCAAGCTGCCGTCTATGACGAAGAGGCCATCGACGAGCGTCATCGGAATCATGGTTTGTTTGTGGCCTTTGCGCCGATCGAGGCGCCTTCTATTGCGGTTGCGGTGATCGTCGAAAACGGCGGCGGAAGCAGCGCTGCTTACCCAGTGGCTCGTTCCGTGATCGATGCCTGGCTCAACAAGGAGCCCAGCTAGTGGCTGAGTATCTGCGTCAGATGCCAAGCAGCGAGGGTCCGCTGGTCCGTCAGCCAGGGGTCACTCGTTTTCTAAACATGGACACGCCGCTCTTAGTCCTGCTGTCGATTCTGACCGCTTATGGGCTGCTAGTGCTTTACAGCGCCTCTGGGCAAAGCGAAGCAGCACTGTATCGCCAGGTGAGGTTTTTCGCGGTGGGCTACTTCGCAATGATCGTGGTTGCGCAGTTTAATACGGTGCGTTGGTCGCGCTGGTCTCCCTGGGGTTACGTTGTTGGTGTTCTGATGCTCATCGCTGTCGCCTTTGCCGGAGATGGTGCGAAGGGAGCGCAGCGCTGGCTCAATCTCGGCGGTTTTCGCTTTCAACCGTCCGAGTTGCTGAAGTTAGCGGTACCAATGACCGTGGCGTGGTACTTGGGTCAGCGCGTGTTACCGCCTCGGCCGCGCTACATTGCTACCTGTCTTTTGATGATCGTGATTCCTGTTGGATTGATCTTAAGACAGCCAGATCTCGGTACATCGCTGCTAGTCGGAGCGTCCGGACTCTTTGCAGTGTTTATGGCGGGCATTGGTTGGCGATTTATCTTCTCTGCCATCGTGCTTGGTGTGTTATCTGCCTGGCCTGCGTGGATGTTCCTCCTTGAGGACTATCAGAAGCAGCGTATTTTGACGATGCTGGATCCGGAGAGCGACAAGCTTGGAGCGGGCTGGAACATCATTCAGTCAAAAACAGCGATTGGTTCCGGAGGCTGGTCGGGTAAAGGCTGGGGACAGGGCACGCAGAGCCAACTGGATTTCCTGCCGGAGAGTCACTCGGACTTCATAATCGCAGTGTTGGCGGAAGAGTTTGGGCTGCGCGGTGTCCTACTCTTGCTGCTACTTTATCTTCTCATCCTTCTGCGCTCATTTTGGATCGGCTTTAGCGCCCAGAGCAGTTACGGTCGGATTCTTTGCGGCAGTATCACGCTGACTTTCTTTGTATACATCTTTGTTAACATGGGAATGGTGGCCGGGTTGCTGCCGGTAGTGGGCGTACCGCTGCCTCTGGTCAGCGCCGGGGGAACGTCGCTGGTCACGCTGATGATCGGTTTTGGCTTATTAATGGCGATCAGTACGGAGCGTCGCGTCATTGCTCAGTAGCGCCCGATTTACGTGACCAAAACCAACCAGGGGTTGGCCGCGTGAATTTACTCACGTTTCAAACGTCCGCTAGATAGCAATGAGAATCTGCCGAGTTTATGTATTCATCCAAAATAACCGTCCACAGAAGACCCGCCGTCGTATTTTTCTTTACTCTGTTTTCGGCCAGCGTATTGCTGGCCTCTTCGAGCTGGGCTGACTATTCGCAAAACCCGGGTGCGCAAGAGTTTGTCAACCGCGTTGTTGACGAACACGGTTTGGAACGCGAGGGAGTTATTACCCTGCTAGCCTCAGCGCAGCGACAACAATCAATCATTGACGCGATCAGCCGACCCGCTGAAAAAGCCAAACCATGGTTCGAGTATCGTGGGATTTTCTTGACTGAGCGACGGATTCGCGAAGGCAGAGAGTTCTTCGCTTTGCACCGGGAAACCCTCGCAAAGGCTCAGGCCCGTACGGGTGTCCCTGCGGAAATCATCGTCGCAATCCTCGGGGTCGAAACTTACTATGGACGCATTGCCGGTAGCTATCGTGTGTTGGATGCCCTCGCCACCTTGGCCTTCGACTATCCTCGCCGTTCTAAGTTCTTCACCCAAGAGCTAGAGAATTTCTTGCTGCTAACGCGGGAGCAAGGCCTAGATCCGTTGGTCCTCAAGGGCTCGTACGCTGGAGCAATGGGCTATGGGCAATTCATGCCAAGCAGCTATCGTAACTAAGCGGTAGATTTCGATGAAGACGGTGTTGCAGATATCTGGAACAACGTGGAAGACGCTATCGGCAGCGTTGCTAACTATCTTGCTAAACATGGCTGGCGTGCCGGTGAACCGATTGTCAGCGCAGCGAGCGCCTCCGCATCGCTCGATCCGGAGCTGTTTAAAGGTGGTTTGAAGCCTAGCCACACGATTGAGGAACTCGCTTCGGAGGGTCTCGAACCGACTCAGGCCTTGCTGGTTGGAGAGCTGGGGACTCCGTTACGCTTCGAACTTAGCGACGGCGAGGAATACTGGATAGGTCTGCATAATCTCTATGTGATCACCCGCTATAACCACAGCTCGATGTATGCAATGAGCGTTTTTCAGCTCAGCCAAGAGATCGCCCGAGCGCCTCTCAGTTAATGATCTTGTCAAGGCTTATCGCTTCCGTAGCCCGCAACTTTTCAGGATTAGCTAAGTTGCGCTCGAGTTCGTTAGCCGCGGTGGTGTTTATTCTCGTGCTGAATGCGTGCACCTCGTCCGAGCCCCGTATCGCCTGGGAGGGCGACGGCGCGCCCAAGCTCTCTCTCAAAGCGGAAGATGTGATGGATGCGGTGCCCAGGGCTGACCCTATTCTAAGGGCCGGGAACACCTCACCGTACGAGGTGAATGGGGTTAGCTATACCGTCCTTAATAGCGCCGAGCGCTATGACGCCCAAGGAATAGCCAGTTGGTACGGAACCAAGTTCCACGGCAACAAAACGGCCAATGGGGAAGTCTACGATCTGTACCTTGCTACAGCGGCCCACCGCAGCTTACCCATTCCTAGCTACGTTCGCGTCGAAAACCTTAGCAACGGACGAGACGTCATCGTGCGAGTGAACGATCGCGGACCGTTTCATCCGGATCGTTTAATCGACTTGAGTTATGCAGCAGCGGTGAAGTTGGGCATCGTCGAAGCAGGTACAGCGCCCGTACGAGTGACTGCGATTTCCGTTGCGGGGATCGATGATCAGCGCGCGAAGGAAGAGGGTGCCTACCGTTATATTCAGCTGGGTGCCTTCGCAAACCCGACCGCCGCAGAGAGCCTACGGGACTCCGTTGCGGAAATCGTCGAATTCCCCGTGACCGTTACCCCGGTGGACATGAGCGGCCAGCGTTTAAGCCGTGTTCGCGTCGGTCCCGTCGCCGATGGTGCGCAACTCTACCGCCTACGCGATATGTTGCTGTCGCGAGGCTTCACTCCCGGTCTAGCGATGCCTTGAGTTGGCCCAGAGTTCCTCCCCGGCCCCTGCCTGCGTTACCATTCCGCGCTCGCAGCCGCTCCTAGCGCGGTGATGAGCAATAAGGATATCGAGTCTACTGTGATCACCGCCAACCGCTGTATCTATTTCTTATTAGGATTCTACTTCAAAGGATTCTGCGCGCTTTCCACCGGCGCTACTCGCAACCGACAAAGGACGTTAGGGCAGGCCAGGTTGCCGTCGAGCGCCTACCTAGCTTCGCTGCTCATCCTCGCTTCTTTAATCAGCGCTACGGCGATGGCGCAAGGCATTGTGCCAGCACCACCGGCGGTAGCGGCGAAAGCTTACCTGCTCATTGATGCGAAGAGCGGCTTCGTCTTGGCCGAATCCAATGCGGATCAGCAATTACCACCGGCGAGCTTGACAAAGATGATGACCGGCTATGTTTTAGCATCAGAAGTAGCAGCAGGCCGCATTAGCCGGGAAGATCAGGTTAGCGTGAGTCGCAACGCTTGGTCGCAGAATCCGATCTTTAATGGCTCGTCCCTGATGTGGATTGAGCCGCGCAAACCCGTCTCGGTAGCGGAACTTGAACGTGGAATCATTATCTCGTCAGGGAACGACGCAACGGTGGCCATCGCTGAGCACATCGCCGGGTCCGAAAGTGCTTTCGCCGATCTGATGAATCAGCACGCATCGGAGCTCGGTTTGCACGGTAGCTACTTCATGAATTCCCATGGACTACCGCATCCACAGCACCTAACCACAGCGCGCGACTTGGCTGGCCTCGCGAACGCCATCATCAATCGCCATCCCAAACACTATGAAATCTATGGGGAACGAGAGTTCACCTACAACGATATTCGCCAATACAACCGAAATACACTCCTTGGAGAAGACCCCTCTGTCGATGGGCTCAAAACCGGTTACACGCGAGAAGCCGGCTACGGCCTGGTCGCATCCGCCGAACGAAACGGTAGTCGTTTAATCTCGGTGGTCATGGTGACGGATAGCACCAACGCGAGAAAACGCGAGACTCGAAGCCTGCTGAACTATGGCTTTCGATTTTTTGAGACTGACGTCGTGGTGCCTAAGTATGAGGAGCTCGAAAAGCCGCGCGTTTGGAAGGGGGCGCAGGACTACCTATCGGTCGGCCTCGCGGAGGACGTGATTCTAACGCTGCCCAGAGGTAAGCGTCGGGAGCTCATTCAAGAGCTTGTTTTGCTTGATCCACTAGAGGCACCGCTCGCGGTGGGTGACAAGGTGGGTGAACTCACGTTAGTACTCGATGGCGAGGTACAGCAACAACTGCCTGTGGTGGCTCTTGAGCCGGTGGAAGCCGGCGGATTTTTCGCTCGCCTTTGGGATATCGTTTTGATGTGGGTTGCGAAACTCTTCAGTGCCTGAGCCAACCGATAGCCAGGAACCACCAAAGCTCGAGTTCCCCTGCGTCTTCTCGGTAATGGTTCTGGGTCGACGGGCCGAGATTTTTGAGGCTAGAGTGCTTGCGGTCTTTAATCGGCACGCTCCCGGTTATGATCGCGAGGGGATGACTATCCGCGACAGCCGCAAAGGCACTTTTGCGTCTATCACAATTGTGATTACGGCAACCGGTCCCGAGCAGCTTAAAGCGCTGCACGAAGATCTGTTGGCTACCGGTTTGGTACAAATGGTCTTGTGAATACAGACGCCACCGCCTTTACAGTTAAGGTTCGGCGCTTGGGTTCTGTAGCTTACGAGTCCACCTTCCAAGCGATGAAGGACTTTACGGAGAATCGTGACGAGGACACCAATGATGAAATTTGGCTGCTTCAACACCCCCAGGTTTTCACGCAAGGCCTGAGTGGCAAAGGGGAGCACCTCCTTAATCCGGGTTCTATTCCTGTGGTTCAGGTCGATAGCGGAGGGCAGGTTACCTACCACGGCCCAGGTCAGAGGGTAGACTATCTGCTTATCGCCATACGTCGTCGCAAACTCGGTGTTCGTCAGCTTGTCACGCTAATCGAAGAATCGATAGTGACCTTGCTGGCCAATCACGACATAGCGGCCGCGCCCGATGCGGACGCGCCTGGTGTTTATGTGGCCGGCCGGAAAATCGCCTCCCTAGGGCTGCGCATTCGCCGAGGCTGTAGCTACCATGGTCTCGCGCTCAATGTGGCGATGGACCTTGAGCCGTTTACCCGCATTAACCCCTGTGGTTACGCGGGGTTGGAGGTGACCTCGATGGCTCAGCTGCTTGGAGAGCGAAGCCCAGATTTGGAAACGGTTGGCGAAGAACTTCTGGCAAACTTATTAGCAAGCTTTGAAACCCAGCTTGCGCGTGCCGACCCTTAGGCGCTACTCCAGGCAATATCCTTGCAGTTCCTTCTAATTTCTCGAGAACGGGGCTGGCTATAAGGACTGGAAAGCGCTTCATGCTTTTTCAGGCTTCCGTTATGATGCGCGCCCATCCAGTCGGCTCCAATCCAATGGTTTTGTCGGCAATTTAGCTTTCGAACTGATGAACACCGATGAGTAGCGATCCTTTATTAGCCACCGATGTTGCTAGCCGACGGACCTTTGCGATTATTTCGCACCCGGACGCAGGCAAAACGACGATTACAGAAAAGCTCCTGCTATTGGGAAACGCGATTGCGATTGCCGGGAGCGTGAAGGGCAAGCGCGGGCCACACGCCACCTCGGACTGGATGAGTATGGAGCAGGAACGGGGAATATCCGTGACCTCATCTGTCATGCAATTCCCCTACCGCGAGCGCGTCGTCAATTTGCTCGATACCCCAGGCCACGAGGATATCTCCGAAGACTCCTATCGAACGCTCACCGCCGTTGATTCAGTGCTTATGGTGATCGACGGCGCTAAAGGTGACGAAGATCGTACGAGCAAGCTGATGAACGTGTGTCGCCTGCGCGATACACCGATCATTAGTTTTGTAAACAAGATGGATAGGCCGATTCGAGATCCGATCGAGCTCCTCGATGAAATCGAAGAAGTACTTCAAATACCCGCGGCGCCGATTAACTGGCCGATTGGCATGGGTGATCAGTTTTTGGGGGTTTATAACCTGTATACCGACACGATCCACCGCTTTGAGAAAGGTCACAATGCGGTTCTCCCTCCTGATGAAGTAATCGAGGGTTTGGGGAGCAGCGAGGCTCGAGAATTACTAGGCGACGAATACGATGTTTTCGTCGAGGAAATTGAGCTGGTGCGCGGTGCAAGTCACGAGTTTGCGGTGGAGCCCTTTCTGGCCGGCAAGCTTACTCCAGTATTTTTTGGCACTGCGCTTGCGAATTTCGGTGTTCGGGAAATGCTAGATGACTTTGTAAAGTGGGCCCCACCCCCGCAGCCGCGCGACACAACGGAGCGAACCGTTCCAGCAAATGAATCCGTATTCAGCGGTTTTGTTTTTAAGATTCAAGCGAATATGGATCCGAGGCACCGAGACCGCATAGCGTTTATGCGCGTATGTTCCGGACGCTATAAAAAAGGTATGAAGATGCGCCATGTCCGTGTCGGCAAGGACGTCAAGATCGCCGATGCGGTGACCTTTAAGGCCGGTGAGCGAGTCATGGTTGAAGAAGCGACTGCGGGCGATATTATTGGACTCCACAACCACGGCACAATCCAGATTGGGGATACCTTTAGTGAGGGAGAGGCTCTCACCTTTACCGGTATCCCTCACTTTGCTCCTGAGCTATTTCGTCGCATTCGCCTTCGCGATCCGCTCAAGTCAAAGCAGTTGCAAAAAGGGTTGCAGCAGTTATCGGAAGAAGGTTCCACCCAGGGCTTTGCGCCGTTGAGCAGCAGCGAGCTGATTGTCGGCGCCGTGGGCCAGTTGCAGTTTGACGTTGTCGCTTATCGCCTTCAGGACGAATACAAAGTCGAGGCGATATACGAACCAATCAGCGTTTACACCGCGCGCTGGGTACACTGTGAAGACGAGAAAAAGCTTCAGGAGTATCGCAGTAAAGCAGCGGATCAGATATCGATAGACGGTGGCGGATATCTC
>ERZ1740059.2037-NODE-2037-length-10074-cov-4.017666_pt1 | contig 10074 bp, 8 predicted proteins | sample MGYA00581744_ERZ1740059 | MGnify/ENA primary metagenome ERZ1740059 (study PRJEB43018, sample SAMN04849738) | marine metagenome | isolation source: floating plastic debris | place: Pacific Ocean | collected 2008-08-28 | study: EMG produced TPA metagenomics... | reverse complement strand
CAATTGCGGCTCACTGGCTGTGGTCGTTTTTATTCCAGCCGTCTAGCCAGATTACCCGTCAGGATTTACAAACCTATAGTCCGGAAGCCACTCAACTTCTACACCGATTGTGTGCTAAACGACACTGGAAGTTTCCAACGATTCAGAAAATTGATAGTGAACTACCCATAATTTTTTCCTACGGATGGCATCCACGCTACAGTCAGCTGGTCGTTAGTCAGGGGCTACTGAAACGTTTAAAACCCGATGAGCTAGCGGCCATTGTCATCTATGAGATGGGTCACTGGGCAAGGCTAGATTGGATATTTTTTTCTACCCATGGTCTACTGCTGCAGGCTTGTCACCGCGCTTACTGGTTCTTTGCACAAGCAGGCAAAGAACGCCCCATCTTAATCAAGGCGGCGGCTGGCACATTGGCAACAGTAAGCTACTGCATTTTTTGGGGGCTAACAAAATTAGGCTGCGGCTTGGCCCGCACTCGCACTCCCTACCGAGATCGCACTGCCGTCGAGCTCACCGGCAATCCAAACGGGCTTGTCCGTGCTCTGGCCAAGCTTTCGACTGCCGCCGCAGATGCCATTGCTCAACAGGGTTACACCCCCCCACTGCTAGAAAGTTTAGAATCAATGCTGCCGTTTAGTTTAGAAGAATCAGGAACATCAGTTCAGCACTATGCTTGGGGAGCTTTTAACCCATTACGGCACTGGCTATCGATCAATCAGCCCCATCCACCCTTAGGGGACAGGCTTTACACCCTTGGTGCTTACGGACGTCACTGGCGGCTAAAACCTAGTCTTAACTTTGCTCGTTTGCAACTCAAAAATGGTGCGCGTACCCTTTCCTTTAGCGACTGGCAGGATCTGCTTTTACAGGGTGGTGCCTGGTCTGGGCTGATCGTCGGGTTGGGGATGGCCTCCATCATGTGGCTGGTGGGTGCGATCGCAACAAGCCTTGATGTTCCCCTACTAGCCTGGCTCTACAAAGACCGCAGTATCCTCGTGGGCATCCCTTTGATCTGTCTAGCCACCGGCCAGCTCTTGAGGATTAATCCTTTTTTCCCAGACATTCCCGAGGAGCTTCCCACAAGCGAATCGCAACTGGCAGCATGGAAAGTAGATACTACGCTTACCCCTCTTAAAAACCAAACTGTAACCATCAACGGTGTCCTCACAGGCCGTCCTGCGTTAGCTAACTGGCTAGGACAAGAGTGGCGAATAAATAGCCCTCAGGGCAGCATTAAACTGCACCATACGACTTATCTCGGCCCCTTAGGAAATATCATGGGAATTTCTTCTTGGCTCGGTCGGCCGATACAGGTCACTGGCTGGTTTCGCCGAGGCCATCACCCCTGGATTGACATCGAACATCTCCGAAATTGTCAACATCAAATAAAGCTCGCTCAACACCCCATCTGGGCTGCCATCACCAGCCTTCTGCCCCTGAGCTATGGCCTTTGGTTAATTTTCAGAGGCGGCTAGGTCAGTTGCCAGTCAGTTCAATCGCTTCTCAATAGCTGCAAACCAGACCAGCAAACTTAATATTTGCGCTTCACATCGGTGAATGTTAAGTTTTATTAACGAGTACTGATTTCCTAACTCCAGTTCAAACTTCAGGTTTGACATTTTGTTGCTAGGTATCGGGTTCTCCTACTCTCAACACAGCGAACCAGCCTTAATATAGGGCTGGTTTTTTATGCCTGATCTATCGTTGTTTTTTACCCACATTGAAGCTACGGATCATTTACTTGTTTCAATCATCTCACCCCTGCCACTAAAGAGGTTTACCCATGAAGCACCTCTAGCAGCGAAAGCAACACAACAACCCACATATTTGTCAGCACACTCTACGTTATCTTCAGGTAGCTTCACTAAAAAAACCACTCAATAACTTGGCTTGGCATCAGACAGCGTGATACCTTGAGATAGTAGAGATACGGTCTAGTTCTCATTACATGAAGTGAGATATCTCTCGTGAATATGGCAATAAATCGTCGTCTTAGTAGTTAGTAGTACTAAAATCCAAAGGTGACTTTAAAGGACCGCTCAAGCAGGATTTCTAGCTTGTCAACTTCATCAGCGTAGCTGCTTGTTTATAGTGGTCAGTGGTTTTTACTACAGTTCGTCACTTACTAAGCCATTTCAAGCCACCGTTCTAGTTTTTTCCATAGGCTTTCAAACCCTGGTAATCCAGTTAATCGAGTTTGATTTATCCGGCCACCACAGTTGTTTTTTTAGATTTGTTTAAGAGGTATCCCATGTCAGTGCGCTTATATATTGGCAATCTACCCCGTGATCTAGAACGCGAGGAGTTCGAAGCTGTTTTTGCAGAAGACGTTGATAATATCGTTTCAGTTAAGTTGATTGCTGATCGAAAGACTGGCAAATGTCGTGGTTTTGGTTTTGTAACTGTCAAAACTGACGAAATTGCAGATACTCTTGTAAGCAAGTATAACGGTCAGGCTTTGCAAGACATCACATTAAAGGTTGAGAAAGCAATGCCTCGTACCAAAGAGAATGAGGGAGCGAATGCTTCCGCATCCAACGGTGGTGGCAATAATCGCAAAGGCGGTAAGCGTAGCGGTGGTGGAAATCGTAAGCCCGCAAGTTATTCTTCACCCGCTCCGGAAAGCACCCAGCCCGATCCACGCTGGGCATCTGATTTAGCTAAATTGAAAGAGATGCTAGCTGCACAAACAACTGCTTCTTAGTATTTTTTGCTTAGCATTGACGAATAGACGCTACCGCTAGCGATGTAAAAATATGCAGAAGGGGTCAGGAGATATACCTTCTGACCCCTTCTGCATATTGACTGTGATTAACGTTGCTGATTTGATTTTTCAGAAAAATATCCGTTTACCAGGTCCAGGCAAATTACCCTTTTGTTTAGAGTATTGCATCCCCTGAATCAGCAACAGCCTCTAACTTGCTTCAAATTAAGAAGCTCAGTCCTGCGTTTAGGATTGCGTTTAGGGTTTTAAAGCACTCGAGCCCGAAGCAAGGCGGGTGGTAAACATAGCAGCTTACGCACCGTAGGAACAAATGCTCGTCTGCTAAAAACATCATATTGATTTTCAGCAATCACATCTAGAATCTTCCGATAAAGCATGAGTGCAGACCAAACAGGCCAGCGAGCATCTGGACTAAGAACACCAATACCACTTTCAGCCTGACGATAGAACTTCAACGCTCGCTGAATCTGAAAACGCATCAGAGATCGCCAACGTTCATCAATCACTCCATTCATCAAATCTGCTTCGCTGTATTTGAATAACTCAAGATCTTCAAGCGGTAGGTAGATACGACCACGACGGGCATCTTCTCCCACGTCGCGCAAGATATTGGTGAGCTGATTTGCAATCCCTAGAGCAATAGCCTCTTCTGTAGGACAAGGTAATGTTTTGGCCCAAGGTGCCGTGTTGTAGTCAGGATCAACACCCATAACAACCGTAGACATCAACCCCACTGTGCCAGCCACTCGATAGCAATATAGCTTCAAGTCCTCAAAGGTTTCATATCGAGAACATTGCAGATCCATACGCTGACCATCGATCATGTCGCGGAATGGCTGAATGTCGAGGGAAAAATGTTCCAGTGCATCCACCATAGCCACATCATAATCATCTTGAGGACGACCTAAGAACACAGACTCCAGCTGCGCTTCCCAATCATTCAAGGTGTCTTCGGTTGTGAACTGAGCAGACGGTCCATCAACCAATTCATCAGTACGACGACACCATACATAGATCGCCCAGATTGCCCGTCGCTTAACTTCGGACATCAGCATCGTACCCATATAGAATGTCTTCGAATACTTAGCTGTAATCTGTCGACAGCGCTCATAGGACTCATCTATAGAAGCCAACTTTGACGCAGATGAGACATTGGTGGTGGGTTGCAACAGCATGGGTGTCCTTCTTAAGCAAAAAGCGTCACGAGCTAGGAGGGAGTCAAAAGCGTGGTTGATTTTCTGACCAGGATCTGACAGATAAAATGCGCTCTACTGCCCTCCAGCATTTGCAAATGCTTAAGGACAGGGTTACTCACATGTCTTCGTGGATTTAATCCATTATAGCTTTTAAAGCGTTACACTCTGCTACTGTACCGTAACATTTACCTTAAGCAAGATTCAATCAGTCAGTCAACTGAAACCGGTGCAGGCTACGTACAATCAGCTAGCAACCTCCCTTAGCAGCACGGTACTATAGTTTGCTGGTAAAGCCACGAAGAATTCACTTCACTCCTGAGCTAGTCAGGCCCGTCCAATCCTAAAGTATCCATCCTCATGACTACTAATTTTGACTATTTGAGACAAACTGATCCAGATATTACCGCCATTATTGAAAGTGAGCGTCAGCGTCAACAAGACCATCTGGAGCTGATTGCTAGCGAGAACTTTACATCACCAGCTGTCATGGCTGCCCAAGGTTCTGTTTTGACCAACAAGTATGCGGAGGGATTGCCTAACAAACGCTATTACGGTGGTTGTGAATTTGTCGATCAGGCAGAGGCAATGGCTATTGAACGCATTAAAAAGCTGTTTGGGGCTAGTCATGCTAACGTACAGCCCCATTCAGGCGCTCAAGCTAACTTTGCTGTATTTCTAGCTTTATTAAAACCTGGCGACACGATCATGGGGATGGACCTTTCCCATGGTGGACATCTGACCCATGGATCTCCGGTCAACGTTTCAGGCAAATGGTTCAAGGTTGTCCAATACGGTGTGAATCGCGACACTGAACAGCTAGACTACGATGCCATTCGTGAATTAGCACTTGAGCATCGCCCTAAGATAATTATTTGTGGTTATTCCGCCTATCCTCGGACAATTCATTTTGATCGGTTTCGAGCCATTGCTGATGAGGTTGACGCCTATTTGATGGCTGATATCGCCCATATCGCTGGATTAGTTGCCACCGGCTATCATCCTAATCCCATCCCCCACTGTCATGTCGTGACTACTACAACCCACAAAACATTGCGAGGACCTCGGGGTGGATTGATTATGACCAGCGATCCAGATTTGGGCAAGAAATTTGACAAAGCTGTCTTTCCAGGTAGTCAGCGTGTGCTCTTCCGATCGTCAAGGAGGGCCACTTGAACATGTAGTAGCGGCTAAGGCCGTAGCATTTGGAGAGGCTCTTAAACCCGAGTTCAAAACTTACAGTGCCCAGGTAATTGCCAATGCTCAAGCCCTCGCCACTCAACTACAGGCACGAGGATTTAAGGTGGTGTCAAACGGTACCGATAACCATCTGGTGCTGGTGGACTTGCGTTCTATTGGCATGACTGGCAAACAAGCCGATGCCCTAGTCAGTATGGTCAATATCACCGCTAATAAAAATACAGTACCTTTTGACCCTGAATCGCCTTTTGTCACCAGCGGACTTCGCTTAGGATCGCCAGCTATGACGACTCGGGGTCTAGCAGGTGAAGAATTCAAAGAGATTGCCAACATTATTGCGGATCGGCTGCTATCGCCTGAGGATAGTGATGTTGAGACTGACTGTCGGAATCGTGTCGCGGCCCTTTGTGAACGTTTTCCGCTCTATCCTCACCTCCGCCAAAACCAGGCTGTTTTTGCATAGACAATTTCCCTGTTATTGAGTTGGCTGTACATCGGCTAATTCATGCTTGTTTTGCTATCGCTGTTGTAGCTGTTGTATAAGCATGGCGAATACGTCAGGTTCTTATGACGTATTCGCTATTTCTGGCACAGCTATACCTGATAGATTTCTTTGACAAATCAATAACTGCCGCTTTACCCCGATAATTAGCACCTTGAAAGATTCAAAAATCCTGCTTGGGTGACGGTGACGACTGTGTGTACCATCAACCCTGTGAGTTGAGTTCATATAAGAGCTTGTGTTGTCTTCCCCATCCACTGTCACCCATGCCGTTTCAGATATATCCCTTATTGGCTTTTACGCTGTCAGCTGCTGTCGTACTCGTATCCACACCGATTGTTAAAAAGATTGGGCTACACAGTGGTCGCGTGGATATGCCTGGAGGACGTAAAGTTCACAAAGTTCCTATGGTCAGGTTAGGAGGCGTATCCATCTTTTTAGGTACAGTGGTTGCTTTGCTAATCGTTTGGAACACTGGCGGTTTTGTGGATGCCCAGGGTCAGCAGCTAGTTAACGAACCGGAAGCTGAGATCTGGGGGGTAACACTGGGAGGGTTGGCATTTTTCCTCATTGGGTTGTTGGATGATTTGTTTGGGCTCTCGGCCATCAGTCGTTTATTGATGCAAGCTGGTGTAGCCGCAATCACCTGGCATATGGGAGTTGACATTGCCTTTGTCTCTATCCCAGGTATGGGCATTATGCAATTGGCTCCTTGGATAAGCCTGCCGCTGACAATTGTCTGGCTAGTAGGCATGGCAAATGCTATCAATTGGATTGATGGATTGGATGGCTTAGCTGCAGGTGTTTCAGGTATTGCTGCCATTGTTATGATGCTGGTGGCGCTGTTTATGGAACAACCTGCTGCCGCAATCATTGCAGCAGCTCTGGCTGGGGGAGCTCTGAGTTTCTTAAAGTACAACTTCAACCCAGCTCAGATTTTTATGGGTGATGGCGGTGCTTACTATATGGGCTTTACCCTGGCAGGTATCGGAGTAATCGGGCTGGTGAAGGGGGTGACAACCGCTGCCGTATTTTTACCTTATTTGTTGATCCTGGCTGTTCCCATTTTAGATATGTCGGCCGTTATCCTGGCGCGTCTGCGCCGTGGCTTGTCGCCCTTTGTGGCTGATAAGCGTCATTTACACCATCGGCTCTTAAATGCAGGGCTTTCCCATCGTTTTACAGTTTTGTTTATCTATGCCCTAACACTGTGGGTCGGTAGTTTAGCATTGGCTTTTTCGGGCATGCCTAGCGGTGTTGTCTATGCACTGGGTTCAACAGCACTCTTGAGCTACACTAGCTGGCGGGCGAAACGCCATGCCAGGTGAAGGTATTTAATTTTAATTTAGTAAGGATATTGATATGGAGTGAGCAATTGGCCGACGTCATATAGGTAGAACGTTTCCGTGATGGCTCCCGAGCGCTGAGTTTCAAGACTCTCTAGTAAATCAAACCGCTCAAAATAAGGAGCGTAAGTGGCTCGAATATTACTTTGGTCATCATCAGCAATAGAGAGAAAGAGTCCTGAATATCCTAGCCAGTCCCTGGGGTTAAACCACACGGCATGTCCACGCGGATCTTGGGTAAAGGCCATTACAGGTGCTGAGGTAAGAGGGCTAAGGGCCATATCTACATAGCCGCTTAACCAAAACTCGTTGGTAACGAGAAAGTCTGCTGCTGCGATCGCATCCTCCACATCTCCCACCTGCAACAATCGCCGCAGCTGAACTACATCAATGAGCGTTGTTGTTGGATCTGCCGCTGGGCCAATGAGGGGCACCACACCACCAGGTTTTTGTAAAGTGCCCAGTGCCACATGACCCAGAGAAAAAATCAACAGCGCTGCGATCACTAGAGCACTCCCCACCAGCCAGCGTCTGACCCATACCGCAGACCAGTCTGCGATCGCGGCAGCCAGTAGCAAGCTCAAGCTCCATAATCCCGGTGCAGGCCAGGCTGGATAAATACGAGTAAGACCGCCCAAAAGGGTAAACCCAACTGTAATGGGCAACCCCAACCACAGGATAAATCGGTACTTTAGATCGCCCCTAACCCCCTGCCAAAGTCCACGTCCGCTGACCCACCACAGCGGGAAACCAAGCGATGGAAAAAGATAGGCGATGCTCACCAGCCAAACACCGAGCACGTTTAGCCAATTAAACTGAAGGGTACTGGCATCACTATCAAATCGAGTAGACAGGTGAAACCCAAAGGAGAGCCACTGGTGCTGCATATTCCAATACACTAGCGGCATCAGAGTAGCTACAAACAACAGCAGCGCTACCCCAGTCCAAACGGACACTAGCGCCCTGCGATGACGGACACTGGTGAGACAAAATCCGACCAAACTCAGACCCAGCACAAAGCCATGGTATTTACTTAGACAGGCTAGCCCTAGCAGGAACCCAATGACCGCAAGCTTAGCAGTAGGCCGATAGGGATGTTCTACCGGAAGTTGTTCTAGTTGTTCTACCGGAAAAAATTCTAGCGTGGCAACATATATGACAGCTGACCACCAAAAAATTAGGGCGTTATCTGGAGCCGCCAATAAACCAAAACTAAACACAAATAAAGGACATAGCGATGCGATCGCAACCGCCCACATCCCCACTACTGGCTCAAACAACCGTCGACCAATAAGATATAGCAGCCCTGTACTGAAGCCGTATAGCAGAAGCGCCCCTAACCGCAACGTCAGAGGAGAGAGATATCCTGTTAGCCAGGGCCCCACCGCTGTCGTTAGGGCAACCATGACAGGATGGTCAAAATAACTCCAATCCCAATGCTGGGTATATAAAAAATAGTAGGCTTCATCAAACCCTGGCGGCAGCAGCCAGGCAATCAGTATCCGTAGCAACCAGGAACCGACAAGGACTGCCATGAGCCATCCAGGCCATGGCCGCCTTGTTTTTGCAGTGGTGATGTTGCTTCCCATATCTGCTGGCGGTCTCCTTGATGTGCCTTTGTCTGTCTCTTTCAAGTATCAGATCAAATCAACCAGAAATGCTTTACCATCAACCCACACAGGGCATTTTCTCAACTTTTTTAATTTGACACCCCATTGCGTTTAATCATGATGACCGGCAGCGCAGAAATTATATGCGTGGGAACCGAGCTGCTGTTAGGGGACATTCTCAACAGCAATGCCCAGTATTTAGCCCAACAGCTCGCTCAGCTGGGTATTTCCCACCATTATCAAACCGTCGTTTGAGTCATCCCCTTTCGTTTTACACGAGCTATCGCCATCGCCTGCGAACGATCTCGACTGATTATTTTTACTGGCGGCCTTGGCCCTACCCCCGACGATATTACAACGGCGACTATTGCTGACTTCTTTGGCGTGCCCTTGGTAGAAAATCCAGCGGTGCTGTCCGACATTACGGCTAAATTTGCGCAGCGCGATCGCATCATGAGTCCCAATAATCGCAAACAGGCTCTTATCCCCAAGGGGGCAGGGATATTGCCCAATCCACAAGGGACAGCCCCTGGCATTTTGTGGCAACCTCGCCCTGGGCTACACCTCATGACCTTTCCAGGAGTACCACGAGAGCTCTACACCATGTGGCAAACCACCGCCATTGCCCATCTGCAAAATCAAGGATGGAATAACGGTATTATCCACAGCCGCACCCTTAAGTTTTGGGGAACTAGCGAATCAGGGTTAGCCGCCAAAGTTGATGATTTCCTTAAGTTAGAAAATCCCACAGTCGCCCCTTACGCTAGCGATGGTGTGATTAAACTACGTATTTCTGCAAAAGCAGAATCCCTAGCCGCTGCAGAACAACTGATTACCCCTGTTGCTGAAAAGATTAAGCACATTGGCGGTATGGACTGCTTTGGAGCAGATGACGATACCCTGGGTCACGCTGTTGGACGGCTGCTGCTCAAGCACCAGGTCACCGTATCAACAGCCGAATCCTGCACTGGCGGCGGTTTGGGTGCCATGATTACGGCAGTTCCAGGCAGCTCTACGTATTTTATGGGAGGCATTGTCTCCTATGACAATGCGATCAAAGAGCGACTGCTCGGTGTTTCTGCTCAGACGTTAGCGAACCATGGTGCCGTCAGCGCTCCAGTGGCTGAACACATGGCGGCTGGGGTACGCGAACGCCTAAAAACCGACTGGGGAATTAGCATTACCGGCATCGCTGGCCCCGGTGGCGGTAGCCTCCAAAAACCAGTGGGATTGGTATTTATCGGCATCGCAAATCGCACAGAAGCATGGCACATTGAATGTCGGTTTGGCCATCGTAAAAGCCGTGACTGGATTCGATTAATGAGCTGTAATACGGCTCTAGATGTTCTGCGCCGGGCCCTGCTAGGTCAGCCTCAAGCTGAGTAGATACCGACACAAACTAGCAACACCTTGATCATTTCTGTCAATTCGCTATCATAGTGAATACTTCCGCAAGTAAGTTTACTGAAGTTTACTTCGAGTTGATTTGCTGGTT
>ERZ1740059.2036-NODE-2036-length-10076-cov-4.534877_pt1 | contig 10076 bp, 7 predicted proteins | sample MGYA00581744_ERZ1740059 | MGnify/ENA primary metagenome ERZ1740059 (study PRJEB43018, sample SAMN04849738) | marine metagenome | isolation source: floating plastic debris | place: Pacific Ocean | collected 2008-08-28 | study: EMG produced TPA metagenomics... | reverse complement strand
GGCCAGAAATTCTTACACCAACTGTGGTCAAATGTGGATTAGAAAATGAACAAAAACTAGGTCTAAACACTGGGTAAACATATTCTAAAGCTAGAGTTTATTGCTATACATGATAGATCTCTGAGTAAATGGCATAGATGAGGATAAAGGAGCAATTCCTTTCTAGCCAACTGTGGAGCTATCAAGCCTGCAGTTTTACATATCTTGACTACCACAATCACTGTTCGACAAGCACAGTAGCAACAACTGGAGTAACAGGGGCTGCCTTTTCTACGTAGGATTGAGACTACTTGCTTGCGAATACCCATCGCAGCATGGGGGAGCCACAAAGGTAGTGGCAACGACCATCAACTCCGATCACACCGGCAATGGTTGCCACCACAGAAAAAAGATAATGGCACCAATAAGGACACTGTAGGGATTATTGAGCTTATCAAGAAAATTGATATATTTGGGACCAAAAATCTTATTCAGGATAATCGCTGCCATGACAAAAAGTGTGGCGCTAACCTAATGGGTTTACACAACTGCTGATACTGACTAATTACAGATTGTCCGATCGTTGTCATCAATATCTGGGCTAGTGCGTAAATAGTCAGCAATTAAGCCACAGGCAAATTCTGTGTCATTTAGCTCGAGGATTTTATCTAAGTGCCAAATAATAGCTGTCTGATCACCACTACCTGATACCAAAAACATGCCATCAGGACTAAAGTCTGTAAACTCAATATCACCTGTATGACCGTAGAGTGTATTTAACAACGTTCCTTCTGTTGACCAAAGTTTGACTGTTTGATCAGTACCACCTGAAGCAACAAGGTTACCGTCAGGGCTAAAGTCTGTATCGAATACTTCTCCCCTATGGTCCGCTAACGTATTGAGAAGACTGCCATCAGTTAGCCATAGTTGTACCGTACCATCCCAGTTAGCCGTGGCAACCATATCACCGCTCGGGCTAAACGCAGGAATAACCGCACCTATGTCTAGTGTGGACTTCAGTGTATCGTCCAGCTGTTTTAACACGACCTGATTGTTTTGTTGTGCAATTGCCAGCTGCTGACCATCTTCGCTCAGATCTAAACCCAAAATGCCATAGGGTTGTTTGATTGTTTGCAACCTTTGACCAGCCATATCCCAAAGACTGATGTCGCCTTTAATACTGCCAGAGAGCAACGTTTGGTTATCAGGGAAAAAGCGTACAGCCATAACGGAGCTAGTATGGCCCCGAAGCGTTTTGTCGAGTTTACCTGTTTGGGTATTCCAAAGCTTAATGGTGCGATCGCTAGACCCTGATGCTAACCGACGACCATCAGGACTAAACGCTAGAGCAAAAGCTCGTGACGTATGGTCTGTCAAAGTTCTTATCCACTGACCACTAGCCTGCCACAGGTTAACACTCCCATCCTCATGGGCAGAAGCTATGACTTGACTTTCTGGTCTAACCACGACTTCAAAAACGGAGGAGGAGGAGGGCAAAACTGTTTTGAGTGGATGCTGGATCTGCCAAACACGCACCGTTTGATCTTGACTTGCAGAGAAGAGGTGTTGCCCGTCAGCACTAAAAACAACATCGTGAGCTGCTGATTGGTGACCTGCAAATGTTTGTAGCAAACGTCCTTGCAACGTCCATAGCTTGACCATACCATCGTCACTGGTTGAAGCAAATGTTTGTCCATCAGGGCTGAATGTAAGATCGCGAACAACTGCCCCATGGGCCTCTATGGTTTGTTGTTCAACCACCTTTAGCGATGACTTTTCCCGTTGCCAAACCTTGATAATGCCCTTTGAATCTCCCGAAATTAGGTGGGTTCCATCGGGACTCCAATCTAACCCTTGGGTAGGCGCTTCATGCTGAGACAAGATTGTCTGTGATGAGCCGTTGACTTGCCACACACGTACTGTGCCATCACTGCTGGTCGAAACTAAATACTGACTATCGGGGCTAAAGATTACATTGGCAACACCACCATCATGACCGGCTAAAGTTTTAACCGTTTTTCCACTCTGGTTCCAGATTCGAATCGTGCCGTCTGAACTAGCTGATGCCAAATAGTCTCCACTGGGTCTCCTATCTACACTAAAGAGTTCGGCCGTATGATCTATGCCCCAAAGCCCTGTATTAGAGCCAGAAAATCAATTAATTTCCTGGGCGGCATAGAGTGCGCGTTTCAGTGTGGCATCTACCTGGTCAACTAGGGCTGGGGGTGGCGTTTGGTTTAATGCATTTAACCGTTGTTTTGTCTTAGCACTGACCACAACAGCATCTAGGGTTTGTTGGGAAGCCAGACTGCCCTGGGCAGAAGACATCAGAGCTTCAACCTCACTAAGGCGGGCCTGGTTTTCATTGCGTAAGGCTCGACGATATTGCCCAAAAGCCACAATGCTGAGTGCGATCGCACCTACCATCCCTAAAGAAACAGCTCCCAGCAAATACCGCTGCAGTTTACTAGCTCGACGTTCTTGGTCTAGTCGCGCCTTGACCTCTTTAGCCTGAGCAATTTCAAACTGTTGTTGGGTCTCTTGTCGATCTAAGGTCTCACTGGCTCTGAGAAACTGATAATCTAAATTGTCTAAACTCTTGTCTGTGGCCCACTGTTGAGCATCCTGTAAGGCTTGTCCTCGCAGTAGTCGGGATGAATCTTTTTGGTCGGAGACATTCCAGGACTGGAGTGCCTGGGAATAGGGCCGTAGGGTAGCTAGCTGTTGAGCCACCCAGTCTTGGTTGAAAACAGCAGCATAAATTGGATTACGAATGCGTAAGGTATTTTGCTGTTGAATCACTAACCCCGATAACAGCAGCTCTGTTTGTTCTAAACTGTCGTCGGTAGGGATGGATTCTCCTGCTAATAGCTTTTGGTGTAACCCTAACAATCGGCCTGCTCTAGGCTCATTACGGAGGATGCGATCGCGAATGGTACGTAAATGCTCCGGTTCATCCTGGGAATCCCAATAATCAATAATCCGATGTTGAACAATCTGAGCGACCCAATCAGCATCAGACAGAGCCATAGAATTTTCCCTCGCCGCTGGTTCTTGACTCACAACAGTGACCAGCTGACACAGCTTCTGGGTTAAAAATGGCTGTCCTCCAGTCCAATCCAGGATAGCTTGCAAGACTGTTTTTGGCTGTCGTTTTCCCACCGCCAGACCATTGGCTAAGTGGGCCGCTTCTGTCATGGAGAATCCATTTAACGTTACTCCGTGGCCAATGTTAAACGGGGTACGGGTTTTATCTTGAATGAGATCTGCTGGGGTAGCTACCCCAAATAGGACAAACGTGATGCGCTGAAATTCAGCATCGAGGGCTCGCTGGTTGTAGCAGTAGCGCACTAGGGCAAAGAAATCGTCTACAGCAAAGGGCAATGCTAATATACTGTCGATTTCATCCACCATAATGAACAGACGCTGGTGAGAGAGCTGCTGAAGCAACACATCCCTGAGAAATCGACTGAGGCGCTGCACCAGGGGAATCTCTCCCTGCTGTTGCCACCAGGCACGCAAATCTGCCATGGAAAAGTCAAAGGGCGTATCCGTCTGAAGACCGCTCGCCAGTTCTCCTAGAATGCCCTTGTACCACTGCTGGGGGGTGATCGTTTCAGTTCCCACATTGGTCATATCCAATGTGAGGCACTGATAACCATCTTGATGTAAGCGTTTTTTAGTTCTTACTAGCAGCGATGACTTTCCCATCTGCCGAGTATTGAAAACATAGCAAAACTCTCCCTGCTGCAACATCTGATACAGCTCGTCATCAGCTTGGCGAATGACGTAGGTGGGATCATAATTAGTTAGCGTGCCGCCGATTTGATAGCGCATCTGATCCAGTACTTGTGAATCCTCAATCTGAAATCTGCTAATAAGCTACCAACCTACGAGTAATACAGAGTGTAAAAAGATGCAAAGTTATCCTCTTAGGAATAAGGATTTTATAGCATCCCTATCTTGGGCACTGGCTCCGTCTAATGGGTATAGTCTATCCCTCGAGTGCCACCAGGTCTAGGCAAATTGCAGTTTTTCTAGAGCGGTGCATCTCCTGAATCAGCAATGACAAACAAGCCGTATCATTTTCTTACGTAAAATTGATTCCTTATTATGTAGTGGTTTAATCAGGCCAATACGCCTAGACGCAGGGCGTCGAAAGCTGTTCAAGATTGCTCTGTAGAATTTTGCTTCAGACCATGATCTTGTGCAAGATAAGTCGTTTGTGACGGGAATGCAAAATCTGTCCCTGCAGCCTGAACAATATCGTTTATCTGGAGCAGAATATCCTCCTGAATATTCAAAAACTCAGGAAAGGTGACCGTATCGACATAAACAAATATTTCAATATCAAGCGAGTAATCACCATATTTAATAAATCGAGCCCTGGCCTCTTTCTCACTTCCTTTCATTTCTAATAATTGAGGATGAGCTAGAATCATCTCTCGTAGTTTGGTTAATACTGCTCTGAGTTGCTGAGGTGTTGTTTCATAGCGTAGTCCTAGGATCTGTCTGAGCAGTATGCAATTTCGTCTGCTGCGATTGGTCAATTCCAACTCTGAAAATTTAGAATTTGGCATTGAAATCAAATCCCCATCTACGGCACGAATTCGGGTTGAACGCAGACCAATTTCCTGGATGGTGCCCTCTCGTTCTCCAAAACGACAGCGTTCACCTACCCTAACCGGACGATCCACCAGTAAAATAAGGCCAGCAATGATATTTTCTAGGGTAGGTCTAGCTGCTAGCGCCAGTGCCAATCCACCAATTCCTAAACCTGCCAAAATAGGGATAAGAGAGATACCAACCCGCTCGACCCCCAAGATTAGAGTTGTCGTACCAATGGTCACACTTAGCAGACGAGAAATCGTTCTAATCATGCTAGCATCTAGGCTTTGAGAATTAATGCGAGGAAAGGCAATGATCGTTTCCGCCACACTGTTACCAATGAAAAAGATCGTTAATGCTACGACAGTCCAAAGAAAGCTTTCTAGAACAACTAATGATAAAAAAAGAATCTGCCCAGTTATATTGATCAGCTCGTCTAAAACATAATCTACTGTGATCAGGCTAATAATAGTCACAATGGGGGGAATAACAGTTTCCCATGTACGCCGAGGTGGTTCTAGTGCGCCAGCTCGCTGCTGCGTCCAGGTTAAGACTTTATAAGGATTCCAAGCCGCAATTAACAGTACTACACCTAGCGAGATCCACTGCCAGAGGGCCTGATCCCAATAGATCGCCTTCAACCTTCTTGGAAGACGCTGAATCCATTTTGAGGATAGGATTTGACCAGGATTGGAAATATAAAATCTGTAAAAGTCTTCGGTAGAATTGGGCTTATAGGGCAGTGCTTTAACCTTTTCATAAAACTCTTCTAAACGAGCACCTGTCTCGGATGAGAATAAAAATTCTCCTGCTCTAGGACCTTCATTAATTTTTACCAGATTAATTTCTGTATTTGGGATGGTCCATCGAGAGAGGTCCTTATCTATCTCCAAGTCATCAGCATCAGGAATCTCAGCATAGGGAGGAATATCAACCCGATCTAGAATTTCCTTTAATAAGATGGTGCCTTCAATAGCAGCATCTTTTTCTAGTCGAGGGGGCACTTCGCTCGTATCTAAACAGTCCATAGCTCGCTCAAAGAGGATTATCCCTGGTGCGACCTGTTCTTTAACAACCGCTGAGGGGAAAAGCCCAGGCTCCTTCAGATACTGTTCATTAGCCGCCATGACAATCCTATGAGACTCATTGACATTCTCGATAAAACTTCGAATAGTAGCTTGAGGGCTGGATGTATCTGGGGGAGCCAGGGGATGTTCCACAGCGAAAGCTGGCAAAAGGAATACATGTGTGCTGCAAAGTATCGTTAGTAGCAGCAATCGAACACAGATAATCAAGTATCGCCATGGTTGTTTCATTATTAGATGAGCGGGCATTATCCAGTTAGGGCTTGTTAAAAATATAGGCTCATGATTTTAGCTATGATAAGTATATTCGGTAAGCTTGTGCAGGAAACGTAGCGTGGAACATTGGTGGGGTTTTAAAAATGTTGTTTGGGGCCCTCCGAGTCCCCCAAACTCCCTCGGTAGGGCGGGAGCCCGCTCTACAACCCAACGTACTAGGTTATCTCTAATGGCATGAGGTTGGGGTTACGGCAGGGGTAATTATATTTGTTCTCGACTGTCTCTAAGTAAAAAATTTTGAGACATAATGCCTTTCTTACTTCAAACCATTTTTCAAAAACTTAAGGAAGGTCTGTACCTTAGCGGTATGGTACAAATCAATATGGGTTACTAGCCAGAATGGAATATCCCATTCATCCTGGTGTGGCCAGATTTCAATTAAGTTAGAGTATTCACTGCCTCTAAAAGCTGCCATAAAACCGATACCCGTCCCTGAGACTATTGCCTCATCTAACACAAGGGCACTGTTACTTCGGAAAATAATATTGCTTTCAGAAACATGAGCTCGTAGCCAGATATTAAACTCTGCTCGAAAACTGGGGTTGGCATACCCGACAAAACTATGGATTGCAAAATCATCCAGTGTTTGCGGGTTACCATTGCGAGAAACATAGTCTTTGCTGGCGTATAATCCCATTCTTAATTTGGGAAAAGGGTGAACAACATTGTCTGGGTGTTCTGGTTTGGGACCCGTGCGGATGGCTACATGGGCTTCTCCATAGTCAAGACGAAAAATGCGATCGCTAGCCATATAGCGCACAATAATATTTGGATATTGGGTTTGAAAGGTATTCAATACCGGCATTAATATCGGTGTGACAACATACAAGGACGTCACTACAAATTCACCCGATAATTCTGTTGCCCGTCCCTTGATGCGCCCCACCAGTTGACTAAATTGTTCATCCGTGGTCTTGGCCACACGCATTAAATCTAAACCCACTTCTGTCGGCGTATACCCACGCGAGTGTCGCTGGAAAACCTTTTCGCCTAAAACGGCCTCCAGCGCATCAATATGACGTATTACTGTGGCCCGATGCACCCCCAAATACTCGGCAGCAGCACTAACAGTTCCTAACCGAGCAACCTGATAGGCTGTTCTGATCTCATTCCAAGCGTCCATCATGCTACGTATCCATCACACTACCTTAGCAAAAACGCACACATGATGTGCATATTAATGGAATTTACAACATTTTTGCGACATGCCAATATACCGTGGAGCAACCTCACATAGAAACCATCTCAAAGTCAATTAATTGCTACGGGCAAATTATAGATGCCCCTACATCTAGGGTGATGTCCATATAAAATCGAGCAGTAAACCATGAAATCAATCACGAAGACGGCCATATTGACTGGTTCAACTGGAGGTATTGGGCTAGAGATTGCAAGAGGTTTGGCCATGCAAGGTTGGGATCTTGGATTAGTCAATCGTTCTCAAGAGAAAACTAATTTTCAACTGGAGGAGCTCCGGAAATCCTATCCTAATCAGGAGTTTGTAGGATTTATCGCAAATTTGATGGATACATTAGATATCAAGAGAGTCGCTGCAGAAATTGGCTCAAGATATACTGAGGTATCTGCCCTTTATAACATTGCGGGACTTCTAACTGAAAAACGTGTCATGAGTGCTCAAAACATTGAGGGGCACTTCGCGATCAATACGTTAGCGCCCTACTATTTAACTCAGCTGCTGCGAAAAGAACTAAGTGCAGGCGCAACAACTAACCGTCATTCAGTAGTTGTCAACTTTTCTTCCAGTGCCATGAACGGTGTGAAAGAACTAGATGTAGCAGCACTGACTAATCCAGAAAGTATTGGAGGTTTGATGGGAGCCTATGCCGAGTCGAAGGCAGCTCTGACTGCCGTCAGTCATTTAATGAAAGAAGAGTTATTAGAAGATGGCATCCTGATCGAAGTCGTAGATCCAGGCCCAACGAAAACGTCAATGACTGGATCGAGTGATGGAATGCCTTGGTTTTTGCTTTTGCTACGCCCTTTGATATTTAAGTCAGCTAAATTCCAAGCTCAGAGACTTGTTGATGCTGTTGAGACAGCAGTTAGTGAGGGAAAATCGGGACTCTTTATTTCTGAAGGTAGACGAAAAGCATACCCTTCAATCACTTTGAACAAGCACACTCAAATCGAAATCAAATTGCTGCTTGACAAACAAGTATAGCTATTTGCTGTGGAAGATATTCAAAAAGATGCTGTTGACTGATTAATCTTTTACTGGTTGCACATAAAAATTATATCTTCACCCAGTCAAACCAAAGATGACATTTTTATTCCCAACAGCAGGCAGATCTCATTTGAGCTCATAGGGAACTCACAACTATTTATACTATGAAACCTTATCGCCAAACAACATCCACACTTTTGAAAATTTCCGCCATCCTTTGGGTGATTTGGGGACTTGTCCATGCTTTCGCTGGGGTTATGACTATCTCCGGTGACACGGCAACTGCAGTCTCTGGAATTGCCGATAGTGTAGACCCTGCTCTACTGGCAATGGAATATCCTGATGCAGTTGGTGGCATCATTAATCAGCACGGCTTTAATCTGCTTTGGGGTGGCGTCGTTACCATCATTGGCGGCATATTTATATGGCGCAACAATGTTGCCGCCATATTTATCTCGGCCCTGGTTGGTGGCCTGCTCGATGTCGGATATTTCATATTCATCGACCTTGGTGGCTACAACAAGTTTGTGCCTGGAACCGTGATGACAATCATCTCAGCCTTGGCCATTAGCTTGAGCTTTTACGCTTATTTTGTAAACAGCAAAGAATAATTAGATAGAGTGATCTAGCAAAAGCTGAGTGTTAGGAGACATCACTATGGGACTTTTAGTGGATGGAGTTTGGCAAGATAAACAGTATGACACTGCCAGTACAGGAGGGCGTTTTGTTCGCAAAACCTCACAATTTCGTAACTGGATCACCCCTGACGGTAGCCCAGGCCCAACAGGAACAAAAGGCTTCATAGCTGAATCTGGACGCTACCATCTCTATGTGTCCTATGCTTGCCCCTGGGCACATCGCACACTAATTTTCCGAGCTCTTAAAGGATTGGAGAAGATGATCTCAGTGTCTGTGGTTCACTGGATGATGGGGGAACAGGGTTGGACCTTTGAGCCTGGGGAAGGGGTAATTGCCGACCCCATTGTTAACGCCCAATACTTACACGAGATTTATACCCATGCCAATCCTCACTACACTGGACGGGTGACCGTGCCAATTCTGTGGGACAAGCAAACCCAAACTATCGTCAATAATGAATCCTCAGAAATCATTCGCATGTTCAATCATGCCTTTGATAGCTTGGGAGCAAGTCTAGGAGACTATTATCCTAAATCTTTAAGAACAGAAATTGATACTTTGAACGAGCGTATTTACAACACTGTTAACAATGGCGTTTATAAAAGTGGTTTTGCTACTACCCAAACAGCTTATGAAGAAGCGGTTACCTCTCTGTTTGAAACACTTGATTTTTTAGAAGAGCGGCTTTCAAGTCGGCGTTACCTGATGGGCAATCAGCTCACAGAAGCCGACTGGCGGTTATTTACAACACTGATGAGATTTGATCCGGTGTATGTTGGCCACTTCAAATGCAATATTCGACGCCTTGTGGACTATCCCAATCTGTGGGCCTATGTGAGGGATTTATATCAGACTCCAGGTGTGGCTGAAACCGTTGATTTCAGACACATCAAAAATCATTATTACCAAAGTCACACGACGATTAATCCTACGGGTATTGTGCCTGTGGGGCCAGAAGTTGACTTGATGGAACCTCATGTTCGGGAGGTTTCAGTCGGGAGCTAGTGTTCAATTCTGTCTTAGCACCCTAAAAGCTTGAGAAGTCAGGGATATCTAACATCGTAATCGACTCATCTATGTTGCAAAAATGCGCATTAGATGAGCGTATTTCAGTAATTGATATAACAAGATGACAGAGCTATAGTTGTTTCTATTATTGCAATAACTAATTAAGTAAGGGGACCAGGCAAAGACATAGATTCTTTCTTTCGCAGTCACTAATAACCAACAGTGATAAAGCCGATCGCTTAGGCGAATGCACATAAATAAAATCCCAATCGCAAAATTATGTCGTAGGATGTCCT
>ERZ1740059.2034-NODE-2034-length-10080-cov-9.621646_pt1 | contig 10080 bp, 8 predicted proteins | sample MGYA00581744_ERZ1740059 | MGnify/ENA primary metagenome ERZ1740059 (study PRJEB43018, sample SAMN04849738) | marine metagenome | isolation source: floating plastic debris | place: Pacific Ocean | collected 2008-08-28 | study: EMG produced TPA metagenomics... | reverse complement strand
AAATGCGTGAAAATCGTCGTAGCCGTCGTCAAGGGTTCCTTTAAAAGTTTTTTTGAAGAAAAAACTTACAGGGCACCCGTCAACAAGGCGTTAGCTAACTGATTCGACTCTTGTTCAAATATTATTTTTAAAAAAGTTAATTATGCTGTGTTCCTTGAATAAAAAGGGATTCGACACTCCCTTTTTATTCTTCCCTTCAGATGTGGCGTGACTTATCCAAAAATTCTGCTAAGGTAAGTAGAAAAACTATGGTAGAAAACCTGATTTAACCCAGATTATACTCATGGGCTTAGGGCAATGAGTTTCTATAATAGTTACATCAAAAAGGATAAATCCACGAGGCATTAATGAAGCTTAAAAAATTATCCCTCTTCGCTGGTGCGATCGCTATTGCTTTTAGTATCACTCCCTTAGCTGCAAACGCCCAAGTGAACTCTAATGCACCACAAAGAGTTTCTCAAGCCAAACCCCAAAGTCCCCCAGACTTAAAGCTATCTCAGAAGCAAATCGGCGAAATTAATGAAATTCGCTCTGATACTCGCACCAAGATTCAAAACGTTCTCACACCCAAGCAACGTGAAAAAATCAAAACTGATTTGGAAGCGGGTAAAAATGCGCGTCAAGTTTTTGCATCCATCCAGTTTAGCCAGCAACAGCAAAATGAGTTGAAAAACATTATGGAAACTTCCCAGAGACAAATGGAAGGAGTCCTAAATGCTACCCAGAAGAAAACATTAAATGAATGGCGTAATAATCTACGCAGCCAACAGCAGAAAAAGTAAGTTAATAGTTTTACTTGGATAGTAGCATTAGAGGTGGACAATATTGTACCAATATTGTCCACTTTTTATTTTCATGAAATTTAAAATTTATTTTATAAATCGATAAAGCCTGATGTCCAAGCTATATTTATAGGGTAGCAACAGGAAGATCAAAAAATTACCATAAATGTAATTTAACATACTGGTTTAATTCATATTTACTGTGTAACTTAAATTAAAAATGGCTAATTTTGTGTTGATTGATTGACAAATTATTCAATAGTTGACAATTAAAATTAGGTCTCACCTTCTGGAGAGTTGCATCCTAGGAGCATAAATGTACCTCAATACAAAAAGCTGGATAATCGCCGTTTTAATCGCAGTAAGTTTAACTAACTCCAGTTGTAATGCAATATCAGCTTGGGAACCAGACAACGATCGCTTTGTTATCTCCCAAGCTGAAAATCCCCAATTCCAGAATTCAAAGATAATCCATGTAATTAATCGTCTCAGCTTCGGTGTGACTCCCGGTGATGTCGAAAAAGTCCGAGAAATTGGCATAGATAAATATATCGAACAACAGTTGACACCCGAATCTATACCAGAACCACAAAGCTTAAAAAATCAACTTTCTCAACTGCAAACTCTGGGCTTAACTCCCGCACAATTATTTTCGCAATACAGCGTCAGACGTTTACCAAAACCTACTCCCGAAATCAGGAAACAAAGGCTAAAAAAAGAAAGATTGATTCAACAACAAGCAGTAAAAGCGCGATTGCTCAGAGCAACCCAGAGTCCCCGGCAACTCCAAGAAGTAATGGTGGATTTTTGGTACAATCACTTCAATGTATTCCACAATAAAGGACTTACCCGATTGTGGATAAGCGCTTACGAAGAACAAGCAATTAGACCTCATGTTTTCGGTAAATTTCGCGACTTATTAGGTGCAACTGCCCGTCATCCAGCAATGTTGTTTTATCTGGATAACTGGCAAAATACCGCTCCTAACAATCGTCCCAAGGGAAGATCTAAAGGCTTAAACGAAAATTATGCCCGCGAATTAATGGAACTCCACACAATGGGTGTTGATGGTGGTTACACCCAAAAAGACGTTATTACCTTAGCTAAAATATTTACTGGTTGGGGTTTCCGTAATTCCCCTCGCAAAGTAGAAAACGGTTATGATTTTTACTTTAATCCCAAACGCCACGACTCCACCGATAAAGTCTTTCTAGGTAAACAAATCAAATGTTGCGGCATTGCAGAAGGAGAACAAGCTTTAGATATTTTGGCAAAACATCCGGCAACAGCCCGTTATATAAGCTATAAACTAGCTCAGTATTTTGTCGCAGACGAGCCACCAAAAACCTTAGTAGACAAATTAGCAAAACGCTTCTTAGCAACAGATGGCGACATTCGCAGTCTACTAAAAACTTTATTCAAGAGTTCCGAATTTTGGGATAAAAAATATTATAACGGCAAATTTAAAACACCATATCAATACGTAATTTCCAGTATTCGAGCCACCGACACACCCATCGACGACTTCCCTAGAATAAACAGCGTACTGCATAGAATGGGAATGCCCTTGTATGGCAATTCCAGCCCAGACGGATATAAAAACACTCGAAGCGCCTGGTTAAATCCCAACGGAATCAACTGGCGCTTAAGCTTCGCCAATACAATCGGTAGGGGAGGATTAAAAAACAGAAAGAATAAAAAACAATCTCGTGGCGCTAGAATATCAATTGATTCAGTAGAACTAGCAAATACCCTCGGTAATAACTTTTCTCCAAAAACCCAAGAAGTCTTAAACACCACCCCCCCAAATCAACGCTCCGTCATCATCCTCGGTAGCCCAGAATTTATGTACCGATAAATCAAGGTTCCCGTCACCCACAGCCGTCGAGAGGCTGGACGGCAGTCGCTTCAACGGAGGGGACCTCCGCAACGCGCTGCCTCGGCTATAGGTACAAAGCCCACCAACGCGAGGCTTAAGGCATCTTTATACAGTAACGGTATAACAACTAACAACTAAATGAAACGCCGTAAATTCATCCAACAAGCCGGAATTTTATCTGCTTCAAGTCTAGTTGCCATCGGAACTAATGCGATCGCTAGCGTGAGCACGAGCGCTACTCCCAACTCGAAACGCTTGATAGTCATTTTTCTGCGTGGTGCAGTTGATGGGCTTAGTGTTGTGGTGCCCTACACCGAAACAGCTTACTATCAAGCTAGAAAAAGAATTGCCATTCCTCAGCCAGATAAACCAGGTGGCGTATTAGATTTAGATGGAAAATTTGGACTGCATCCCAGTCTTGCTGCTTTAATGCCTTTATGGAAGCAGAAAAATCTTGCATTTGTTCACGCCTGTGGTTCCCGAGAATCTACCCGTTCTCATTTTGACGCTCAAGAATACATGGAAACTGGTACTCCTGGAATTAAATATACTAAAGACGGTTGGATGAATCGCCTTTTAGCTTCAATCTCTGGACAAAACAATCCCATCCAAGCTGTAAATGTGGGTTCCACTATTCCCCGTATTTTAGCTGGAAATGCGCCTGTTGCAACAATTCCCGCAGGACGTAGAGTTGCCAAACGTTTACCTATAGATAACCCCAAACTAACAACCGCATTCGATAAATTATACAGCGGTAACGATGCCCTAAGTAAGACATATCGCGACGCAAGGGAAGCCCGTGAAGCGTTAATGGAAAATTCAGACGTGGAAATGCAGCTAGCGAATAACGGCGCACCCTTACCCAGAGGTTTCGCTAGAGATGCTCAAAGGTTGGCAAGATTAATGGTACGCGATTCTAGAATTGAACTGGCATTTGTAGCTTTGGGTGGTTGGGATACCCATATTAATCAAGGTAATTCCAAAGGACAACTAGGGGGACGTTTACAAAGATTAGGTGACGGTTTAGCAGTTCTTCAAAAAGAATTGGGTGAAGTGTATAAACATACAAACATAGTAGTAATATCCGAATTTGGTCGTACAGTTAGAGAAAACGGAAACGGGGGCACAGATCACGGACACGGCAACGTCATGTGGTTATTAGGCGGTAACATTCGTGGTGGTAAAGTTTACGGTGAGTTTCCCGGTTTATCTAATAATCAACTTTATCAAAGACGGGATTTAGAAATAACTACTGATTTTAGAGAGGTAATTACCACAATTTTACAGCGTCACATGAATTTAGATAAAGCGAAAATTAGTCACATTTTTCCTAATTATACGCAAAATCAACAGTTACCGATTATTTAGCTTTTCCTAAATTCCATTCAAAAAATCAGGAAGTTCGAGGATATGAAAATATAGCAATCCCAAAATCAGAAATGTGTAAGCAGTTGAACTTCCTAAGCCGATGAGTAAATCTTTCTTGAAATTCTTTTGTTTTTGCTCAAAAAACATATCGGTAGCGCCGATTTGCATCATGAGGATACCTAAAATATTTGATATCCAGTATCCAACAATTGTAAAAGGGATAAATAAGTCCGGTGAAATCCAGCTAACAAGATAACCAAAAAGATAAGCAATTGGTAAGTTAAAAAATAAATCATTCCACCACGATAGCGGTGAAAGCATATAGCCAATACCTATTAATAAAAAAGCTTGCAATTTTTTGAGCATTTATTCAGTTATTAATTATCATTAGTCCTCTAGTACTCTCACAAGCCAAAATTGCGGGGTGAAGGGGTGTGAGTAGTGAGTGGTGAATAGTTTTGATAGTACCACTTCTAGTTCACTTGGTGGACTACTAGGTACTGGCGTAGATTAACCATCGGTTAAATTTTCAATTAATTTTTGCAGCTTTTTCTCTAATTCTCCAAGGGCTTCTTCAGGAGAAGTTTTGTCTATATCATGAATTAACCAATATTCAATCTTATCCACCCATTTTAGAAAACGTTCTTCCATCAAAGGACGATGTTCTGATTCATCCACAGCGATAATTAAATCAAATTTCTGGAAATCTTCTTCAGTTGGAGATTTTGGGAAACGTTCATCTGGTGGTATAAATATCCCGCGCCCTTTGAGAGCTTCAACTGCATAAATTGAAATTGCACCAATATTATTAACACCACGCTCAAGTGCTAAACCTCGCGAATCAGCTTTCCAATCTAAACTTTTTTTTGCAGCCAACTTATTGAACAACTTTTCTGCAAAACGACTGCGGTAATAATTACCCGTACAGAGAAATAATACTGTTTTCATCGTGAATCCTATACTACCAATAAAATTTAATTAAAAAATCATAAAGATGTCAAATCTTACCTGGATATACAGTCTTATTTTTATGTAACTTATTTTAGATTGCAACAGTCATAATAGGAATAATGCCCTCGTTACATTCTTGTAGCCGGGCTTTTTTCAGTTAATAGTTATCAGTAACCAAATAACCTCTGTATATTGTATAACTTACTTATTCCTAACTAACCCAGAGAATAAGGAATAAGAAGTGTACCGAATCTTTTTAAACAATCAAATAATATTCCTATAGGTGCTGCCCCTCGGAGCTGATTGATGCTACGTCTGTAATCTTGAAAGGGCAAGGGGAAAAAGCTTCAGCGAAGAAACTTATATGAGGATTGTCGTCAAGTGGCAAAATACAGCTTTGACGGGCACCCACGAGGATTTTTTTAGGAGAAAAAATTTGGCAGGTAACCCTTTGACGGATTCCTATTCTATTTGACAAAAGTTAGGTAAGTTTAGTTATTTTTTAACAAAATAGCTCGAAACTGCATAAAGAGCTTATAGGAGTACCCATAAATATATAGAACACCATAAGAAACTCTAATCAAGCTCATGAGGTGCAAAGCGATTGTAAATTAAGTTAGTTTTTATGTCTTGAATAAAAATGAGATTATTTTGATATCGGTATACATAGGAGAAAAATATTCAAAATAACAACATAGGAAGATTTTAAACTTATGGAAAAACGTCAGAATCTGGTAAATAAGTTTTCTAGCTTTCTCAGCTTGAGAGACGATAGCCATCAACTCAGATTGATTTGGCAGATCGATCCTGAGCTAGAAAAGAAAATGAAATTAAAAGTAGAAGCAGATCCAAATGCCAAAGAAAAGTTTTGGGCGCAATATTTTATCCGAGTTTTATTAGTTCAATATCAGTCAAATCAAAATCTACTTCAATTGAATCCAGAATGTAGTTTACCTATAGTAAAAAGGCACTTATCAGCATATTTACAAGAATCATGCCTCAAAGCTGCTAAAGAGATACATCGCGAGTTGAAGTATATTAAACATAAATATTCTGTAGAAGAATATTTTCAAATAGCAAATATTGCTGCTAGTTCACCCGGTAAATTATTCAAAAGTTTTAATTTTGCCCGGGATAAGATTAATATAGAAGCATATGCGATCGCAGCTTTCAAAAGATTTGTTCGCAATCAAATTTATCAACAAGACTTGGAAGCAAGGAGAACAAGATTTTCTAATTACGGATTATTGCGTAATTTGAGTGTAGCAGAATTTAATGAATCTTTAGTAGCGCAAAATTTTCAAAATAACCAAATTATTTTATATCGTCTAGCTTGGCAATGCTTCAACGAGATTAGTGAACTAACACCTAACCGTTTAAGTAACATAAAAAAACCGTCAAATGCCGATTTCACTGCGATTGCTAGTTATTACAATCAAAGATGCGAACGACTTAATTTTCCTCATATATCTGCTAACTATATAACAATTGAAACAATGCTTTCAAGTTGTATCCATGCTGCGAGAAACTATCGTGCCAAACAATATCTAGCTTTTGAAGAAAATTACAATATTATACCCGATGCACCTTCTATATTAGATGTGCTGATACAACAAGAAGAATGGCACCAGGTGCAAGTTATTGTTAAAAAATTATTCACAAATATGCCGGAACTATGTAAAATAATTTTTCAGTTATGGCAAGGATTAAATTTAACTCAGACTGAAGTAGCAAATATTCTCAAAGATAAATATCCGGAATTACAAAAACAGTATCAAGTAGCTCGTAAATTGAAAAGATGCAGCAGAAGCATATTAAAGAAATTTGCCGAAGAATGGAATCAAATTAACTCGGAGGTATATGTGAATGACGATCGAGATATTAAAAGAATAAAATCAGCTTTAGAACAATGCTTAAAATTATATTGTAGAGAAATCTATTTCTCTTTTTTAGATAAAAATATTAAAGTATTTACTGATGAAGAAAAAAACAATATATTGAATAATAATAATTCAGTAAATAGATTAAGTAATCAACAAACAAATTACGACTTAGAACCTGAATCTGATTTTGTAGCAGCAATCAAATTGAAATTAGTAAAATTATTCCAATGCCAGCTTGAAAATAATATGTGTTTGCCAACTAACTCTCTATCAAGAGTAAATGATAGGATAGTTGATTTTGTAAATGAATGGATAGAAAGTAAGTAAGGTATTTTTTATGACAGGAAATAGGAAAATGTTTAATATAGATGATTTGAGCATAATTTATCCCGAAAATTTATGGTTAGAATTTTCAGCATTAGAGCAGGAAAAAATATGGTATAAAACTGTCATAAATAGGTTTAAAAATATAGATAATTATCACGGGGGTTTTGTTAATTTCGTCTGTTTAAATGCTTTCGTCAAATGGTTAGAGGATGAACCAGATTTACAGGAAAAATTCTATATACCTCCCCTCTCTCAAGATTTGCATTTTAATAGATGGGAATTTGTAAATGGAATTGAGCTAACTTTTAATCAAAATCGTATAGTTTTAATTCCTAGCGAGCAAGGTGATATTAGTGAGTTTCGCATCCCTCAAGAGTGGGTTGATATTCCTGATTGGGCCGCTAATTATTATCTGGCTGTACAGTTAAACATAGAAGAAAACTGGCAAAGAATATGGGGATTTATTAGCTACGAACAAGTTAATCAAAAAGCAAAATATGACTCGATCGATAGAACTTATTGTTTAAATAATCGGGATTTGACTGCGGATATTAATATTATGTGGGTAGCCCAAGAACTTTGCATGCTTGAAAAACCACAAGTTAAACCTTTACCAAGTTTATCAGAGGCTAAAGCACAAGAAATTATCAAACAATTAAGCAAACCAACTGTTTATTCACCTCGCCTGGATATTAACTTTACTGAATGGGGAGCAATATTAGCATCAGATGAATACCGGCAGATTTTATACAATCGGAGAATACAAAATTTACAAAATCAACAACTCATGGATCCTACAGGTAAAGTCGTACAAAAGTTGAATTTATGGTTTGAAAATGTCTTTAATGAAGGCTGGCAGTCTGTTGATGATTTCTTGAGTTTGACAAATACGACAGCCTTTCAATTCAGAAGCGATTCTGTTTTAAATGAGGTTTGCGTCAAAGGCGCTAAACTTATTGATTTGGGGATGCAACTAGAAAATACATCTGTAGTATTACTAATTGGTTTATCACCGCAAATTGATAATAAAGTTGGTATCCGAGTACAGCTTTATCCAGCATTTGGGGAAAATTATTTACCAGCTAGCATCAAATTAACTTTAGTTTCTAAATCGGGAAAAAGCTTACAATATGTTGAATCAAGAAGTTACGATAACTACATTCAATTGAAAAGATTTAAACTACCCTTGGGCAAATTTTTTAGTATTCAAGTAGGTTTCAAAGATATCAATATAAAAGAGAACTTTGTACTCGAAAGCTTTGCCTACTCGGAAATATGAGTAAATTAGTCCTATTGAATTTGGGAAAGTGTAACTTGCATTGAACTGTTCAAAACTATCCGTAAACCTCACAGGGATAAAGTGATACTTTTAGCAATTTTGCATATTAGCGAATGGAGAGGGGTTTTGAATATATTGCACTCAACCGAAAATCACTATACTTGACTCTCATAAATCACTATTTATTTATGTAACACTTATTGGATTGATCTGCATCAGTTAAATATCTGTTTTCTATGAAACATCTAGAAACTTTGATAAGCGATCTAAAATCATTGAATTGATGCTTACTCCCTTCGGGCTCTAAAATTACCGATATAATTTCTTCTCCCCCTGCCCCCTGCTCCCTGCTCCCTGCCTTCGACTAATGGTAATCTTCTAGCGGGATAGGAGTAAAATTGTTGGGAATATTAACTAGATTGCTTAACCTATATATGATGTCCTTGTCAACCCTAGCGTGGAAATCCCAATCCCTATGGAGGTACCTTGAGTTTTATTTTCGCCGAATTACTTGAGAGTTACCAGTTTAGTGATAGTTAGAGGACTTACGCAATTGTCACAAGATCCTGGTTGGTGCCGTACACTCACCGTCTTATTATTGGGTTAAAAACGAAGCATAGTGTCACAGCACCCTACAAAGAAAATGTGCCAGTTGCGTAAGTCCTGAGTTATTAAAAAAATATTGATATTTAGTAATTGTAATACTTGATTTATATTTTTTTATATTTTCACACCACGCTTAAAAATTGGATAAACTAATGCAGGTAAAGAGTTCCCATGAGAGTTTTTTCTCCTAAAAAAAATTCTCATGGGTGCCCGTCATATTTTTTTGTATTAGAACAATTTAAGGATCATTTAAGCAACAGTAATTCAGAAGAATGAGGTAGGAATAAGGAAATGAAAATGAGAACCCTAGGAAGACTGAAAATATTAACTTCAATTTTGATACCAAGTATCTTGGCTACGGCTTGCGCTGAAAATATAGCTTCGGATACAACTGTGCCTCCAGAGACTTCAAAAAATTGTATTACTAAAGAACAAGTCACTAGTATCCAAAACACTTGGGCTGATAGTATTGTTGCCATCGGCAAGGCATACAAGGATGGCGGAGACTATAAAGCCTTAGCGGCAAAAACTGTTGACGATTTATACGGATACGACGAAGGTACAGTTTTATTTAAGCCTACGAAAGCTTCAGAAGGGCAGTTTCGTCTCACGGAAAAGGATGCAGTATCCTACTTTGTCAAAGGTGTTGTCTCTGAAGATCAAGGTTTTGCCCTTCAACCCTGGAGTAAAGTTCGATTTGAAAACGCGGGAATGAGCATCGCTTGTAGTGATGCTGTGGCTATGGGGAACTACTATTTCACGGATGCTAACACTAACAAAGAAGTGAAAGTGGAGTATACCTTCGGGTATCGTAAAAACTCCGATGGAAATCTGCTTATCGATCTTCACCACTCTTCTTTACCATTTCAGCCGACGAAGTAATTCTGGCTAACACAGAGGAATTTTCACATGAAAAAACGCCTTCCGATTCATCGGAAGGCGTTTTATACGAGACGTAATATATTACGTCTCCAAATATTAAATTATTAACCGTTGATTGCGGGA
>ERZ1740059.2033-NODE-2033-length-10091-cov-4.335094_pt1 | contig 10091 bp, 8 predicted proteins | sample MGYA00581744_ERZ1740059 | MGnify/ENA primary metagenome ERZ1740059 (study PRJEB43018, sample SAMN04849738) | marine metagenome | isolation source: floating plastic debris | place: Pacific Ocean | collected 2008-08-28 | study: EMG produced TPA metagenomics... | reverse complement strand
CTCTTCGCTCTATGCTCGAAAGCAACGTTTGGAGATCCCTTGCGAGCGGTTCTTTTTTCACAAATCGCACTCAGCAAGCCATCGACTCTAGAAAATTTGAGCTTCCGATTTATCGGCTCTTCCCAAATAGCATCATAGGTTTTTGGCTGGCCGCTGTTTAGATTGATAGCCACATTGTATCCTCGCTCCACCTGCTATTCCACTTCGGGAACTCTTCAACGATCTAACCTGTCAACACGTCCACACGTTAAGTTTTTAATTTTTGAACACTTTAATTTTTGACCACTTTAATGCTTGAACGTTTTGACTATTCGGGTGCTATAGGGTTTATCCCATTGGCTTCAAAGAACTGGTTCAGGGCACGGGCAAGGAGCGCTTGTTGGGTAATTCCCAGTTCAGCCGCTAGTATCCGAACTTGCGTATTCACCTCAAGGGGATAATAGCCGCCGACCATCTTTGTGTTTCGGCGGGCGGGTGTTTTCTTTGATTTCGGTGTGGTGGGTTGCTCGGTTTCGAGGGGTGCTTCAGTCGGTTCCTTCGTTTTAACCCCGGCGTCGGTTGCGATCGCATCTGTAAGTGATTTTCGTTTAACCATCTTCCAATCTGTTAACTCCTCAGCGTATTGACTTTTTAATCTGTCAACACGTTAATACTCTAGCGTGTTAATTATTCAATTCCTTAAGTACCCACCGCCAAAGCTGAGAAATCTCAGCGGCGGCTTTCCCGCTAGGTTCGTATTCGGTTACGCCTTGCCCCGCTGTAAAGGAATGATTGAAGGCTACGCGCTGCCCAATCGCAACCGGGCAAAGAGGAAGGCCGATAGATTTGAGTGCATTTTGAGCGTCTATCTTCAGCCCTGCCGTAGGTACTGCATTAAGAACTACAACCCCTTGAGCTTTAGCTAAGTTCACCAAATCAACCGTATGGGTAAGCGCTCTGATATCTGCCAGGGAGGGCCGACAGGGGCACAAAACTAAATCAGCATTACGGCAAGCGGCGAGCGCTGTTGTTTCGCTATGGGGAGCCGTATCTATAAATACGAACTCGGCTCCGTTGTCTTCAGCGCTATTCAGCACCTTTTCAAGCTGATAACCTTGAATACCTAGCACTCCTGGATCTTCGCCGTCGCGTTGTTCGCCCCAAACTACTGCCGAGGCTTGCGGATCTAAGTCTACTATTAGCGCTCCATCGCCTGCTGCTACCGCTAGGTTTATCGCTGTGGTTGTCTTCCCGCTTCCGCCCTTATTTGTAGCGATCGCTATTTTTAACATGCTGAAACCTTAAGCCGTTAATGTGTTGAATTATTAATGTGTGAACCTGTCAACAGGTTAATAGATTGAAAAGTTAAACCGTCAAGCTATCAAATATCTGAAGGCTATCATGCAGACGGCTTAAATTGCGAATGGGTTGGTGCTTGCCTGTTCTATGAGACGTTTTGTGGTTTTCTGGAGAACGGCTGAAGTACCCTGTGAAAAAGTGCCGGTGAGCAGTGAAAACGCTGAAATCGTTTCTCAGTAATGATTTCAGGAAAATTATAAGTGAAGCCTCCTTTGTTTTATTTCAGGTAGTTTTACCCGTTTTTTAAGTTTCAGTGGCCAATACGGGCGGCAATTTTACCGCGCGGGCACTATAAACCTGTTGATTCGCGGCTGTTGAATAATGCAAAAAGTTGAAAAAACGCTCGATTTCCTTCTTAGGTTAGGGATGATGATGATAGTCGGCACGGTTGCGACTTTTATGATTTCTCACGGCTGGCTTGATGGTGACTCGCCCCTTTTGAAGCTCATCGGTTGGGGCATTTTTCATTGAGCGAATGTGTTGAATGTCGGGATTTTTGCATAACCCCCCAAAAAGGTATATTCCAAATCGAGACAAATAAGACTCACTGAACCTATGGAAATGCCTTAGCTTATACATTCAGTTGTCGCCGTACATAAGCTAGAGCTATAACTCGCCGTTTTATGAACCCTGAAACCCGCTAAGCACGTTGATAAGAAAATCTAAACAGTCGCCATCTGCACCCACACCCGTGCAAGTGCTAAAACCGGCTTTCTAAGTCCAGAACAATGCCGTATATTGTTCTGGAGATTCGCAATTAGGCGGCTAGATCATGCAGTTAATGGGGCTTTCACATATTCCGTTGCGAAAAACACGGCGGAAGAAAGAAAAGGAAGCGCCGACTAAGTTTTTTACTCTGGGCGAAATTAGATCGATGTTGATTGAAGCGGCTGGCTCACGGAAGCGGCCTGAACTTGCGATCGCGCTCATCGAAGTTTCTTTTAACCATGGGCTGCGCAACAGCGAAGCGGCTTTACTCCAGTGGGAACAGATTGATTTTGATGCGAACACAATCACAATTAATAGGTTGAAAGGCGGAGCTGAAGCTGTTGTACATCCCATGATTGAAGATGACCGGGCGGTGCTGCTGGCGTTGAAGGAGATGTATGAACGGCGGGGCGTTAAAGCTAGCCGCGAAGTGTTCAAGACTGAAAAGGGGCACGGTTATATCAAGGTGAAGCCGAAGAAGTGGACAACCAAAAACGGCGAAGTACATGAAGGCGAAACTTACACAGCTCCCGGCCTGTCTGATTTAATTAAGCGCATTGTGAAACGCTGTGGCGGGTTCGTTCGGGGTGATCTGGCTTCTCACGGCCTGCGGCATTCGTGCGCTACCTACTTGGCGAAGGCCGGGAAAACTGAGCATCAGATTCAACAGTGGCTCGGCCATACGTCAGGGAAGAACGCTAAGCGCTATATGGGCCGTGTCCTGCCCGATGTGGGTGCTGCGCTTAAGAAGCCCCTTGTCCTTCGATTAAATTAGGTTGATTATGTACCAGTGGGGAAGGCGTACATTTGTGTCACTGGTAGATCTCTGTTGAGAAATGTTGAATTAAATCTAAAAAAGATTATCGTTTTCTAATCGCAAAAAGCGTTCTATTAATCAACTTTATCCCCCTGTTGTAGCCTTAACCCATTTCTAGAAGGGCTCTAATTGCGATGGATGGCAGACAATATAGACTTTTCCCTAAAAGCTAAAAGAGGCTTGATTTTTAGCAGCCTTTAAACGCCAGAATATCTACTTCTCAGGGATCTATCACAAATCAAATATACCTTCGATAAGTCCTCTGAGAGAGAAGCCTGTAATTACAAGTTTGTAAGCAATACCGATCCAAGAAACAAGAGTAGTATCCAACAACCAAGTAGTAATCTCTGAGAAAAGTGGAAACCATTCAAACTTGTCATATGTAAACCAATGATGGATGCTACTAGACACAATGAAAGCAAAATTTATTGGAGCTAAGATAGCCTGAATACATATTGTTATAGAAACTAGTATTGATCGAAGTACTATAACGATCATGCCAAAGAACCTAACTATAATTGACATGCTTGAATATGGATCAAGAAGATGGACGAATCCCGCCATAGCCCCGCCAAAAACTGTAAGGACTGCAAGAATTATTCCTGCATAAAGAGACTTTGGGAAGAGGTCCATGTCTCTTACCCTGAAGAAGTCTGCTAGAAGGTAGAGAAATCTCACTTGAGAGAATATGCCAAGTCCCGTAAGACAGCTAATGAAAAAAAAGGCTAGAGGTGGCATGAGGTTGCTCTATATAGATGTGTCGTTGCTGTGTGTAAGGTACATGTACCTAATCTGACGTAGCTGTAAAACTACTTCCATACACATTATGAGATGTCTGAACAGTCGCTATAACAAAGTGCTAAGAGATCTAATCCGTGTCATAAAAATAGAAAAAGCTTGTCAGAGCTACAGTTCTAGTACTCGCTAAGAAACCACTACAAACAAGCTGTCTTGAATTCCTGATCTAGTCCTTCGAGTAGTAACGCTGATGCTGTTGGCGAAGTCAATTCTCAACGCTGAACGGGTCAGAACTCGTTGACTCAGTCAAGAGACCGATAATGAATTCACTGGGTTTGAGCCGTGATCGCGGACTTCGCCACCAGGGGCCAAAACTACTCATCCCTCTAGTACGGGTGTTTCAAAATGAGAATTGCTGTGCATAAGAGCTTCTACTTTTTTCGAGTTACATAAGCAGCTATACATACAGCAAAAACAAAAAGAATTAGACATATGACAGGAGGTACACCAAACCCTATCAGAGTTATCGAGGCAGCTAGTAATGCAAAGGCATATATGGCAAAGAAGATCCACCAGGCAGCATCATCAAACATTCTATATAAATTCCTTAAGAGTTAAGAGGTCGGTGTTCAGTCACATGTCAGCTTAAGGCAAACAGCACTCTGATTTTCAATTTTCTATAGCTGAATAACTATCGTTTAAGAGGTTTAATTACCAGTGATAATTCGTCCAATACTGATAGCTCTCAGAGCACCATCTAATTTATCAAGGGCTTGCTCCCCAGCTGTCTTCTCAACATAGTACGAGAAGTTTTTATCATCTGAAATGTTTACAGCTATCTTTTCATTTCCGTCGATATCAAAGTTGTATTGTCCGCTGCCGGATGCTGTGGTAAAGTTTGCAGCTCTCGTTCTACCTTCTTCATCGAAAAGTAGATGGTTTGCTACATTATCGCTATCATTCACAACGTTCAATGATTGTCGTTGGACACCAGCGGCATCCATCAGTATGTAGCCGACATCTCCGTTTGGGTTGACAATCTGCTGGGTACGGACGATTTTATTGTTATCAAACATTTCGCTAGCAGCTAAACCGTCTGTCTGAATGATGGAGCCGATATGAAGAACGCCATCTTTTCCAAACATAGAATTACTAACGCTACCATCCGCAGCTGTGGATAGAAAAACGCCTCCGCCTTCTGCATTATTATTGTTATCCATACCGAGGACAGCAACGGTTGCTCTGTTAGCAGCCTCTAAATTCTCATCTGAGAAAGTGACTGCGGAAAAGCGAATGTTACTAGCTGAGTCAAACAACCTAAAACGTGCGCTCCCCTCATCATCAATACTGATTTGTGCTCGTTCGACACCTTTTTCATCAAAGAATGACTGACGAATATCAGAACTATCAGTAACATCAATCTTCAAGCGGACATTCTGATTATCATCTTTGAACACTAGCTGCTTTAGCTCCAGAGCATCAATGGACTGGAAACTAGAGTCTAAATTCTGAGCATCTATAGTTGTCGGACGACAGCCTACAATCACAACTAGCAAGACGACCAAGATAATCTTTAATGCCTTACTTTGCTGCTCCAGGGATTGAATGCGAGCTAAAATCACTTAATTGCTGTTGTCAAAATATTTAGACATAAATGTTTTACTTATCTCATCCAAAATGATTTAATAGCGTTCTTCAACGACAACCGTTGTCTATTGTTCTATCAGCTTAAATCCGTAATTTGTGTCTCTAGGTGTGTCTACTTCTGGATCTTCTAGAGCATTAACAACCTTCACCAAAACGGGAGATCTAGTTGCGTTTCCTGAACTATCAAAGCTAAACTGTGCTCCTGAAGTGTCACTAGCAGGCACAGAAATAGAGTTTAGAGATTCTATTATGTCAGACCGTGATATCGACGTTTTATCTGAAATAGCATAACAAAATGCTTGTGTTGCATCAAAGCTCATTGCAGTAGCCCAATTTACTTGTCCTCCCCATCTCTCGCTGGCTCTTGTTGCGTATGCACTCCTCTCTGTGGGAAACCAAGGAATTGCTATTACTAGACCTTCTACTGCTGAACCGCCACCTTGTAGAATCTCAGGAGAGTAAAGAGTGTCTCCACCGAATAATGGCAACGCATTTCTAGAATTTGTACCCTTAGTAACTCTTGAAAGAGCAATAGCACGAGCCGCAAAGTCTGCACTTGGGAGAAGAACAATAGCACTTACTTCTTCGTCCAGAGATTCTATAAAATTCTCTACATTAAGGTCTCCAGCACTAATGTCATTCTCTTGTGTAGTGCCTCCTAGCTTTTCAAATTCAGTCTTAAAGGCTCTTAGGAGACTTTCGCTATAAGGATCGTCTGGAGTATAAAGAACTTCGACTTCAACTTTCCCTAGGCTTCTAATAACATACTTCGCGAGTTCGCTACCATTCAGCCTGTCAGAGGGAGGAGTTCTAAAGAAAACTTTGCTTTGCAGAAAGTCGCTGGTACTTGTTGGTGAGATTACGGCCAGGTTACTCTGATCGTATGCTTTAAGCCCCTCTCTAGTAGCAGAACTCGTGTAATGGCCAATAACGCCCACGATCTCCTTATTGTTGACTTTCATCTCAACTACTTGATTAGAGACCTTGGATACTCTGTTTATGTCATTACCATCATCTACTATCAGAATTTCTATCGCCGTTTGTTGGTTTTCATTACATAAACGTTGAGAATCTGCGACTCCCCTTAAAATAGCCTCTGCATAATTTTGTTCTTTCTCAGCTGGAACAATAGCTGCCAAAACGACTCGTGAGGTAAGCTTCCTAATCTTAGAGTTATTCAGATAGATCTGAACTTCTGGATCGTTTGGATCGGCAAAAACAGCTTTCTCGAAGAAATTGGCTGCTTGGTCGTAGTTATTGTCTTTAAATTCCGCGACTCCAAAGTCGCGATCCGCATTGGAGTGCCCACTAAATATTATTGATTCACCACTACTAAACCAGTCAGAAGGTAGCTCTACAAGAGTTTCGATATCGGATTCATCAATATTAGGTTCATCTGTGACAGAGGTATTCGAACCTTGAAGATAGAGAGAAACACCTATCACAAGCAATGAAAAACCTATACTGGCGGAGAAAAAGCGCAGCGGTTTACCGTTAATCTTTATTTTTTCTATCTCTGCTATGGCTACGAGTATAAAAAAAAGCCCTGCTACAGCTAGTAGGACTGGGATCCCTTCTTCAATAGCTTTAGATATTACCGAATCCATATCATTTTTTGATTTGTAGCCCTGAACCTATTGGATAGCATGACATATCAAAATGATTTGAGGTAAAAATATAGCGAAATACATATGAAATCATTGTAAATACTGATATATTGCCAGATAAAAGTATGCCAGATAGCCAAAAACTTTAACGGCTTATACTTCTTAGTTTTTTGTTTTTCTCTCCGTATTTAACGTAGTACCTGACTTAAATACGCATGCTCAATCGAGCAGCAATGGAACTTCTTTACAAATAAGTCCTTTTTCTACAATTCCATTTCCTGATTACGCTTTTTAGCCCGCTTTACCTGATGCTGCTTCGCCTGCTCCTGACACCGAACTGGCTCCTGCTTTGTCTTGTCTGGCGACGTAGGCAATCGATCTTCCTCTAGCTTCGCTTGCTGCTTTCTTTCATCTGCCAAACTCTGAAGTTCATCCGACTTTCCTAGCACCCGAGCCATCGCCTCAAACACACCGTCTGCCGTTGCGGATACCCCACCCATCTTCGCAACGACCTTCTCTATCTCCGACGCCAGTTCTAATGCTTCTGGTAAGCTTTCTAGCGCTATCTCTTCTTGATGCGTAGTCAGCAACTCACCGAACTGACGCACCATGCCTGGATCGATTTCAGGTACTGACGACTGATGAGATCGCTGATTATCAAACTCTGGAAATAACTCCCTACTGGATCGACTAGGCACAGCCTGATTCATCTCATTTTCTGGCCTACCTGTGTAGACAATCTCGGGCAGGATGTATGCCTCAGCCTGAACCTGCTCTGCCTCAATTTCTGCCTGCACTTTGTCACGCTGCGCTTCCCGTCGATTGATGTCACGGTTCACCTTGCTAATACGCCTGGACTCGTCCCCAACCCGCGTACGCACACCCCTCGATTCCATCTCCAGCACCTGCGCTCCGAGATGGAGCTGTGGTGCTCGTTCAACACCCTGCTCTTTCAATGTGCGGTGGTCTATCCGCTCGTCATATCCGGATCGCTCTAACGCTCGGTTGGCGTATTCCTCCCACGCTTTTCGCTGCTGCTCTAGCGCCTGTCGTTTGTTCCACTCTCTGCACTTTTTACCGAAGCCATCTTCATCCACACTACGCATTGTCAGCATGATATGCGCGTGGGGGTTATGGCTGTCGAAATCGTGATACCCGATGTCCGCTATCATCCCTTGCTCGACGAATTCACCCTGCACATACTCACGGGTCAAATGCTGCTTTTGCTCATGGGTGAGTTCGGTGGGTAAGGCTATCATCACCTCTCTTGATAGCTGAGCATCCTTTCGTTTTTCAACGCGCTCTACTTCGTTCCACAGCACCACCCGATCGCCCAACTTTTCCGGTGCACCCTCCGGCAGTAGAATCTCATTCCCATAAATGTCGCTCTTGCCGGTGTAGTCATGCACCTTCCCCGTCCGCTCATCTCTAACCTCCTCGCCTGAGCGATACGCAGCAGCAGCCGTCGCGCTTCTCCCTGCGCTCCGACCGATCACCTGCATTCGCATACTGAAGATTGCCATTTTGCTGCGGGACGTCTTCTCCAAGGGGTCTAGGGGCCTCGCCCCAGCGCACCGTTGCGAAGCAACGTATAAGTGCGCCCTTTCGTTCTGGGAGAACATCGGGATGATGGGCTGGCGGGGATACCTATTGGCTGTTCTCTCAGAACGGACTACCGGAAGGTAGTCAGGCCGATGTACCAAGGGCATCGGCGGAGCGGGTCATCATTAGATGACCAATTCAGGATATCGAGGTTTGAGATGGCTGGATGTCCGGATGCATGGACGGTTCGAGCTTTTTAAGACTTTTGGCGCTAATCTTGCTTTGTGATCTGGGTCACTACCGCGACTGATTGATGACCATCAGGGCTATCTCATGACAACAAAATTAGAACGACTACTCGAAAAGGAAGCTCAGCTCAAAGCTCAGATTCAGCAGGCAAAGGCGGCTGAACGAACCCTGGAGAAGAAACGCGATACTCGCCGCAAGATTCTCATTGGCGCGGCGGTCATGGCGCGGGTGAATGGCGGCGAGTGGCCTGAAGCGGATCTTCGCACAATGATGGATGGCTTTTTAACCCGCCCTAATGAACGGGAACTGTTTGACCTAGATGCTGAGCCAGAAGATACGAATGCTGAACCGAAGGCAGCTAGTGACGAGAAAAAGAGGGCGACTGACGTGGACGCTCAGACGACGGACAAGCCCGAGGTCAAGACGAAGAAGTTGGGTAAGTCTCGTCCTAAGTTGGCTGAGCCTGACTTTGACGTAGACCAGGAATTCAATCTGTAGCAGGAGTGGCTAAGCGTTGGCGGATATTCATTTGTTTGGTGGTGAGAAGGGTGGTGTGGGCAAGTCGTTTGTTTGTCGTACTGCTATCGACTACCACTTGGGTAACGAGATTGACTGCGTGCCCTTTGACTCCGATAGAACCAATCCTGATGTGCTGAAGATCTATCAGAAGAAGGCGGGTGCTCGTGGCGCTATCTTCTCTGAATCAAAGCGTCATGCGGATTCGGCTAATGCCATTATCACAACTGCTGTCGATGACGATAGGCGAGTGCTGGTTAATCTGCCGGGGAATAGTTTGAAGTCCCTGGTGCCTTGGATGGATAAGAGTCACTTTGCGGACATGCTTGAGGAAGCGGACGGGAAATTCTTTTACTGGTTTGTCTGTAGTGGTGGGGTCGATTCCCTGCGCATGTTTGGCGAGTCGGTGCGGGCGTTTGATGAACGGGTGCAGCATGTCTTTGTCAAAAACTTTGGGCGCTGTGAGGACTGGGAGTCGTTTGAACGGGATCAGGACTTACAGGCGCTGATTAAGCAGCGTGGGGTGATGGTGATGGACTTTCCGGCTTTTGTTGGCAACTATCACCGCGACCAGGTGAAGAAGTTGGGGCTGTCGTTTCTTGAGGCGGGCGATCGCGAGGATTTTAAGTCGGTAGGGCGGCAGCGAGCGAAGTCGTTTTTGACTGAGGCGTTTGAGGCGTTCGATAGTCTGGGGGTTTTCGATGGCGCTGGCAAATAAGCAACGAATGGAGCTGATTGATCAGGCGCTGGAAGGGCAGTCGGCTGAGGTCAAGGCTAGGGTGTTGGCGATCATCATTCGCTACAACATTGATGTCAGGAATGAGTTCTTTTTGATCTTCGTGGCCATCGGGCATTTGCTGGCGATTGTGGAGGAGTCGCCTGAGAATTGGCGCGCGTTGTTTGATGACTTTAAGGGGGAGCTGGACGAG
>ERZ1740059.2032-NODE-2032-length-10093-cov-8.179717_pt1 | contig 10093 bp, 5 predicted proteins | sample MGYA00581744_ERZ1740059 | MGnify/ENA primary metagenome ERZ1740059 (study PRJEB43018, sample SAMN04849738) | marine metagenome | isolation source: floating plastic debris | place: Pacific Ocean | collected 2008-08-28 | study: EMG produced TPA metagenomics... | reverse complement strand
TGTCATAACTGGTGCTCCATTGCTGTAAGGAATGTGGATAAATCATCCTCAGTTCCTCAGCTGTTCTTTGGTCAGCCAGAGGCCAACCAGCTAGCAGCTCGAGAGACAAGCCTTTTCATGCAGAAAAGCTTTACTTAAATAATATTATGGTCAGATTCGGAAACGTACCATTATAAAATCATGCGTCTGTGCCATGTGTCTACATATCGTATCAACGTATGATTTCAACACTCTGATGGTATCAGAGAGAAAATGGAATAAGAGATAGATAAGGTGATTCACAGCTGGATTGACACACGTCATGAAAAGATGGAATATGCCATATTCATGACGCTTTAGCCAGAATTGAGCCAAGCTGGCTTTCAAATATGGTAACCATCATCAGCAACTGTTCAAGTTTTGGCTTCTTGAGATCCAGGTGTATTCCTGGTCGTCATTGGACATTATCTTTGGTTTGACACACATTAAATGCATATTTAGACAGTTGGGCACCAAATTTTTGGAAAACGGAAAACTTATGAGTTGTCTGCTCATGGCCATCTGTTATCTCATGAATATAATTGTGTTACTTTTGCGGGCAAACGTATCTTTCAATACAGCATCTGATGTTACCACATTAACAAAACAATTACAAGGTAATTCTAAAATATTTGTGAGTTTTTATACCCGATATGCCAGATATGTAATATTTAAAACTTTAGAGAAAGCATGGTCAAGGATTGTCCTCTCTTTTCAACTTATTAACGCTGGTTCGAATTTTTGATGTTTTTTGAGCAAAAAACTTACATGAGCAGACAAATCTCACAAGTATGAGTTAATTCTGTATCTCATGGGTCAGATTCAATTCAATAACTGTAACACTGTCATCAAATATTGCATGTTTTAAGATTATCAATGAAAACTTACTATAATGCACAATGTTCTTTGCATCATTATTCATTTTGATCGAACATGCCTTGAACGTATATACATGCATGTAGCCTGCCCTGCTAGCCTGTATCCAATTTGTGTCCGATCAAAGGTCCTCCGGGCCTCGCTTCGCTCGGCCTGTCGGACGTGTGGCAGGCTGACAGGTCAGTCTAACATGCATGTAGGAAGGGAGAGGGATAAAATACTCATGACCGTACCGGAAAAACTGGATGCCATTCAAACATGGCAACCAGGGTGCCACTAAACACTGACAAGATGTAGAAAAAAGGGATAATATACGACTTCGAATATTGTACATAAATAAGTATATCATATCATGACTTGGTTTTCAAGGTGCAATAGTCTTTGGTGTGGACGATGTCACACAACCTCACCAGTAGCATTTTTGCTCAGGTTGGGGCCCTGGCGCACCAAAGAAAAAAAATTGATATTTTTTTCCCAAAAACACTGTCTTGAGAATAATTGCCAGCAAGCACTCATAACATCCCATATTATTTGGTATATGCAGAGCCCTAAATATTCTGACCATTCCTTCATTTTCTAGATACTTTAATTTTGTTTATGAATAGAATATTCTACAAAACAATACCTCTGATTCTATAAATTTGATTCTTCAGCCCCAACCATGGTTGGGGCTACAACCATAGGCATGAGACACCAAACAAATTTACTTAAATTATAAACTCCTTGAATCAGGCTATTCCTATTCAATAACTTGGTCTGTAATAACTCACCCATGGTCAAAAACCTTGACAATAAAATAAAATCCCTTACCACTCATCATATATAATCAGTGCGTGATTTACAAACTCTGTCATTGCTGTAGATGTCTTTATCCACCCCTAACCCGTAAACCCAAATAATCTACTGAAGTTTAGATAAATACAGCAGCAGATGTTCTGATGTTGTATAACAACACCCACATTGGTACATAGACATGTATGTTTCCTTTTTCTGTTTATTGTTTTTTTTAATTATAGCAATAAATTAAAACTTTTTGGCAGGTAACTAAAACAAGGGAGTAATCAGATAATTGAAACAAGAATAATGACAGCTGCGTGTGCATCTATTCTTGCCATTAAGAGACTGTGGATGTAATGTATGTACAATGCACATATGTTCATGTATATTTATGCTATTTACTTCCATGCATCAAAACTTTTTTCAGAGAGTGCCAAATATGAAATGAAATGAAAGAAATGAAGAATACCTAAATGTAGAACTTGTTCACATCCTGCTGAAAGCAAATATAAGTGGTTTGTGAAGTGTATCTGCCTGTTTGAAACAAATCTGCGTGTTTGGTAGCAAATCAAACCTTTAAATGTGGAACAGGTCTCTATGGGCCATTCGAAATTGATCCTTTGGCCTGCATCAAGAATTTCATGACGGAGTCAGGGTTTTTATATTTCATTTAATTTTATCTTATTTTAGAGACAATAACATGATGAGGCCACATTTTTCCTTGATGTTATGTAATGCAATATAATGTAATGTAGATTTTATTTTATTAGAGAAATTTATGTATAAACCTGGTCCGAAAAACGGAATAAGCATCATTTTTTTACTAAGCATGGCTTTTCTCTGGATATGCATGTAGGAAACTTTACTTGTTATAACCAACCAATCAAGTAACAGAGCACCTCAACTGTCGTGTGCACAATACAGGTTGAGTTAGCCTACCCAATAAGATAAATGGCTGTATGTAATGTGACTAATAATCCCTATGATACTATATCTATGTTGTTAGCTTACCTCAAAATATTGCTTGTAGTTGTCCTCTTTTTGTGCATGTGCTGACAACTCTTGTAGATAAAACAAATAGCTCCTCAGTAATCTCATTGCATCCAGGAAGTTAAAACTCCCTGTCTCGTTCAAAAGAATGAATTATTACTCATGTATTGACTTTAATTCAAAGAAGTTCTTAAAAAGTGTACATAAACTCAAAGTATGGTGGCAATGCAAAACTATTAGTCTTTCACGCCTTTCACACCTATACAGTTGTGGTCGTTTTTGGGTGAACGTTTTGCAGGCTGCACAAATGTATCAGAAGTCGCCTTTTCTGATTTTAGGCCCCATCATTTCTTCATACCATGATTTACAGTATCCAGCCATCTGCATCAGTGATAAATAAATAGTTGATAAAGATATAAAAACAAACATGTACAAACCGAAGCAACCTAATCTTCAGCAGTCTTATATCATGATACTTTTCTGTTGTGGGAAATAGATGTGTGTAAGTTTTATACTGGGTCTTTTCAATTTTCCATCAGCATGGAAAGGAGGCTAGGAAAAGTGGTGATGGCTATGGTCACCTTAGCGGACAGGCATTTCATGGGAAGATCAAAATAAGCAAATTTTTTTAAAAAATGATGACAACCCTAGGCTTATACTACGTAATAAGGTACTATATGCCTTTATATCAGTACCAATGGCTTTTGCTGGTTGGCCTGTAATATAGTTTGTGAATATGGCAGATTCTCCGCCTCAGCTAACATAAACCAGGTCAGCAAACGCAGCGGCTATGGCTGTTTAGCCGTAGCCGGCAGCAATGACGTTTCATAGTTTGACAGAGTTAGTATGATTGATGCTACAGACATTAGTGTAGGTCATCGTCATCAATCTTAAATTACAGCCAGCAGCAATACATTCACTGCCATATAGTTTATGGCAATGCCAAGCTTGATGGTTATTCAATCTCACTAGAAAACGCATAGACAGGAAAAAATTAAACATTGCTTCCCATGATTCTGAGAGCCTGTCATGCCCAGCGATGCAGAACAACTTAGTCGCTTCTTTGTTGAATGTTTTATGGCCGAGCCCCTGATAAGTACAGCATATAGCAGCCTCATGAATGTATAATGATCGATCATGATAAATAGGATGGGATATCATTATAATAAAAAAGCGAGCATTACACAGGAAGGTAACCTGGTTCACAAGAGCCGAGCACAAAGAATCTCATCGCCTCCTAGCGACCATCCCGCAAAATTATGTGGTGCAAGCGTTTCCTAAATGTGCCTGATTTAACCAAGTATATAAACACACATAAATTGTTATATCTGCCTTACCATGCCTATCAGCGGGTATAAAGCTGGGCGTAATGTCTATATCATCAACCTGCCTGATCCGGTAAATGTTTGAGATTTTACCTCCTGTCAGTGTTTTTATTTGTGGCACTGTGGTGTATCTGTCATGTGTATTTTACTGGAAATCAACAAAAAACAAGTTCACTGAAAACAAATCCTGTTTGCCTGCTGTTGAAATATGAATTTGTTTTTGCCCTTATACACTATTCTACGCTGCTCCTCTTCCCAAGAAATGATGATTCATGACGACAAAAGTTTCGACACCAGGAAAATTGCTGCGCCAGCCAACGAATTCCTGTTAGTGAAAGCTCCTATCTGTACCAGGCAGCCAATGAATCAGTATCGAGCTATCTTGATGCCTGAATTAGAACACCGGATGACCTTGTTATCCTAACAAACAAGCTCTCCGTGATTGATTTCTCCTAAGCCCGCTGTGGTTTCCACCGCCACACATATCCTAACCCAATGTCAATTCAGCTTGCCAGCAGGGGAAAGTTAGGGTCAAACTCCTCATTAACATAGTGCTGAGGGCAGCATATTATACCCAACAACAGTTACTGAGATTTTTATGCCATATCGTTCGCTTTGGCATTATCGCTCATCTAAATACTGACCTACTGTTGGCAGCTTGACAGGAAAAAGCCTAAAAGTCAGCGGGTTCACAAGAATAACTGTCTATAATAGCACTATCACTTCTCCTGATCATCACAACTCCTATGTTTAGTTAGGGCACATCTTTGTATATTTTCGCTGATCTTATCTTGGCATAGTTTTTTATCAGCCAACATAACTGATGAAACTTGCACTCCGTGTTGCGTGTTAAAACACTGTCTCTTTTCGCCGATGCTGTGAGGGCATTATTGCCAATGTCAAGTTAAATACGTTCTTCTTCGATATGAGCCTGAAAACCTCATTTGACACATGGAATTAGTGGTTTGATATTTAGCTGCAGTCACCGTATATGCAGGCACCCTTATTTTGGATTGCTCGATCCTATCAGCGTCGATGCTGATGAGTGACGAGGAAAATTTATAATCGCCTGTTCTGCTGAATATGATTTAGTGACTTCCCTTCACTAATGCGTGTGACTATGTCGAATGATAATGTTTTAAATTCCTGACTTCTATTCAGTGAAGTGACATCCAGGCATTGAGCTGTCTACAAGCTGACAATCCTGCTTACTCCGTTACTCCGGACATCAACTGCCTTTTATTTTCCCATCAAGTTGAGTAATGTTTTTCACTTGATAACTTTCAGAAATGCTTTTGTCTCGTCATCCTTGCCGATAAAACAAAATCGGTATTTATAATTTATATTGTCACCCAGGACTGGGTCAGAACTCCTCTAGCATTGTCTGACTGTTTACCAAAGTGCCCTTTGGGCTTCCAATAGATACCTATCGATACATGTATATCTTACTTGATTATTTGATAGGATGATGGAAAATTGCTGCTGAGTTCGGGCAAGAGATGGAAAACTTTTTCACTGCTTACAAAATGGTCTTCATACAAAAATTTTTATCCGAGCTATTATAAAATTCAAGTGCCATCAAGCACACTACTTTGAGCTGTAGCTTGTGCTAATTCATATAAGATCACATTTATCAAAGATTTTTTTAACATAATTATACTACCGCACCCATTAAATCAGACATGGGTGCATAGATCTGGCTCGGCTCCATTATTATCTAACATAAAGGCGTTAAATATTCTAAGCTGAAGCCTCCTGTTCTTTCACAGTTTGAACGTTACCGTCATAACCAACCATCCTATACAACACAATAAACCGATAAACTACCACCAGTTACACAGCATGTACATGTATAGCGAGAGGTGCTTACAAAAGATGCATATGGGAAGGTCATCAGTTTGGAATCAGGATTTTGTGGGAGGTTAGGCTTGGTTTCGGCTGAGTCAGTCAGCTATTTGTATGTCAATGTCATCACGTTGTGAATAAGGATACAACACAAGATAAAAATACAATATATCATCCCTGCCATATCAGTCGATGAAATCCCCTGCAAGTTACATTTATTTGAATGTACCCTAGTTAAAAGGAAGGGGGTAGTCAAATTAATTACACTATCATAGGTTCAGAATCTTGAGAAAACCATTGGGTTCATTTCTGAGCATCAGTTTCTGTTGATCCTCCACAAAGAAATATGCAATTACATGAGCAGGTAAGAGTTTTATCCAGACAAAATGTGTTGTACACGATCTATCTTGGGGCAATTTCCATCTGCTTAAATGTTTAGTTAGACCCAAAAGTCCTGGAAAGATCGCAAACTACATAAGCCCAATTCTATCCAGTCAACTCCTTGATTCAGTTCAGCTAAATACTGGCCCACATGGCCCCAAATCCTCATTTGAAAACTTGAGGTTGACCTAAAATACATTGCTCATGTAAGCGATCGATCTATTTTTCTATTTTTCCTCATCCCAGAACACTATGGGGCACTATGCCTTGATGGGAAATTTTGGTAGAGATTGATTTGAGCTTCCAAGATTTGAGACTGGGATTGTGGGTGCACTCTAATAAGCAAAATATATGGGTTTTCGAATTTGTGGATTGGCAATGTTTGGCTTTGCTCGAGTCCTGCTGACAGGAGACGGCTATTTTGTCAAGCGACTGTTTGACATGACGTCATTCTCCAGGGTTAGGTCACCATAAGGAATTTTTGTCTGTACAATTTCTGGCGCCATTACACTAAAAATTAAGCTGTGGTGCAGAATTTAAGGACCATTTGCCAAATTTGTCCAAGCCAAGTTAGGTCTTCATTTGACCTCTAACTTGGAAGGAACCTTCTCCTGAACGGAGGAGATAAAAGTGGATAAAAATGTATGAGCAACCTTGACTTGGTTAGCCCATAATTTAAATCAGATGATGCACAATTTGCGCCGGAGACAGTCCAGATTATACAGCATGACTACATTGACCAACAAAGCAAGTGGCATTGCAAATAAGAGGTGCCGCCCACCACATAGCCGTGCATGGAAACAGGCAACTGTGCTTCAGGTGTTCTTGAGAATAAATAATGAGGCTAAGATAACAGTGACAGATAGCAATTACCTATCGGAGGCAAGGTGAATGTAAACCATCATACTTATAATACATGTCGTTATGTATGAACTGTCTGTTACCAACGTCTGCACTCCTTGGACTTCACTCCCTCCTGTCGTTTCGGCTGTTTTATGTTACAAAAATGAAATGTAGCCAACGCAAAATTCCTGACGAGAGCATGAAAAAGAAATAACAGCTAGATCAGTGTCGAAAGCTTTCGTCTTCGGGTCAATCCAACGCGCCTCCGGGAGACATAAGTACGGATATAACACTTGGATTCATAGTTAGAATAATAAAACTTGTGGTGACACTGCCATATGCGCAAAAGAGGGTACACTGCTGCCTAGTTTTGCCTGAAAGACTGCGTTTTACAATGAATCATAGCACAAAACTGAATACTGATATAAGTCAGGCATGCCCACCCGGATGCCCACAAACCCTGATCTAAGCAATCTGTGTGTAAGCTTTGAAAGACCCTTGGGTTGAAGGGACAACTCCGATTGCCATAATTTAGGCATCTAACAATAGGCATCTGCCCCAATTTTCTACCATACTGTGTGCTGTGCTATATGCCCACTGTTTCCAGCCTGCTTGTTTTCACCAAAGAATATTATTTTTTCCACTATAATGAAATAATTGGACAGTAAAACCTGAGGCTTTACAGTATGAAAATGTTTATGTATATACGGTATAACTCAGTCACACTCAATGTAATCAATTGGATACACAAACCCCTAAAGTTTGACATTGGTCAAATGACCCAGATGAATTATCGATGAGTTTGTAAAACGGCCCTAAAATGCATACCAGGCTTCCTTGATCAATCATAAACCATTATTTGTGAAAACTGAAAGAAAGGATTTCATGTTACCCTTTACACAAAAAGTATTCATTAGCATTAATTTTTCGCTACACTTGCAGTACCGGTAGCTAGTTTTCAAGTTGTAGTTACTTGGAGAACCCAAGTAACTACAACAAAATAGCTTAAAAAAGCATTCGAAAATCCTAAAATTCTGTAACTTTTTACTGGTCAAAATTTATGCGTGTAGGGTATACCAGTCTTATGGACTGCTGGGAAAGGCTGGTTTGAGAAAAATCCAATAACCAAGAACAAAAAGTAAAACTGGGGGCCTCTTCATGTAAAGGAAGGCTAAGTTTGTCACAGCACTGCTCTTTTCGCTCCGAATAAAAATTAATGAAACGATAACAATAAGTTGAAAATGATTTCCTAGTGTGGTTTAGCCGACTATGGCTATTTTAAGCATTTAGCGGCCTAAGGCTCCTCAACTAAATCTATACCCGGCTGGCCGGTAATCTTATACAAGCTCAAATTGATGAAGCTGCTCACTTTGAGAAATTGTGACGTCAATGAAACACTGAAATCGATTAGGCTATCCTCCGTTAATGCAATATCGGAGGGGCACGACATCTAACCCATACCTGATGGTAACGTCTCTATTGGCGAACTGAAAAACACTAATTTAGCAACCACATAATAATGCTGTGATCTGCAACATATTGACGAGGTTTTGTCTGGTGTAGTAATAATAACAAAACCACAGGCTGTAGTTTCATTATTGGGCTCGGCAGTCTCCTTATTCAAAGCATTTTTTTCCCACCATCATGGGATTTTGATTGTGAACTTTGAAATCATTAAAAAACTTATCTAAAGTCTCCCTCTCATAATGGAGGCCTGTATATCTGCATAACTCTGTTATGGAATGTGGGAAAAGGAATAGGTACAGGAAGTTGGAATGAGGGGACTCTGAAAAAAATTGCAGAAAACATCTTTTTCACCCTTGATGGAAAAAGCTTCTTGCAATTTCTCAAATGATACATTCTGTTGATTATTATAGTAATGATATTTTTTAGTTTTCTTTTAATATTTAGGGATATACATGTACCTGATGTCTACCTAGTTTTGAATTGTATCAATTTAGATTTTCACTAATTGATTGGCCCAATACAATATACATTTATATATTTTGTATTGTACGCAAAAGCTCTAAAGAAGAGAAAAAAAAAGTTGTTGCGAGAATTTTAGCGTTGTGTACCATTGGTTTTGCTGCAGCATCCAGCCTATTGAATTTCACATGAGCAAATACTAAGATGGGCTTTTACAGGGAATAAAGTGAGCAATGCATTAATATTTTTTGCCATTTGTTATATGTGGAAATACAATATTTTACATGTAACTATATCATGTGAGCCACAATCTTGTCGGCGTGTCGGCTATGCTGCTTGCCAAGATATGACCAAGGTTTTTGTAGCCTGTGACAGATACTGCGATTTAGAACAGGCGTAAATGACGGTTGGGTCAGCATGAGATCGAGACTTTTGACCGCCTGTTATTATTAGCACACCAGTCTATGTAATTGTGGTTTGACTAATTTCTGCTACTGATAAAACTGGCGAACATTAGGGCAGACCCTGGGAGGCACCGCTGCAGCTCTAGGCTATAGTGTTTACTATGACAACAGAGATAAGACTACAACTATATCGAGCAGAGCACGTTATTTGGCCAACAGTATAGCCACAGGAATGACCCCGTATTGACTTTGTGAACTAACAATCGACGACCTACCATGTGACGTTAGAGGCGTCAATGATAGAGGCGCACAGGCACATGATGTTCGACAGAGCAGAACTCATTTAGATGCACACCAGGCTGCAGCTCAGTAACAGGTTAGTGATCCGCATTTTCAGCTGTTACAGCTCAAGTATAGAATATCAAACGGGTGGAACTGGTGAAACGAGAGGTAGGGAGAGGGGAGGGCTTGAGGGTAGGCTCAGGCTCAAATTGCTGGCGATAGCATTTTGATCCCATAATTGGTGCGGGCAGAAATGACAATTATTCGAGCCTGGTTGAATCCTAGTCTCAGACCTGTATTGTTACACATTTATATTATATTGTTGATGTTTGAACTTTGGGTGTGCAGACAGACACGAATAGGTACATATATTCAGTATTGCGAGACCTTGGCTGTGAGCTCCTTTCCATTGCCACAATACACTTT
>ERZ1740059.2031-NODE-2031-length-10093-cov-9.989141_pt1 | contig 10093 bp, 5 predicted proteins | sample MGYA00581744_ERZ1740059 | MGnify/ENA primary metagenome ERZ1740059 (study PRJEB43018, sample SAMN04849738) | marine metagenome | isolation source: floating plastic debris | place: Pacific Ocean | collected 2008-08-28 | study: EMG produced TPA metagenomics... | reverse complement strand
CTAAATAGTTAAGATCGGAAATAATCATTTTCGTTTCTCCTGGGAATTAGTTAATGTTCTTGTTTTTTTGTAAGCTTTGTTTCCTCGCTCACATATTTAATATATACTTAAAAACTAATAAAGTCAACCAAAAATATATTTTTATTTTTTAAAAAATAAATGTATAAAATACTATTTTACATAAGATATTTAGCCTTTATTTATATATAAAATTCCAGCAAAAATAGGCATTAAATATTATTTAAAATGCCTTGAATATAAAAAATATTTTATGCTTAATCTTCCTTAAGCACTATATAAGAGCCTTTCACCAGTTTTTAAGCTTTAGCAAACTATAAAAAAATGGCGATATAAATGTAATATTTAATGACTAAACATGATTTTTTAATTGCTCTTGTGGATGAATTGTATCTGCTTGAAGCTGAGTATTTATTGCTAACAAACTTACTTTTTTGTTTAACCAATCAGCAAATAATTCAGAGATAATATTTTGGCGCAAATCTTCATCTAATTCGGGTTGAATAATATCTTCTACCCAAATTAAATAGACATTTTTTAGTGATGTAATTGGCTTGAGAATCTGAAGCGGGGTTGCAGCAAATACAGCTGCTGCAATCTCTGGGCGAAAATCTTTACGAAATCTAACACCTTGATAGCCACCTGCACGGCGAAGCTCTGGCTCTTGGATATATAGACGAGCTATTTCTGGAAATGTAATTTCTCCCTCTTCGAGTGCATAAAATAGCTCTAATGCCAAGTCTCTATCCTCAAAGGTTACTTCATAAGTAGCAGCAGCTTCATAATTGAGTCGATTTTCGTAAAAGAATTTTTCTACTTGAGATGCAAATAGATGATTGGCTAATTTCTTAGAAATAAGACTGTTATAAACTAATTCTTCAAAGTCTTTTACAGATAAATGATTTTTATCTAACCAAGCCCAAGTATCCTTCGCTGTGACGAGTTTTTTCTCCAAGCGAAGTTTGTCTCCTTCTTCCTGTAGTTCAGCTTCTGTAACCTCAATATCAAATTCTTTCGTAGCTTCAGTAATAATTTTTTGAGATGCAATTGCTTCTACAATCTCAGGAATCTGACAGGATAGCTTTAGCTTCTGAATGATATCTAAAATTGAAATGCTTAAATGTTCGGCCATGATGCCATTTTTCCATAAAGTATTTTTGGTGTTACTAAATCTTGATTATGAAGTCACGTTTTCGCCATAATTAAACAACGATTTTTTGAGCCTTTACGCCTTAATGCGAGACTCATTCATACTTTTGATCTGTAACACCATATTTTCTATTTAAAAGCCATATAACATCGAGTCTTTATACCTTATTCTTTATTTAAGCGTGACTCGGGAATATAGTCTAGGTAGCAATGGTTCTAAAAACAGTTGTATCTGATAAATATTCAGATGTTGGGGTATATGATAATTCCCTATCAATTTTTTCTGCTAATTTATAAGCCATTGATGGGGGATTTCGGTAGTTACTGGCAGTTTTTCTAAACCCCCATCGCCTAGCTTCAACTTCGGAGACTCCAAATTCTTCGGCTAATTTGTGGTAAGACCAGCCATATTTTCTCATTAAATCGATGGGATGCATAATATCACTCCTGATGAAGTAGTTTATCAAATGTAAGTCTATGGGTAGTAAAAATTTGTTGGTCAGGGCTAAAGTTATTATTTGTAAAGACCATATACAAGCCCTTTAAAAGCATGAAAACAGGAAGTATTGACTACATCTATAACCTATCTTTCTGTAGTTTCTTAAACGGATCTAAGACAAAGTCAATTATCCGACGTTGACGAATAATTACCTCTGCGTTTGCTGTCTGGCCTGGGGTTAATAGAATACGTTTTTCACTATTCTCAACATACTGCCGATTTAAGGTGATTTCTAGCTCAAAGCTTTCACTATTTCCTTGGGGTGTTTGCTGTACTTTGGAGTCGGGAGAAACCCAAGCGACTTTCCCTTCCACAATGCCATACTCTTGGTAGGGATAGGCATCAAATTTAACTTTGACTGGCATTCCCACCTTTAAAAAGCCACTATCTTGTATGGGTATACTGCCCTTGAGAACAACGCCAGTATTTTTGGGAGCAATTTGGGCTATTCTTTGACCAGATTGTACTACTTCTCCTGGTTTACTCACTGGAAACTCGAAAATTATGCCATCAATGGGCGATCGCACAATTCTTTGCTGCAATTGTAGCTCTAACGATCTGATTTGGCTAATAGTTTGATCCATTTGAGATTCAGTAGCTGCAATTTTAGATTGAGTATCTTTGAATTGCTCTTGAGTTCGCAAAATCGATAGTTTGGCTGCTTGTAACAAGCTTTGATAGCTATTTTGTTGCTCTTTTAATCTTAGCTTGGCTTGCTCGATATCAGCCTTTAACTGATTCATAGTTGCCTGATAACGGCTATTCTCTTCAGCTAGACGCAATTCTGCTTGTTTGATATCAGACAAATTTCTTTCATAGAGTCGTTTGCTTTCTTGTTGCTGTTTTCTTATTCTGTCAATTTCGTTGACTGAAACTGCTCCATCTTTTACAAGTCGGCTGAAACGCTCCACTTGTTTGTTATCTATATTTAAACGACTTCGAGCAAACTTTTGTTCGTTACGAGTAGTCTTTATTTGCTGTTGTACTTGATTGAGTAAAGCTTGTTTTTCTAATTTCTGTAGTTTGTAAAGACTCTGTTTGGCATCCAGGTTTTGTCTCGCTTGCTGTACTTGAGTCATTTTTTCCAGAGCTTGAGATTGATTTTGCTGCTCCTGAACACTTATTGTTGACAAGAGTTGATTTTTTAGTACATCTAGTTGTGCTTTTTGATTTTGCAATCCAGAAAGCTTTGTCTTAATTTGTTGTAATTCCGTCTGCAAAATATCAGAATCGAGTTCTAAAAGAATCTGCCCTGCTCTGACTGTGTCGCCTTCCTTGACTTTGACGGCTTTTACACTCCCACCAGCTTTAGTGTCCAGTTTTCGAGTTGCCCCTTTTGGCTCGATGCGTCCTCTGGCACTTCCTGTCTCATCGATCTTCGAGACGGTAGCCCAAGGTAAACCCACCATTAAAAAGCCAATTAGCACGTACAATACACCCCGCGTCCATAGCTTGGGTAAAGCATCTAATAGTTCTTCTGTAGCATAATGTAAATCACTCGTTGTGTCTGATTCTGGCTTTGTATCACTATTTTTAACATCTGATAAATGATTTTGATTTTCGTTATATTCTTCTTTGGTAACTGCTGATGAGCTATTTGATAGCGGATATGGCATATTTTTAATTCCTAACTCTTAACTTCTAACTCCCCTATTACCCAGCTTGTGCCAATTGTTGCTGGTTAAGATAATAGTAATTACCTTGTTTGGCGATTAATTCATCATGAGTGCCGCTTTCTACTAATACGCCTTTATCCATTACCATAATTAAATCTGCGTTGCGGACTGTAGATAAGCGATGAGCAATAATTACACTTGTTCTGCCCTTGAGAATTGTTTTCAAGTTGTTCTGAATTATACGCTCGGACTCTGTATCTAGGTGACTGGTGGCTTCATCAAACAGTAATAAGCGAGGATTCCCAAGCAATGCGCGGGCAATGGCCAGACGTTGTCGCTGTCCACCAGAAAGCAGTCCGCCACCTTCACCAATTTGAGTTTCGTAACCCATTGGTAATTGTTGAATAAATTCATCTGCTCCAGCTAATTGTGCAGCTTGGATGATTTCATCAAGGGTTGCTTCTGGGTGGGCAATGGCAATATTTTCACGGATAGTACCACCAAATAAAAATGTGTCTTGATCTACAACACCGACTTGAGAACGGAGCGATCGCAAAGAAATTCCATTTACGTCCTGATTGTCAATTAGAACTTTGCCATCAGTCGGTGGATATAAACCTAAAATTAATTTAGAAAGAGTTGTTTTTCCGGAACCACTGCGCCCCACTAAAGCCACCATTTGCTCGGGCTTGATTTCAAAACTGATATTTTCCAGAACGTTATTCTTACTTTCTGGATGGTAGCGGAAAGTGACATTATCAAAGCGAATGTGCCCAGATAGTGTACCTAAGGATTTGCGAGGTTTATTATGTAAATCTTCTTCTGGTTGAGCTTCTAACACATCATTGAGACGTTCGGTGGAAATAATGATTTCCTGAAATTGATTCCATAGTTGGGAAAATCTTTGAAAAGGACCTAAGACATTACCCACTAGCATATTAAAGGCTACTAATTGGCCAACACTGAGTTCTCCTTGAATGACTTGCCATGCTCCAAACCACATCAATGAAGCACTGGTAAAGGTATTAATTGCACCGCTGAGCATCGAGAGGCGAATTCCGACTACTTTAGCATTAAAGCCTTTTCTGACTAAATCATTTAGCAATTCTTCCCAACGCCAACGTACAGTTTGTTCAATCGCTAAGGAGCGCACGGTGCAAATTCCTGTAAGAGATTCAATAATATAGCTGCTTTCTTTGGCTCCAGCATTAAAAATTTCTCTGGAGATGCGGCGTAAGATACTTGTACTGGCAATAGCCAGAATAAAAAAAGGTGGAACTGTTACTAGCACAAATAACGCCATCTTCCAACTGTACCAAAACATTAGGCTCAGATAGATGACTAATGTCAGCATATCCAGCACAATTGATAGAGCTTGGCCGGTTAAGAAACTTTGAATTTTCTGGTTTTCTTGGATACGCGAGATAATATCCCCGACGTAGCGCGACTCAAAATAGGAAAGAGGTAAGCGGAAGGTATGTTTGATAAAACCTACCAGGAGAGAAACACTAATCCGGTTAGCAGTATGAGCTAGCAAGTATGTCCGCACTGCATTCATGACAATGCTGAACAACCCAAAAACAATCATCCCCAAGCCTACAGCGTTGAGGGTAGCAACACTACGTTGAACCAATACTCTATCTAGTAACAACTGGGTAAATATTGGTGTAACCAGTCCAAATAACTGCATCACTATCGAAGCGATAAAAACTTCCAGCAGGACTTTATAGTGTGGTTTGACTAATTCAAAAAACTTCCACAACCCAACATCCTGATTTTGGGCATCTTTAAGCAAGGATGTAGGTTGGAGAAGTAAGGCATAACCAGTCCAACCAGATGTAAAATCCTTACGGGTGATGGTGCGTTGACCAAGGGCTGGATCGCCTACAGTTACATGGGTTTTCGTAATTTGATAGACGACAATAAAGTGATTGCCTTCCCAGTGAGCGATCGCGGGTAAAGATTGTTCTGCAAACTTTTCTAGGGTAGCTTTCACCGGACGAGTTGCAAAACCAACACTTTCTGCAGCAGATGCTAAAGCACGTAAAGAAGCACCACTGCGTCCAGCATTAGTCATATCTCGCAGGCGACTAACACTAAAATACTTACCCCAAAAACGACCAATCATTACCAAACAAGCTGCACCGCAATCAGAGGCGCTGTGCTGGGCATAATAGGGATAACGCTTAGTCAGTTGTCCCCACCAATGACCAATTTTCACCTTTGGACTGGGAAAATAAGGACGAGATTTTTTTGACTGTGTTTTTGATTGGTTGTTTCTACCCGGAAAGGGAATTATTTTTGAATTGGAATCAATACGTTCTGCTTTTACCTTCCTATAACGAGGCTTTTTTTCTTCTCCGAAAGCTGTGTCTCGATCGGCAGTAATAAATTCTCCTAATTCTGGGCAATTTTGCAGTGCTGTTTGCAAATCTGCTTCTTTAAGAACATAAATAACGCTTGGTTGTTGTACCTGCGGATTGTCTTGTTTTTGATATTTATATATTTGACCTAGTGTGAAAATTTCGCCATGGGAGTTTAATATTTCACCCCGATATGGTAACCACAATTGGTCATCTTTTTCTGCTGGGATTTTTGCAGATACTTCTAACTTATACTTGGAGAATAGTGATAAAGCTTCAATTAGCCCTGGAACTTCTGATGAATGCTGAGGAAATTGGCTGTTTAGCCGAGATAACATTACCACATCCCAAATTTCTGCTTGTCTAAACAATTTTTGACGAATTTTAGGATATTTATCCATCAAAGGCTGTAAAGTCTCTTGCTTAAGAAAGCAAATTTTTAAGTTACGGGATGCTCTAACAGCATAAGGAATAAACTCTTGTTCTTCAAATAGAGTTGCCTCACCAAATGATGCTCCTGCACATAGAGTTGTAATTAAGTTCTCAGAGTAGTCTAAAAGCCTAATCTTTCCTTCAAGGACAATATAAATCCCTTTTTCAGCTTCTTTTAATTGCCAAAAAAGTTTTGCTATTGCTGGTTCTAATAACTGGACTGTTTGAAGGCAGTTTTGTAGTTCCCCATCTGCTAATACTTCACCCAAAGTATTGGTGATTTTACTGCTAAGTTCTTCTTGGGATAACATAGTTAAGTTAGGGATTTTTTCAAAAAATAATCGAAATTTATAAATTCAAGGCCCAATTTTATTTTTATGAAGAAAATTCTATTTTATGTAAATATGTAATTCGATTGTAAATTAATATCCAATTATTTGGTGTTTAAGAAATATTGACTCCTCAAATATTTTCAATATCAAAGTTAGTTACTATCATAGACAAATAGCACTTCTTAAAAACTTAAATAATCTGACATCATTTTTATAAGCTGTCATCAATCGATATGTGGTGATTTTTACGATAAATGTAAACTTTGTCTTTCCTTATCATTACTGCATGCTCTAATTGAGTAAATGTAGCTCATTAAATATTTAAATGGTATGTAATGATGTCCGGTAATTTCACTCTAGCATTTTAAATTTATCGTTGTTAGTTAATTTATCAGTTTGTTACCAATTATAATAAATTATTCAATCTGCTTCGTAAAAAAAACATAGTCAATCATCTTTAAACTATTCACAGTTGATTAAAATGAAAAATAAGCTTTTTCTCAACTAAGCATTGGAAAAATTAATTAATTTCCTTTCTGTTTTTATTCTCTTGTATCAAAAAAAACTACAAATTATTTGAGGCTTAAATAAATTAGAAATAATTGATAGAAAACTATCACCGTAGCAATTTTATTATTGCATTAACCTGACATTCGCTTTGTTAATCATCAGCAGATATTCATATATGTAAAATTCTCTTGAAGATAATTTCAACCTTAAACCTTAACTCCTTACCTATATATCTATCTAATTAGTAAATTTGCCTACTTGTTGTCAAGAGTTTCTTGTGACTAAATAAAAATCTTTACAGTAAGTTTATAATAGTTACCTCAAGACTTAATATCAATCTCTTTATAGAAGCTTGTTTACAGGCTTTTAGCAGATACAATGTCTCAAACAGAAACTTTATACAAAAAGATAAATCCTGTTTAGGCTTCGATTTTGAGAATATTGTTGCTTTTGCTCAAAAAGAGACTTCAATCCTACAGGATTTTCTCAACGTTACTAAATGAGTGCGGGGGTTAAGATGATTTTAGTACTTCTAACTTGATGTCTTGTAACCACCCGTATAAAGTGTGAAAATTTATGAATGTACGCGATCGAGCTATATTCTCTGGCTCAGTTTTTATGGATAAATTAAGGTTTCAAGCTTAATGGTGATTTCACCTTGCTCCATCACGTATTGAGTTCAAGATTACAGTACATATAATTAATCTCACTATCTAACCATTGTTGAAACATATTATGAAGAATTTCTTCGTATCGCTTTGATGTTAGTTCTGCAGGTATATAATCTTCAATGATAAATAAATTGTACCCATGTTCGGTTTTTATCGGACCAATTAATTGTTTAGGTGGGGTACTAAATACGAGAACTGAGATTTCTGGTAGAATAGCCCATCGATACACCAGTCCTTCATAACCACACTTATACCTACGTTTATCATCAAGATCGTGAAGGCGAGCTGCTTGGTAAAAGCTGATTTCACCTTCTTCAATCTGATAATATAATTCTTGAGCTAGCTTTTCATGCTTTACAATAAATTGATATAGAACAACTTGATCGAATTCATATTTATTTTGGATAAAAAATTGTTCTACTTCATTTCCAAAGATTGCTGATGCTAGCTTTTGTCTCAGTAAATTATTGCGAATTCCGACTTCCCAATCTAACGGGGTTAGCATTTCTTGTCCAAGCCACTTCACTGTGTCGCTAGCTTTTTCCAACCGCTTTTCTCGCCGCTGACGATTTGCTTCAATCTCAATTTCTTCTATAGTCACATTTATACCTCTTTCTTCTGCTGTTTTTTCTATTATTTTTTGGGATAAAATATTCACACACATTTCTTTGAATTTTATTTTACTTTTGAGAAATTTGACAATTTCTTCAGGTTCAATAACTAATTTTAAATGGTTATTCATGGGTGATTTTAATTAGATTTCGCTAGTATTAAATATAATTTTGAATTGAAATAAACATCTAAATTAATGATTATTTTTGATGTTTAACATGAGAATAATATCAAAAAATCGTTAAATACGAAAAAAATATAAATGTAATTAGTAAAAAAAAAATAGTCGATAAGTTTGTTGATTGTAGGATAGTTACCTCTTTAATTTAATATTAATCACGCATTGTAATTATATAATTTTAGGAATGGGCGCAACTGGCATATTTTCTTGTAGACACAGGTGAGCTTTCAATTGATTTTTAAGCTAATCATAAGGTTTTTGTCACGCACCAACCAGGGAATTGTGACAGTTGAGTAAGTCCTGAATTTAATTTATAATATTTTATATATAGGAATGCGATTTAATTTATGAAAGAGTTTTTAGGCTTTAGCCTTGCTATATAAGCCTTTGAATCTCAGTTTATAGTTGCGGCATGCTGGATGTCAGATATTTAATTTTATCAAATTCCTCATAAATAGCTTAATCTATTACCGTTATAAATAATTCATTATCAGTTTTTATCTCAAACTAAAAAAATCTCCATTGCAGAAAATACCGGAAAAATATGAATACAAATTATATTAAATCACTAATAATTAATCATACATGTAGAAAATACCGAAAAAAAATGGAAGCTAGTTATTTTCTTTGCTTCCATTTGTTGATAGTACGAATCGTCAGTATTTTTCCAGAGAAATAATCAATCAACAGGATTAAGGTTACTATTATCACTCACAGTAAGCGGGTAGGCGTAATTAAATATAGGATAAAACCTCACCCTGCCCTATGGCTCTCTCTCCGCGACTTCGGAGAGGAATTGAGGGTGAGGTTTTATATTTAATTTCACCCACTTATTTAGCAGTATAGACATAAGTCTAAACAGGAATAAAAAAAGTTTAAATAGTTGCTTATTCATTTTTCACTATGCTAATAGGTTGTAAATCTCATTAGCTATAGTTGAAGAAATTTTTGTAATAGCTCAGGACTTTATAGAGGGAGGGAAAAGCCTAATTAAATTAGATTATAAAAAAAGCCGTTCTAATTTACTTACTTTAACTTCTTTGAAAAAAGAACCACCATTAGCAACGATAAACTAGAGATATATATCAGTAAGTAAGTTATATGCCCCAATATTTGATTGCCTGCTCAATCAAATTAATTAGTTTTACTTTAAATATTAATCATTATTTTTCACCTCAAATATTAAACAAATATCTTTGTTGTTCCTATTTATAATTTAATTCATAAAGAAGAATAGGATTTGCCAACTTGGCATATTAATTAAAAATTAATGTAAAAATTTACTTTTAGCTTGGCTTAATTAGAAAGAAATAAAACTCAAAAATCTGTTTATAAGGAAAAATTAAGCAATTAAAAAATAAGTCAAACTTGGAGGTAGTCCAACATTATTTACCTCCAAAGATAAATTTTCGGAGATGAACAAAAAAAAAGTGTAAGTAGGTTGGCGTTGAAAATAGTAATAAGCTGATGTGCAGCTAAATTATATAATCCGAAAAAGTGAAGGTGTTGTAGTGCGTTAGCCCTTCTCAAAGCTGAACGCGAAGCGTGTCCGTACCGGAGGTCGTCCCGGAGGGACTTAGGACATACATCTTGCTCGCTAGTATTATACAAATTAAGTGCGTAAGTCCTAAGTAATTAGGATAAGGGAATAGTGAAATAGTGAGTAGTGAGATTGATCGAGGCTTTGTAGACGCGTTCGCGCAGCGTGTC
>ERZ1740059.2029-NODE-2029-length-10109-cov-3.013925_pt1 | contig 10109 bp, 6 predicted proteins | sample MGYA00581744_ERZ1740059 | MGnify/ENA primary metagenome ERZ1740059 (study PRJEB43018, sample SAMN04849738) | marine metagenome | isolation source: floating plastic debris | place: Pacific Ocean | collected 2008-08-28 | study: EMG produced TPA metagenomics... | reverse complement strand
GCCTTAGCAGGGGTAGTATATGTGGAAGAGCCAGCAGCTTGGGAACTTGAACTCATTTTTACGCCCCAATCCGACGGTTTGTTGACGGCTACTGCTTTGGTATCTGGTGGCAGTTTTCCATATCAATTTCAGTGGAGCAATGGCAGTAGTGGGCTTTCCGCTAATAACCTAAGTGTCGATGAGCTTTACAGACTTGTTGTAATTGATGCTAATGGCTGTCAACGAGAATGGGAAGTCCGCCCTAGCTTAACAGCAGCAAGCGAAGTAGCGGATGAATCGCGATTTTTTGTATACCCTAATCCTAGTAGCGGGCTTTTTATATTACAAACGCCTTACCCCTGTTGGTTAGCCAGCTATTCGCTTTATGATTCTAGCAGTAGGTTGCTACCCCTCACCGAAGCTAATGAAAATGGAGCATTGGTAATCGACCTCTCTAATTACCCGAATGGCACCTATTATTTACATTGTACAGGTGTGTCGAACTTTACCGTTATTCCGCTGCTAAAACAGTAAAATGTTCTCGGGGATCTTGAAAATCCCCGAGAACGAATCAATTTAATGCTTCACAATTTGGTCCACGTAGATGGAACCATCTTTGCGTTTCATCATAACCATATTAAGGCCTTGCTGTAGCATGTTTGGTTGAATGCTAAGCTGTTGTTGCCCTTCAGTTAGGGTTTGCTGTGCAATGAGTTGCCCTCGGGCATTGAAGATAAACAGTGATTCGTATTGGCTATCTTTTTTCCAACGAATCTCCAAATCAAGCCCATTACTAATAGGATTAGGATAGATTTGCACATCGGTAGTAGGGATGAAATTGAGTATTGGAGTCTCCAAACCATTTTCTCCCTGCGGAGGGGTAGCGGCAGCCACTAGCCCAGCACCGATCACTTCATCTTCGTGGCATTCGCCCCAGAAGCCACAGTTGTAGTAGCAATCCACCCCTGTGGTACAACCAGGACCGCAATCTATACCGAAGACGTCCATGAGGAAGTTAGGCGTAATGGCTGCGAATAATAAGGCTACCTCTACTTGTAGATGCTCCAGAGTGACCAACCCCTGTTGGTATAAACCGCCGTCTTCAAGCCAACTGCCATCTTGTAAGGGATCTTTGATTTTGAATTCAAAGCCTGCGAAATTGGCATTGTCGCCGTTGACGGTGGCCAATTCGCTTTCGGTGAAAGCGCCGAGGTGGCCAATACTGTAAGCACCCACTAATTCGTTGCAACAAGTACTATCCCCTTCGGATTCTAAACCGGAGGCTAAGTAGTAATTGGAAATGAGATGGAGCTCACTCCATGATTCATCATTTTCAAAGTCGGTTCTAGTATATGCTCTGCTACTAATGATGTACGTCACAAAGTCGTTTTGTGGTGTTAGTGTGAAGTTATCCGAGGCGTTCAGCAAAATGTAGGAGGTATCAGCCGAAGCGCCACAGTTGCTAATGCTGGAGAGGAAGTTGTCCACCAAGTCCACGATTGATCCAGCGCCTAGTAAAATGTCATCGATGTTCGAAAAATTAACGCCATTGGTGTCTAAAATGGTGGGGGCGATACTTTCAAATTCTCCAGCTAAGGTTCCTAGGTCGGTTAGGAAGTTAGTGGTGTCAGAAGACTCACACTCTACACAGGTAGAAGCTGCGCCAGACTCCAATAAATTGAAACCCTCTCTGGACCAGCGGGTGAAAAAAGCAAAGTCTTCCATGCAAGTATTAACCCGGCCATTTCCACTAGAGATAATATTACCATCGGTACCTGCAACACCATCAATATTGGAATTGTACTGAGCCGAAGTAATTACGGATTTTTCGCATTCACAATCGTCAGATATAGCCGCATTACGTGGTTCAAAGCACTTCATCGCTAAAGTGATGCTCGACTTGAGGATGTTGTTGGGGAGGTTCTTTTTCATACCAACGTAGTCCTCATCACCGCCTTCGTAGTGGTGTGTAATCGTGTAAAGTGATTTGGCTGCTCCCATGTATGCCCATTTGGTAACCGCCCAATTCTGCTCTTTTTGTGTTCTGGGCTGCGTGCCTTCGTGCGACCATACGCGATGATTTTCAGTAATGGAGACCTCCGGGCAATCTTCCAATTGTTGACCGGTAGCCTCACCAATGCTGTGATTAACAAAAACGCTAGAGTTGATCACATTGCATTCGCATTCATCTTCATCATCATCGTCGCCACTGCCGGAAATTGAGGTTATATAGTCGTTCCAAAATTCCCATAGGAGGTCACAATAGATACCAGTATAACTCAGGGCTTGAATACTCGTGTAGTTGAGGTTGTAACGCTCAAACATCGCAATAATGCGACAGATGTGCGCTTCGCTAAGACCAAGGAAATCCTGGTAGAAAGCCAACAAGGTTACTAGATTCATACGGCGCCCACACCAGTAGGTGAAGACATCTCCTTTTGTGCCTACAGTCGGCCGTCCAATCTGGTTAGCTGGAATGTGCCCCATGTCAAACAATTGCGCCATGAAGCTTTCGGATACCACGATTTCATCCGTTTTCCGCGTGCTATGACGTATTGGAATATTGAAGATGTTTTGGCCACGTTCATTTTTACCGCGCAGGTAAATCATGATACTTTCCTGGCGGCGTGACAGGTTGAAAAAGGAAACGGTGGTTTCAGTTCGCTGCCCGATCGTGATCGTCTGCTGGCCGTCCGTCTGTGTGATGACATCAATGCTAGTGATTGAGCAATCATGGTTCCTCATACGTTCGACCAAGGTGCCGGAAAGTTCTACTGCGATATCCATCAAATCATCGCACTTGTCGAGCTGTGCGACATAGTAGTCAAGATAAACATCGGTGCCGCTACAAGCTGTCGGGACGGCTATTCGTCCCGACCGTTGCCCGTAGCTTAAGGTGCTAAACAAAAGAAATAGTAGTAGTGTGTGGAAAATTGATAAATGTTTCATTGTGTGTGGTTTAATGTAGTTATTGAGGAGTTTTGGTTTTTTGAGGGGTAGGGTATTGGCCCTACCTTTTCAATTGTGCATAAGTGTTTCCTTGTTGATCCGTAACGGATAACCATCTGATTACTGACCTCTAGCGTCAGCGAGCTTATAATTCGAGGTTGTTTTTGGGCTTTAGACTGATGGGGATGAGCCTAAAATAAATATCCGTATATGGACGTAAAGTCTAAAGAAGGAGTTGGAGAGGAAGGCGGGCTAGTCCTAGCCCGCCTTCTTAGATGAGCGCGCGTTGGGAAATTTTGCGAAATGCTTTTTGGCCTCATGAAATTTCCCAATGTGCCCTTAATGCTGTTTTAAGAAATGCTGTAGCAAAGGGGCTTGCTGATCACTCTTGGTTCGGACAATATAGGTACCGCTTGGCCAAGTAGATACATTAAGTTGTAGTGATTCAAAGGCCGTAAAGTTTTGCGCAAACCACTTTCTTCCGTTCAGGTCAAACACCTCAACAGTAGCATCCTGATTACTCATTTCAATAGTGAATAAATTATTGGCAGGATTTGGATAAATTGTGGGGGTACTATTTGAAGTGCTAGTGATTAAAGGAACTACCTGGAAATCATCACTCCAAGAGCAGTCACTACAGTAAAGGATGTTTATGTCAGTATCAATTTCCCAGGCAATCTCCACATTGACACCACCCCGATCCTTAATCATCTGAATGCTGAATAACTCGATTTCTGTGCGAGTCCGAGGGTGTGTGATTGATCCATTGAGTGGACCATTTCCATTCAGAAGAATTCTATCAGCATTGTCGTTAAAGTTACCGACAAATATGGAATTGTCTGAACTAGTACTAATGAGCAAGGACATTGGGTCACCTTCGTTATTTGGGTCGGGCACCGTAATAATAAAGCAACCGTCGGGGTTGGTGTTGATTGGTATTTGAGAAATATCACCTGCTTCTACCTCTTCATTACTGCCGGTATCAACCGGATCCAAGCATTCCATCTGAAAAATAATATCTACAACAATAATATTTGTTGGTGATCGCATGGTTATGGGGTCACCAAATGGACCTTCGATACAGTAGGATGAACTCAACTCAAAAATATACTCTTGACCTGGCAATAAACCTTCTTGGATGTATCCCTCGGTCTGTACGGTATCAAGATTGATTTGTGTGCCCGTTGTCGCATCTATTGTACGCAACTGGTATGCTTGTGCTCCTGCCACTGACGGCCAGTCTAATTCAATCTCAGTGTGCGATTGCGAGACGACATTGATTTGAGTTGGTGCTGGTGCCGGACAGCTGGTTTGAGCAAGGAGTGAGGTAGAAAATAATGCAATAAGTAGTGTGTGTAAAATGTAGCCGTATTTCATTGTGTTATCATTAAATGATTAATATGCTGTAAAGGTAGGATGGTTCGGAGGCTAAAAATTGATCACATTTTTTCCATTTTCCGCCAGGGGGTATTTTAGGTTACTTATCTTGCTATTTCCCAATTAACCTATGAAGACACTACTCTTGGCTAATTAATGGGGTATGCCCAATCAGAAATTACTAGAAATACTTAGGAGCTTATCGGATGCGCAATGCAGTAAGCTCAGTCGATTTGTTGACTCTCCTTACCATAATGATCGGTTTAACAAAGTCAAAATAACGCAGCTATGTGAGTACTTACTAAAGGCGATACGCAATACTGACACTGAATTGCCAGCAAAGTCAGATTTGAATGATACCTTCTTTCCGGATCATGCCTATAAAGAAAAAGAAAAGAATCCGATCGATTCTTTAGCTTCTGATCTGTTGAGTTTGGTGCGTCGTTTTATCTTTTTTGAAGATTTGTTAGCCGAGCATGATAAGCGACAGGAACAGCTGGCAATGGCTCGTTTTTACCGGAAGAGTAATTTGGAAAATCGATTTCTGGCGACTGTGTCTCAATTTAGAAAACTGCAAAACAAGGTAGCTTTCAAAGATGAAACGTATTACCATCTACTCTTTACCATGGAGCAAGAGATTGCTATTTTTCAAACGATGTACAATACTTATGCTGATGATTCAAACTTAATTGCGGCAAATCAGGCTCTTGATAATTACTACGCCATCAGTAAATCTGAATTTGCGACACACCTGCGATTTCAAAAACTGCTTGCTAGTGTTGATGGTGACCAAAGTCTCCTGTTGAGTGATTACCTTTTTTCAATACTAGAGGATTATCAAAAGCTACACAATCCGCTCACATTATTGTATCAGATGATATTTCGGCTACTTGATGAGCCTGAGAATGAGATGTTATTTGAAGTGTTAACTACTGCTGTAGAGCGCTATGAAGCTGAAATTGCTCCTGCAAAATTCCGTAATATCATGGCGTACTTTCGAAATATTAGTGGACGACGATATCAACTTAGAGTAAGTGGTAATGAGCTGTTTGAACAACTTTTTCCCTTGTACCGCTTGCATCTGGAGAAGGGGTATTTTCACATATTAGATAGTGGACAAATTCTTCCCTCTTCTCTTAAGGTACTTGTCAATTTAGCTATTAAAGCGAAGCAGGAAGAGTGGGCAGATCAATTATTGAAAACTTATCCTCCAGCTCGTATAACAGGCACTAAATACCCCATAGAAGCCCACAGCCTATGTGTAGCAGAACTCTATTTTCACCGAGGAAATTGGAATGAGGCGCAGAAGAAATTGGTCTACCGTAATTTTGAGAACATCAACTATAGTATGCTGGCTGATGTCCTTTTGCTGAAAATTTACTTTGTCACCAAGAATGAGTTACTGAATAGCAGAGCGGCTGCCCTAAGTCAAAAAGTGAGGAGAAGTAAAATTACGCCAGTGCACAAAATACAATACTTGAATTTTCTCAAGATGCTAGGACAAATTGAAAAACTACGCTGGAAGAACAACCCAAAAGCTAAGCTACGGGTAAAGCAGCGTCTGCAAGAGATAACTCCCATTATTGAACGGGCTTGGTTGCTGCAGGTGATTGAAAAGGCCTAGGGCTGTTGCCAGTAGTTCTGAAACCGTTCTTTTTTAGATTGAAAGGGATGCATCCGCAGTACTTTTAAACCTTCTTCCTCTAGTACTGGCCCAATAACGTCAATCTTACTCCCTCCACTGTTAATAAGACTTCGGCAATCGGGTTTGGGTTGGCCGGCACTCACCTTTTTTAGCGTACTTTGGCTCACACCGTACACCACTTTGCTCAGGCGAGCCCAATGGATAGCTCCACTGCACATAATGCACGGTTCTACATTGCAATACAGCGTATATCCTTCTAAACTGATTAACCTGTTTCGTCGACAGTAAGTACGGATCAAGTACAGTTCTGCATGAGCTGTTGGATCCGCCTCCAGTATACAATGGTCAGTTGTGGAGGCTACCTCTTTTCCACCTTTAACCAAGATGGCAGCGAAGGGGTCAAAACCACGCTCTGCGGATTGTAATGCTAATGTGAAGGTTTTACGGATGAATTTTTCGTCTCTGGTCATAACAACAGTTATTATTTCTTTAAAGCCTCCCAAAGAACTTCTACTGGATGAAGCACGTCTCGCTGTGTTCCATCCATAATTTGGTGTCTACAACTCGTTCCCGTTGCAGTAATGATAGATGAGTTTGGAGCTGATCGCACGGCTGGGAATAGAACCAGTTCTCCAATCTGCTGACTTACTGCATAATGTTCCGCTTCGTAGCCAAAACTACCCGCCATACCACAACAGCCAGATGGAATATGTTCTACGTGATAGTTGGCTGGTAAAGACAGCAGTTGAATCGTATCTGTGATATTCGATAAGGACTTTTGGTGGCAATGTCCGTGCAAGAGAATTTGCTTTTTCTCAGTGTGAAAGGCATCGGGAGGGACTCTTCCCGCACGAATTTCTGCTGCTATAAACTCATCTATCGTAAGTGTGTGTTTGGCTAACTCTTGTGCAGCTTCCCGAAGATCATCGGGAACTAGTCTGGGGTATTCATCGCGGAAGCTTAGAATAGCAGAAGGTTCAATACCAATAAGGGGTTGCTCGGCAGATACCAATTTGGCGTACAAGCTGACATTGTGTTCGGCATATTGTCGGGCACGCTCTAAAAGACCTTTGGAGATGGCTGCTCGCCCACTTTCTGCGTGGGCATTGATTTTGACTTGATAACCCAGTGCATTCAGTAATTGGATGGCTTTAATGCCAATTGGAGTGTCATTATAATTGGTGAACTCATCACAAAATAGATGGACTGTTCCTTTTACTATCCCTGTTGCTTTAGGCTGATTCTCTTGATGCCAGGCCCTCACCGTTTGATTGTGGATTTTTGGTAATTTCCGTTTTGACGCAAGGCCGAATAACTTTTTTGCTAGGCTGGCGGTAATGGAGTTACTGAGGAGCGAATTATACACACTTGGCCAATAACTGCCCCAATGATTAAAGCGCGCTAAATTGGCAAAGAGTCGGGCTCGTAATGGCACACCATTGCTTTTGTAATACTGATGCAGAAACTCCGCTTTCAAGCTAGCCATATCTACATTAGAAGGGCATTCAGAGGTGCAACCTTTACAGGATAAGCATAAATCCATCACCTCCTTTAATTCTTGATGGTCGAAGCGATTGGCTTTCGTACTCTGAGTGAGGAATTCTCGAAGGACGTTAGCTCGTCCGCGGGTAGTATCCTTTTCGTTGTGGGTGGCCTGGTAGCTAGGGCACATAGTGCCACCGGATAAAGGCAACTTGCGACAATCCCCAGAACCATTGCACTTTTCCGCGCTGCGCAATATTCCACCGGTCTTGGAAAAATCAAATATCGTATCTATTGCTGGTGTTTCTTGCTCTGATTCGTATCGTAACGAGCTGTTCATCGGAGCCGGGTCCACAATTTTACCTGGATTAAAAATACCCTTTGGGTCCCAAGTCTTTTTGATCTCTTGGAATAGCGCATAGTTCTTTTCCCCAACCATGATTGGTATAAACTCCGCTCGAACTCGTCCATCACCGTGTTCACCACTGAGCGAGCCTTGGTATTTTTTCACCAGTTTGGCCGTTGCCAGGCTTATATTATAGAACTGCTGGACATCTCTTGCTTTCTTAAGGTTTAAAATAGGGCGTAGGTGCAGTTCTCCAGCGCCGGCGTGGGCATAATAGACCGGCTGCTGGTCAAAATCTTGCATGAGTGTGCTAAACTCTTCGATGTAAGCTGGTAAGTCAGCTAAGGCCACTGCTGTATCTTCAATACAGGCCACTGCTTTCGCATCACCAGGTATATTAGCCAATAAGCCTAAACCCGCACTACGCAGCGCCCAGACTTCCTTACTGCGCTCGCTGGAGATGATAGGAAAGGCATAACCCAAACCTTCTTCCTTTAATTTGGCGATCAGTGCTGCTGCTTTGCGCTGCATGTTGCCAGGACTGCTGGCTCGCAACTCAACCATAAGTACAGCAGCAGGATCACCTTCGATGAAGAAGCGGTTTTTACGGTAGGCCAAGTTTTCCTTTGTGCAGTCCAGGATGATTTTATCCATGAGTTCGCAAGCGCTTGGTGAAAATTCCATAGCCACCAGCGTAGCTTTTAGACTCTCAGAAAGAGAATGGAAGTGAGGAGCTACCACCAGGTGGTACGGATCAGGAATGGAATCTAGTTGTAGTGTTATTTCAGTAATAAACGCCAGAGTGCCCTCTGAGCCGGCCAGCAGCTTGCCAAAATTAAAGGCTTGTTGGTCGGCATTGAAAATGCTGCTTTTCAATAATGCATCTACGGCGTAGCCTGTGTTACGTCGGTGAATACTGGTCTTAGGAAAGTGTTTTTGAATTTCATCCTGTACTGTAGGATCACTCAGGCGCTGATAGATTTGACGATACAGTTGCCCCTCTAGGCTGTTTAATTCCATTTTTTGCCGAAAGGCTTCTGGGTCAAGGTCAGTAAAGCTTACTTCATTTCCATCCGCCAGTAGTGCTTTTATGCTGATTATCTTATCGCGTGTGGTACCATATTCAATGGAGGTTGTGCCAGAAGAATTATTGCCCACCATTCCGCCAATCATGGCCCGATTTGCGGTAGAAGTAATCGGTGAAAAAAATAGAGCTGAAGGACGTAGAAAGGCGTTGAGTTCATCACGTATTATCCCTGGCTCCACCGTAACCCATCTTTCTACAATGCTGAAATCAAGTATTCCTGTGAAATGTTTTGAAATATCTACCACAATGCCTTCGCCTACACACTGGCCCGCAAGAGAAGTTCCTGCTGCCCGGGGAATGAGAGATACTCCGTGCTTTGTAGCAAAATGAATGAGGTGTTGGAGGTCTTCCCGATCTTCAGGAATGGCTACCGCTAAAGGGAGACTCCGATACACAGAAGCGTCGGTAGCGTAGAGCGTGCGTAGTAGGGTGTCGTAGAAAAGATCACCCCTAAGTTGTGTAGAAAGCTTTTTTAATACCGCCTTAGAGAGCTGGTGAGCGGGCATGTACCGATCAGTTTTATCTTACTGAAAGGTACAGTTTTTTTGTTGTGCTGTTGGTGTTGGTTCAAATGGAATGGCCTCCGCAGGCTAGATGGGTAAAAGCACTACGGAGACCAAAAAAACATGATGCTAGTTGTAAGTTCTAGCAGTCTATACGAGTTAAAATGCTGCGTGAAACGGGAGGGCATCCTTCCGTATAGATGGTTACGGTAATGAAGGCAAACTGTAGGTCATCGTCAATATTACCTACTGGTATATTCAAAATATTACTAGCACCTGTATTGAAACTGTTATCTCCTACTTGCCAAACATACAGCGCCGGACCAGTTATTCCGGTTGCCGTTACAGTAAGGTCTTCGGCACAGTCAAGCTTAGTAGTAAGAGTGATGTCACTAGACTCTGGGCATCCAAACATCGGATCCTCGTCTTCTTCTGCACAAATTCGCTTTGCACTGGAGCAAACACCTTCTCCGAACGGGATTTCAACTGCCAGGGTAGCGGTACCAACACCATTGGCTTCGACAATCACCGAGGGTCCGGTGTTAATACCATCCTTAAAGCTGAAATTACCATTACTCAAGGACCAAACAGGATCAACATTACCAAAGGGAATGATTTCGAAGATGCGTTCGCCACCCACTGTAATTCATTCATTATTGTCCCAGCCAGAAGTAGTTAAACAGTAGGTCATTCCGTCTCCCAAGCCTACATCCTGGCGGATAGGGTCACTAAATTCTTCGG
>ERZ1740059.2028-NODE-2028-length-10114-cov-5.227856_pt1 | contig 10114 bp, 8 predicted proteins | sample MGYA00581744_ERZ1740059 | MGnify/ENA primary metagenome ERZ1740059 (study PRJEB43018, sample SAMN04849738) | marine metagenome | isolation source: floating plastic debris | place: Pacific Ocean | collected 2008-08-28 | study: EMG produced TPA metagenomics... | reverse complement strand
GTCTCCCGCCGCTTCACTGTCTACGCTCAAGAGCGGAAGATCGCTCAGGTCGGCGAGCTCGATGCTTAGGCTTTCCAAGGCTTGGGTTGTGGCGTAGCGCAACAAACCAGTGTTGAATGAAGCTCGTCGACGGCTTCCCGAAAGGGCAATAATCTTCATAGCAGGTCCTTTGCGTCAACTTCAATTGAGTTTGACTATGGGCCCGCTTGAAGGTTTGGTAATCCACGCTTTAGGAGTCTGAAATATTACTATTTTGACCGGTCTTGTGGATGAACTGCTATGAGAGTCTCATGTGAAACCGCTCAAGCGGCCCGGCGCACACCAAGGGATGCGCCTACGATCCCGAAAGAAATCACCACTTGGACCGTCATTAGGTAAAGTCGCTGCCCACACGATGCCGTCAGCGCCTTCTTCTGGCGAACGATTGGCTGTCATGCCGCCCATATCGGTCCGCACCCAGCCGGGGCACACTGCATTCACAAGAACGCCAGTTCCGCGCAATTCGGCCGCAAGCTTGATCGTCAGCGCATTCAGCGCGGCTTTGGAGATAGAATAGGCGGGCGTGCCTGAACTCATATCGCTCATGGCACCAGCGCCGGACGATACATTAACGATACGCCCCCAGCCACGCTTTCGCATCCCATGGGCGAGACCAACGCTCGTTTGCCATGCACCAAGCAGATTTACACTCAGCGCCTCGTCGACAATCTTCCAGTCAGGGGAGAGAATGCTTTGGCCCGTATCGTAGTGGACGCCGGCATTGTTAACGAGGATGTCGATGGGGCCGTGCACCTCTTCAACTAATCCGACAGCCTGCTCCGTATTGCCGATGGCCACGTCGAGGACGACGGGCCGAACACCTTGTGAGATGCGCTTTGCAGCCTCGTCACCTTTCGCTGGGTCCCGAGCCGCGAGCAAGACTTTGTGCCCTTGCGCAGCGAGTAGTTCACAGATCGCGAAACCAATTCCGCGATTACCGCCTGTCACGAGGGCTGTCTTAGAATTCATCATGCTATCTTTCTTTGGCAGCTTCTTCGAATGGGAGGCATTCCGTCCGCTAGAAAAGAATGTCTCGCGGCCTTAGCAACGTCTTAGTCGACCTGACCGTTTGCCGCGGCGACCTTTTCAGTCGCTAGACGCGACAGATCGTTGTTTCCGATTTCGCCCCGCATGTTTGCGGTCATCCGGGTGATCTTCCATCCGTCAGCCGTGTGTTCAAGGGCGTGTTCGTAATCGCCCAAGAAAATCCACTGTTCGCCATCCAAAAGATGGGTGGCGTGGATCGTGGACTGAACGATTGCGGAGTCGCCGTTGAGCGTGACCTGATGGTTCGACATCACATGACGGGTTAGATCATAGCCGGGCAGGACTGTGCGCCAGGCGGCGACAATGTCTTCACGCGGTTGCGGCGCTGGTTCGCTACCAGTTCCCTCCATCGAGCGATAGTCAAGAATTGCGCCGCTCGGCGAGAACTGATCCTTAACGCGATCCCAGTCGCGTTGATCAGCGTAGAAACCAACTGCGTCGACAGTTGAGATGATGGCCGCGCATTCAGCCGTTTGTTCAGGTGTCAGTGTTTTGGCCATGCCCATTCCATTCATGAGTGTGAGTGCGGCAAGTGCCGCGAAAAAGGGGTGCTCAACGTGCGGCTCCCGATCAACTGAAATGCCGAGCAACGGCGTCGGCCGCCGCCGTCACCACGTCAGGCCGGTCATAGAAATCAAACTGAGAGACATCCTCGACCAACCAAACTTTTTCGAGCGGCGCAGTCATGCGCTCTTCATAAGCCGCAGCACCCGCTGGTAGCGCTATCGAAGGCGATCCCACCATAATCACAGGCTTGGTCAGCCGGTCAGCGGACGCTTGAGAGTCATAAGTCAACCAAGGCACCCAGCCAGCCAGGTTGAACTTGTTGTCATATGCGTCGATCAAACCACGATCTGGTTCCGAGTAGTAGGGAGCTTGATACATCGGCGCGGACGCATTTGTGGTGCTGGCCGCCACAACAATTTCAGGCTCTACAGCATTAGCCGCCTTACGACCTTGAGCGATGAGAGACTGGGCGGTCTCATGCCCACCGTAAATGCTCTCAGCCATTTCTGGGTTGTGCAACCAAGGCGCCACGAGCGCCAATCTTTGAAATGCGGGATCATCGGCGACCGCATCTGCCATGAATCCAGATGACGCGCAAACACCGAGACCCGAAACACGATTGGCATCGATATCGCCGCGCCCTTTTAAAAACCCTGCCGCTTCTTTGATATCGGCAGTTTTTTGAACGTAATCTTCGACGTACCGGGGCTCGCCATCAGACTGCCCCCACCCGCTGAGGTCAAAGGTCAGCGCCGCTAAGCCACGCGCCGCAAGTTCGCGCGCATAGGTGCCCGCCATTTGCTCTTTGACAGTGGTCCAAGCCCCGGTGACGACCGCGGCGGGAAGAGGTTCCGACGCAACCTTTGGTTTGAACAACATACCGACAAGCCTGACCCCGCCGCTATCGAATAAAACCTCTTCGCGCGTAACGTTTTCTGGGTCCGGTGTGTTTTGCAAATTGATGATGTTCGATGTCATACCGCTTCTCCTTTCTATACTCGTTGGCGGGCTATCTGATCGTGTCGGCTCAGGGTCTACCGGTCTTGTTGGTCATGCCACTTACTGCTTGTCCATCGGATCACCTTCAAAGACGCTCTCCTTGGATTGGTACTCGACTAGTCTCATCTTTATGACGCGCAGGCTCATCCGGATTCGAACCAAAAAAGTTCGGGAAATTCGGGGAGCGTCGACAGAAGCTATCGAAGGCTTAAGCTTAAGAATTGTCTTGTTTTGAAGTACAGAGTATTGAACGAAGCGCTGTGCGCGCTTCGAACTCAGAATCAGAAAAGTTGCGGGATACATGAGGGGCACATAGTGGGATACATAAAAAGTGCAGAATTCATATAAGTAATTGAATCAAATATATTTTTATTTGCATGCGAATCGCATCGCCCGCTCCAGACTTCTCAACCATTCCAGACCAGGAACCCAGGCGTTGAGCGCGCCTCATGCGTCAAATGCGATCATCTGATGCGTTTGGGCAGACTCCTGCGCCATCAGGCCCATTTTTACAGCTTTGCGGCCATCTTCCAGCGAGACGTCAGGCAGCCCGCCCGTCTTCACGAGCTTGAGAAATTTCTGATGTTGAAAAAAGGTTGAGCCGTGATGATCGCCAGCCGCGATCAAAGAAGGGTCCAAGGCGATGGTCTCCGTCATTGGTTGCTTTGGCGATCTCGGATAGACGCTGAGCTCCGGCTGCGGCGAGGGACCAAGCGCGTCTGGCCAGAAGCGCTGCGGGCCGGGAATACGACACGCAATCTTGCCACGCGCTCCAATGGCGTGAATCTCCTCATTCCATTTCGATCCGTCTGCAAACATGCACAGTTCGAGCATAGCTCTGGCGCCATTCGCGAAGTCGAACAGAGCATAGCCACCATCCCAGATGTCCGGCGCCTTACCATCATGACGCTCGTCCAGATGATTGACGAATTGACCCGCACTGGCTGTCACACGAACCGGTTCGCTGTCCAGGATGAGCCGCATCAGATCGAAAAAGTGACAGCATTTTTCAACAAACGTTCCACCTGAATTCACATTGAAACGGTTCCAGGCACCGACCTTGGACAGGAACGGGTAACGATGTTCCTGCAGGGTCAGCATCTTGATGCCGCCGGTCACGGAATCAGCACGTTCAATGAACGCGGTAATGGGCGGCATGTAACGATACTCCATCGCTATCCAGACAGGTGCATCATACTGCCTTTGAAAGGCGACGGCTTCCGCCTCATCTCCCGGATCCGTGAATAACGGTTTCTCGCACAGAATGGGTAGCGTGCGATGCGCGGCAATCTCTTTCAGCTGCCCCATATGAAGATGGTTCGGACTGGCGATCACCAGGGCGTCCAGCGTGTCATGGGTGAAGAGGTCTTGAATCGAACTGGCGCGACGGGCGCGCGGCGCGAGCTGCAAAGCCAGGTTGGCCTGATGGTCGTCGGGCTCGTAAAGGGCCGCGATTTGCACATCAGGAAGCAGCGCCAGATTGCGCAAATGTTCCTGCCCCATCATCCCGCAGCCGATCAGTCCATACTTCAAGGTCATGTAATCTGCCGCCGTCCCAGTCGATTGGTGTAGCGACAAAGCGCATGATTGAACCAGTTCCGGGAATATTCGACAGTCTCGCCAGACAAGTCATAACCGATCCGTTCGACCAGACCACAAGGCGCCCCTACCGCCATGCCGAAAGCATCTGGCGTCCAGTCTGGGACCGTGGCCACGCCGACCGTGTCAGTCACGGATCCAATTACGACTTTCAGTTTTTCCTTGTAGTAGAAATAGAGGGAATCCCGCAGATCGGTCGGCTCGACCTCGTCTATGAAGCGGCCATCCAGCCAGATTTCCTCGAGCTCGACAGGTATACCGTCGAGATAGCGCAAGCGTCTGATTCGGTGCGCCACGCGCCCCGGCCCGATCTCGGGCATGGTCTTTTCCTTTTTCAGACGTGCCACGTCGAGAATGTCAGCCGTTGGTAATCCGCCGCCCTGCAAAAGCTCGAGCCGGAAAAACTCGTAGACGCTTTGGATGTTGGTGCGCGCCTGGACATAATTGCCGGACCCCTGCACGCGCTTCAACAGGCCCTGTTCCTCCAGAATGGACAGCGCCCGGCGCAGCGTCCCGACAGCGACACCAAGGTCGTCGGCCATCTGGCGTTCCGTCGGCAGCCGTGTGCCATCCGGAATTCGGCCAGACGCGATTTCGCGAATGAGCATTTCGCTGACCTGTATGGTCTTGGGTAAGGCCTTCGGTTTCACGATCGCAGACGTCGCCTTTTGGATTGATATAATATTGATGCAGTGCCTGAAGGGGGTGTAGCAAGGCGCGAAACGAAATAAAAGATAAAAGGCGATCGCGCGCCTGTTGCGCGCTGAAGGAGGATACGGGGTGACACAGGCGCAAAGCGGTTTGACGCTGGCGAGCTGTGGCGGCTTCATGGCGCTGGTCGCCTGGTGGGCGTTTCGACAAAGCCAAGGGGAGACCCAGTCGAGAGATGGCTATTTTCTCGCCGGGCGAAATCTCGGCGGACTGTTTATCGCCGGGTCGCTGCTTCTGACAAACCTGTCGGCGGAACAGCTGATTGGCCTGAATGGGTCTGCCTATGGCTTCAACATGTCCAGCATGGCCTGGGAAGTTACCGCGGCCGCCGCGACCATCGCCATGGCGCTGATCTTTCTGCCCCGTTATCTGACCAGCGCCTTCACCACTCTGCCGGAATTCCTCAATGATCGATTTGACGGTGACGTGCGCCGGCTCTCGGTCATCCTGTTCATGCTGGGATATGGACTGGTGACGATTCCTTCCGTTCTATATTCCGGGTCGATCGCGGTCATTCGCCTGTTCGATATTCCGGACCTGTTTGGCGTCACCCATTTCCAGGCCCTGGTCATGACCGTGCTGACGATTGGCATTGTCGGCGCCATCTATGCCATCTTTGGCGGCCTCAAGGCTGTGGCCGTCTCTGATACGTTGAATGGTGCGGGATTGCTCATTGTTGGTATTGCCGCCCCGGTGCTCGGGCTTGTTGCACTCGGCAATGGCAGCTTCTTTGCCGGCCTGGAGACTGTCGTTCAAAACCACCCGGAAAAACTGAATGCGATTGGTGCCTCAGATGATCCAATCCCGTTCGGCACCATCTTTACCGGCATGATTTTCGCCAATCTGTTCTATTGGTGCACCAATCAATATGTGATCCAGCGGACGCTGGCCGCCCGCAATCTGGCCGAAGGCCAGAAAGGCGTCTTGCTGTCCGGCTTCTTCAAGATTCTGGTGCCGCTCTTCATGATGATCCCGGGCATTATTGCCTATCACCTCTATGGGCCAGGACTGACCAGCATTGATGAAGCCTATCCCGCTCTGATCCGCGACGTGTTTCCAATCTGGATGATGGGTTTCTTTCTGGCCGTCCTGTTTGGGGCCGTGTTCTCTTCGTTCAATTCCCTGCTTAACAGCGCCGCCACCATGTTCACGCTCGACATTTATGCGCCGAGCCGCCGCAAGCCCTTGAGCGACCGCCACACGGTCCGCGTGGCGATGCTCGCCAGCGTCGTCATCGCCCTATTCTCTTTCCTGGTCGCGCCAATGCTTTGGTTCGCACCGGAAGGCCTGTGGCAGATCATTCGAATCTTTACCGGCTTCTATAACATTCCGATTGTTGCCATCGTCATTGTCGGCCTGTTCGCAAGGCACAGCCCGGCCATTGGCGCCAAAATCGTGATTGGCTTTCATGTCGTCGCGTATGGATTGCTGAAATTCGTATTCGCAGATGTGGTGACGCTCCACTTCCTGCACCTCTATGCCATTCTGTTTGTGATCGAAGTCGGGATCATGCTGGCCGCCGGGCGTATCGCACCACGGGCAACAGCGTGGACCGCCCCGAATGCCGCGAAAGTAGATCTCAGTCCCTGGCGGTTTGCCCGGCCCGTGGCGTTCGGATTGATGTCCTGTGTTGTCGGGCTTTACATTGTGTTCTCGCCGCTCGGCCTCGCCAATGGCGAGATCGGGACTGGATTTGCCACAGCAATGGGGGCGCTGGTCGCGGCGAATGTCGTGTTCTGGATTCGGTTTCGCCACGTAGGTGCTTCAAGCACCATCAAGGGCGGCGCGGAATAGGCGCTCTGTCAGCAACCAATTATCGCCCGCCCGGCTTTTGGCTTTGGTCATCAGCTCAGCCGCACGATCCAGATCCCCATCTGCCCGAGCGACCAATCCTTCCAGCAAAAGAGTCTCGTGCTGCTCCGGGTTCTCTGCCTTAGCCCGGCCCAGGGATGCCTTGGCGCCCGACTCATCGCCTTGCAGCATACGAACAAGCCCCTGACGCGCCGAGATACGGCCATGGACAGCTTCCAGTCGCATTTCAGCTGACAGTGTCACCGCGGCATCAATGCGTTCCGCAGCCGCCTCCAGGTCACCATTAATCAAATCGAGTACATTGAGTGCCTCCAACGCATTTAACTGTGTCCCGCGTTGGTTTTCAGCCTGGCCCCAGCGCAGCACGCTTTCCACTTCCGCTTTACCATCCGTCGAGCCGGCATAGCCGTGATAGACAGCCTGCCTGATACGCTCGCGATAGACATTGCGGGTGCGGGACAGGTCTTCAAACACCGCTTCCGCATCTGCGCTATGGGCAATGGCCGCGGGCCAGTCCGCCAGCACGAAATCGATATGTGATGCGATGATCTGGGCGCGCGCATAGCGATATGTATCGGCGGCCTCCTCGGCGAGACGGATCATCTCCGCCGCATGCGCTTCGGCTTGTGCCGCATTGCCAGAATTGATCTCCATCTGGGCCAGCGAAAACAGGGTTGTCATCTGGCCAGGAAAATCGCCCATCTCGGTCCGCATGACGAGCGCCTGGTTGAGAATGGTCTCGGCTTTTTCAAACTCGTAAAGCTGAACGGCATTATGGCCGATATCCTGCAAGGTATCGCCTTCTGCACGGCGGTCGCCAACCAGCCGAAAATAGTCCAGAGCTTCGGTCAGATATTCATTCGCCTTGGCCACATCCCGGGTGCGGACTTTCAAATTCGCCAGAGAACTCAGCAAATGCCCCGGTGCGGTCTCATATCCTGCTGCCTCAAACTCGATCCGCGCCAGCGCCAGCGCATCCTCCGCCGCCGTGTAATTGCGCAACCTCTGCTCGGTCGTTCCAATATTGGTCAGAACAAGCGCGCGGGCTTCCACTTCATCTGTTTCTTCAAGCACAGCAAGCGCTTGTTTGAACGTGGCGAGCGCGGTTTCATCATCGCGCAGTGTCAGTTGCAGGGCACCCAGTCCATTCAGCGCCGCGCCCAGGACCTCCGTATCATCTGCCGCACGCGCCTTTTCAATAACATGGTTGAACATTGTCGTCGCAAGATCCATGTCGCCTGACATGCGAACAGAGACCGCCAATTCGTACTGGATCTTGAGATTGTCCGGTGCCTGCGTCAGAGCTGCCCGGAACAGGTCAGCCGCTTCTGCCCCCATTCCTTTCAATTGCAGGTCCTGCCCCCTGGCGAAGGATTCGGTGACATATATGTCGTCGAACATGGACACCGAGACATCCTGATTGCGTTCTCCAGAGCGCGGCAGAGTGGCTGCCACTTGCCGCGCCATCTCCTCCGCCAGCTTCGCCGCCAACTGGCCGGAAACAGAGGCCGGCGCTGATTGGCCGCGCGGATTGATGACACGGTATTCCAGAGTGAGATTGTCGGCCGTTCCCGTCAGGTGCGAGACAATCAGATGCGAGGCGCCATATCCATCCTGTAAAGCGGTCTGAAGGGTCTCGTCCGGCAATAACTCTTCTGTCACCGCATCCGGGAAACGCTCTGACAGCGTCATCATGGTCTGGGCCTTGACCAGTGGTAGCTCAGAGCGCGCCTCGAGATCGTGCATGACCAGGCTCATCAAGCCCAATTCCGCCCAATCCAGGCTGGAATCGCCCGTCGCATTCATCACGGGCAAGACCGCAATCCGGTTTTCCGAGATTTCGGCCTGACTCGGGAAAAGCTGGATCAACAGGAAGAGGCCGAGCACGGCTGAGGCAACCATCGCTACCGGAACCAACAGTCTTCGTTCCTTTTTGGGCAATGGCTGCGCATCAGGGGCCGGAGCGACATCTGTCGCCGGAGTCTGCGCAGGGGCTGGTGCCAGCGGTTCGGTAGTCGCTGGCTCCAGATCGGCGATGAATCGAAATCCCTTGCCATGAACCGTTTTGATGACCGCTTGTCTTGTCCCGTCATCATCGACCGCCCGGCGCACCAGCTTGATTCGGCTGGATATGGCGGCGTCAGAGACAATCCGGCCGCCCCAGATGGCTTCGATCAAATCATCCTTGGACAGGACCCGGTCACGATGTTCGATCAGGTGCGCCAGCAATTCGAACACTTGTGGCTCAACACTGATCAGCTCTCCCTGGCGCCTCAGCTCCAGAGTGGACGTATCGAGTTCGAATGGGCCGAAAATGTAACGCATGTCCGCCTCCACACCGTGAATTCACTCGAAAAACAGGAATTCTGCAAGCTTTCATCACGCCAAAATCAAGCGTCGACGTCGGTCAGAGGGCAAAGAAAGCGCGTCATACCGACACCCTTGAACCCTTGTCATGGAGACTTCGATGTCCCGTTCTATCATTTTCGCCTATGGCGTGGCGAGCTACCTGATTTTCCTTGGCGTTTTCGTCTATGCCATCGCCTTTCTCGGCAATCTCTACATTCCCAATTCCATAGATGCAGACCCGGTCGGACCGGTCTGGCGGGCCGTTTTGATCAATCTCGCTCTGCTCGGCGGGTTTGCGATTCAACACAGCCTGATGGCGCGGCCCGCCTTCAAACGCTGGTGGACCAGGATCATCCCGCCAGCCGCCGAGCGCAGCACATATACTCTGTTCTCAAATCTCGCCATGATCGCGCTGTTCCTGTGGTGGCAGCCGATTGGCGGCGTGATCTGGGATGTTGCGTCGCAACCAGCGCGATCGATTGTTCTCGCCATCTACTTTATTGGCTGGGCCATCCTGTTCTATGCCACTTGCCTGCTGAACCATTTCGAATTGTTCGGATTGCGTCAGATCTGGCACCATTTAAGCGGCGAACGTTTGCCAGACGCCAAATTCCGTCAGCCCGGCCTCTACAAGCATGTCCGCCACCCGATCTATGTTGGCTGGCTGATCATTTTTTGGGCCACACCAACCATGACCATCGCGCACCTCCTGTTTGCAGTGATGACCACGGCTTACATTCTGATCGCGGTTCAGCTCGAAGAGCGTGATCTGGTTAACGAGCTTGGCGAAGACTATCGCAAGTATCAACGCCGCGTACCGATGATCATTCCTTTTCTGAAATTCAGAAAATCACCGGCGCGTCGGGAACTTCCTGAAACCTGAGACGGGAGGCGTTTGTTCCCGGATAATCGAATCCGATGCGAGTGCGCGGCACTCGGCATGAAAAGACCATCGCCAATCGCGAACCCACAAAAGGAGGGGCGTTTTCAAAACGCCCCGCTTGCCGAATGAAATCAAAGTCTAGGCTGACGCCTCAATGACCGGCCAATG
>ERZ1740059.2027-NODE-2027-length-10115-cov-9.172266_pt1 | contig 10115 bp, 8 predicted proteins | sample MGYA00581744_ERZ1740059 | MGnify/ENA primary metagenome ERZ1740059 (study PRJEB43018, sample SAMN04849738) | marine metagenome | isolation source: floating plastic debris | place: Pacific Ocean | collected 2008-08-28 | study: EMG produced TPA metagenomics... | reverse complement strand
GTTGATAATGATTCGTGACGGTAAATTTAAAATATTGCGTTATGTATGATAAAAGTGGTGCGTGACGGCAAAATCTAATTATTTCGTTACACTTGATAATTTATCGTAGCCGTCACACACCCTACAAGAAATTATTTGTTTAATTATTATGCAAGCTTTAACAGTAGATTTCAACTCCATTATTGATTTAACCGAAGAGCAATTTTACCAGCTATGTCAAGCAAATCAAAACTTAAGATTTGAACGTAATTCAACAGGGGAAATCATCATTATGCCACCAGTCGGAGGAGAAAGCAGCAATCGTAATGCAGGATTAACTGCTCAATTATGGATTTGGAATCAAACAAAGAAGCTCGGAGTTGTCTTTGATTCCTCTGGTGGTTTTAAACTTCCTAATAGTGCCAACCGCTCTCCCGATGCTGCTTGGGTAAAATTATCACGATGGAATGAATTAACATCTGAACAAAAAACGAAATTCCTACCCCTTGCTCCCGATTTTGTAATTGAATTACTTTCACCAAGCGATAGTTTGAAAACAACTCAGAAAAAGATGGAAGAATATATTAATAATGGGGTACGTTTGGGTTGGTTGATTAATCGTAAAAACCGACAAGTTGAGATTTATAGAATTGGAAAGGAAGTTGAAATTTTAGATAATACCGATAATTTATCTGGTGAGGATGTTTTACCCGGTTTTGTATTAGATTTACAGATGATTTGGTAATTTGATTTGTAATGCCGGTTTCTCATATCAATGAATTCCCATGTCTGATTTTATCGGATATTTTTCTTCGTGGTCGTTCTTACAAAAATTCCTAATTTCCCTATCCATTATTACCTATTACTCCTTTTACTCATTACTCGTTACTTATTACTTATTACTCATTACTCATTACTCAACCCTCAACCCCAAAATCACCAAGTCACGCTCTACACCATCAATATCCGCAATCCCCGGCAAATGTCCCCAACGTTCAAAACCAAATTTTTCAAACAGTTTCAAACTCGCTTCATTATGAGCAAAAATAAAACCAATTAACGTATTCAAACCCAAAATAGGACTTTGACGAATCGCTTCCCCTAACATTAGCTCTCCCAAACCCCGTCGATGATATACTGAAGCTATATAAATACTCACTTCGGCAGTTGCATGATAAGCTGGTCTTCCATAAAAAGGTTGGAAACTCAACCATCCTGCAACTACACCTTCCATTTCTATTACCCAAATTGGATGTTTTTTTGGCGATCGCCTTTTAAACCAATTGACGCGACTCGCTACAGATACGGGTTCTAAATCTGCTGTCGCCATACGGCTGGGAATTGAGGCATTATATATCGCCACAATCGCAGATAAATCATTTTCAGTTCCATGGCGGATAATCATTTGTGCTTTTTTTACGAAAGTGTTAAGAAATGATACAGAGTAACTGATAGAATTTATTATGCCTAGCGCAATTATTACAGGTGGTTCCCAAGGAATTGGTAAAGCAACAGCACTTTTATTTGCTCGCAAAGGATACGATTTGGTTTTAAGTGCGCGATCGCCAGAAGTTTTAGAAGCGACTGTAGCAGAAGTAGGTAAAATTGGAATAAAAGTACTGGCAGTAAAGTGCGATGTTAGTCAAGAAGCAGAAGTAAACGCTTTAATATCAAAGGCTTTAGAAAATTTTGGCAGCATTGATGTTTTAATAAACAATGCTGGGATTTGTATGACAGGGCCAATTGAAAACACCTCCTTAAGTGACTGGCATCGAGTGATGGATGTGAATGTCTGGGGATATATTCACACAATTCATGCACTTTTACCCCATTTTTTACAGCGTGGTGCGGGAACAATTGTCAATGTAGGTTCTATGGGTGGTAAATTTCCTTTACCAGAAATGACAGTTTATTGTGCCAGTAAGTACGCCGTTACAGGTTTAACAGAAACTTTGCGATTGGAGTTGAAACCTAAAGGCATTCATGTGAGTGCAGTACATCCGAGTGCTACCAACAGCGACTTTATGGAAAGAGCGCAGTTTCGCGGGAGTAACCAACAAGAAGCTGAAAAACGTCGCAATTCTATGAGTAGTCTTTTAGAATCCCCAGCAGCTAGCAAACCCGAAGATGTCGCGAATGCAATTTGGGATGCAGTCAAATATCAAAAAGATGAAATCGTAGTCGGTTCGGGTTCGATTATGTCAGCAGCTTATAAATTCTTCCCCGGTTTAATGCAGTTAGCGATGCAGACATCTAGATAGTAAGCAGTGAGCAGTGAGCAGTGAGCAGTGAGCAGTAATTAGAATGTAGGTTGAGTGTGATGGGGCAAACTCCGCTTGTGCTGGGTATTTATCAAAACTGAGTATACATTCAAACGTCAAAATGTGAGTATTCCAGCTTGGGTAACTACTCACTGTTCACTGTTCACTGTTCACTGTTCACTGTTCACTGATAATTGTCAGACTATGCACATAAATGATTAAAAAGACGTAAAAGTCAATAGATTTTTACTAAAATATATATATGTATCCTGATATCCTGTATTTTTACTCGCAGATTAAGGAAAATTAATTCAATTCCAAGGTCTATCTAGATGTTTTAAACGCATTTATGTCCTTTACGAGGGCGTAAAAAATAGTTTCAGCTAATTTGATTGGTGCATCATACTTTTCTCTTACAAGCAGTATAAACCTATTGAGTAAAACTGCATTTATCTAATCAAAGCCTCTACCGATGTAAATGGTTTAGAGGTAGTTTTTGCTATACCAAGATGATGGTAATATCCTATGCAAGATAATATTACAATAACAGACTTAGTTGGTAATCAAAAGAGTAACAAAGCGGAAGAAGTTGCTATTTTTGTCAGTAGATTCAAAAGCGGTATTTGGCTTTTTGGTATTCCATTTTGGCTATTTGGTATTATCGACATCAGTTTTTCTGCATTGACTGATGGTTACTGGTCTGCAACTGAAATTATACAGTTATTTACAGCTTCAGTTTTATTTATAAGCTGGTTATTTTTGAGACCGGAATATTTAGACAATAACGATGATGCGATCGCATTACAAGGAAACTGCTGTAATACTCATAGTTTAAAGTCTGAGTCAAAGCAGAAATATATAGTTAGTCAAGAACACTTTCTCAGTAAGGAATATATTTTACCCGGTTCTTATTGGACAAATATGTTCCATACCCTTAATCCCTTACATCTTAATCACGTCCATAAAATTACTCAAAATGGGATAAAAGTTACAGAAGTTACAGAGTATAAAGAAACTGAACGGGGAGGAATACTGACTTTTACTTCAGTAATGGATCAGATACCTGGCTTGATTACAGATATTCAGAAAATTATCAAATATATACCGATTCTAAATTTGCTCAACAGGTATATAGATATGTTGAGAAGACCAGCCTTTACTTCTCAAATAATATTACATGGTCCATATACAACTGAGCTATATATTCCATCAGAAAAATATTACACGTCTATTGTCTTCCATGTTCATCCAATAGAGCAAAATAAATGTAAGTTACTTATTGATTTTTATTCAAACTTGCCGATACCTAAAATATGTAAATTTATTCTTTTTCAAATCATAACTCCCATTGTAGTTTGGGAGGATAAAGTATATTTACTCAAGCTATCTCAAAAACACCCAGAATTTTTTAGAAAAATAAGACGTAAAGTTCACGATCGCCATTTCCTACGTTTGAGTCAAAGATTTATTGAACTTTACGGTTCTCAGGATCTATAGTTATCTATAATCAGTACTGAAGAACGATAATCTATTAACTCATTTGAGAATAAGGAGTGGGAAATAGATAAACTCCTAACTCCTAACTCCTAACTCCTAACTCTTCTTAAGCTCTCGCCAACAATGGTGCAGCAGCAAGCAAAGTTTTAGTATAAGCATGCTGGGGATTGCTGAAAATTTCTTTTGTAGCGCCAAGCTCGACAATTTTCCCACCGTTCATTACGGCGATTCTGTCACATAAAAACCGTGCTAACCATAAGTCGTGGGTGATAAATAAATAAGTCAACTCAAATTCTGCTTTTAATTCCAACATCAAATCCAATACTTGCGATTGCACGCTCGCATCCAACATACTCACAGGCTCGTCGCAAATTACTAGTTTAGGGCGAGTTATCAAAGCACGCGCGATCGCAACTCTTTGTTGTTGCCCTCCGGATAAGTCAGAAGGATAACGTTGATAGTACATTTCTGATGGTGCTAAACCAACTTTATCGAGCATCCACAATACTTGCTCCTTTGCGGCTCCTGCATCGGCTATATTATGGATGATTAAGGGATCGGCAATGTTTTGTCCTACCGTCATGGTAGGATTTAAGCAAGCATGGGGATCTTGAAAAATCATCTGCATTTGTCGCCTTTGGGAACGTACTTGTTGACGCGACAAACTGGTTAATTCTTTACCGTTAAATTCAACTTTACCGTCGGTGGGACGAATTAATTGCAATATTGTCCGCGATAAGGTGCTTTTTCCACAACCCGATTCCCCAACTAATCCTAAAATTTCTCCTGAATATAGTTCTAAGTCGATCCCGTCTACTGCTTTAATAGTTTGTCCTTGTCCTTTGAATATTCGTTCGATAAAGTTGGGTTCGATAGTATAATGTTGCTTTAATTTTTGAATGCTAAGCAACGGCGTTACATTAGATGGGTTTTTATTGAGACTGTTTGATAATTCCTCTTTTATATCTGCTTCTTCATCCGTCGAAAATGTTTGTATGTGCAATGCTGCTTGCAGGAGCGATCGAGTATATTCGTGTTGCGGATTTTGAAATACTTCCGAGGATAAACCCGTTTCTACCATCTTTCCTTGGTACATTACCCCAATGCGATCGCAATATTCAGCAACCATTGCTAAATCATGGGATATCAACAACAATCCCATGTTTTCTTCGGCGCATAATCGCGTTAATTCCTGTAAAATTTGAGCAGAAACGGTGACATCTAAACTGGTGGTGGGTTCATCAGCAACGATTAATTTAGGATTTAATAATAAAGCCAAAGCAATTGCCACCCGCTGACGCATTCCACCGCTAAATTCATGAGGATATTGACTCCATCTTTCGGCAGGAATATTTACTTTCGCTAAAGTGGCGATCGCCTTTTCTTTTGCCTGTAAATTAGATAATTGAGGTGAGTGTGCTTTGAGAGTTTCTATACAGTGGTTACCGATAGTCATTAAAGGATCTAAGCGCGTCATCGGATCTTGAAAGATTAATGCTACCGCTTCTCCCCTAAATTTACGCAATTCCTCCGAGGTCATATCAAATACAGAGCGCCCTTGAAACATTACCCGCCCTTCGATGCGTGTAGACTGCGGTAATAAACGCATCGCTGCACGTCCCAAAGTCGATTTACCACAACCAGACTCTCCTACCAATCCCATTCTCTCACCCGGTTGCAAGACAAAAGAAACATCATTTACAGCCCATTTCTCCTCCTCCGTGCTGCTCGTTGCATACCCTACCCGCAGATTTTCAATCGAGAATAAGACATCACTCATAATTCGTTATTAGTCCTATCAGTTATAAATGATTCGTTTTTCAAATCAAATTTTTTATACTTTACCAGATTCGTTTTATAAAGCTTTGTAGATTACTCGTGTAAAGTCTGTAAATCCCCAACTAGTATTATCAATTACACTTGTGTTTTAAAAGTAAAAATATCGTACCCGTTTAAATAGACTACTTAACAATATTCTCCAACAATTAAAAAATAAAAAAATGATTTTCAACGACTCTATTTTGGTCTAATCCAGTAGAAATAACCAGTGGACAAGATATTAATCGGAAATACAGCAAAAATCTTTCATGTAAATAAGACCTATTTGCCAAAATATCCGGGAAAAATGTTAATATCAACTTGAAAGCTTAACACCACTCTACGAGTACAAGTGCTGAAATTATATTTAGCCAATACCAAACTTTTACAATGGTTTTTCTTTTTAGAAAGGAAAATATATGTGTAATATAATACTCTTATTAGTTGATTTAATTGATTAATATTTACTTTTTAATTTTTCATTCGTCAAGGGTTCCCTTAAAGGTTTTTTCTTTAAAAAAAACTTTTAAGAATGCCCGTCATCTGCAACTTTACCCATCTTGAGAATGGCATCGCAGTATCCAATCAGGGTTGTTAATCGTTCGGTTAGGGCATTTGCTCTGCCAATAGCCGTGTCAGATTGCCGCGCTCCTTGAAAAAACATGGCATCTATTTGCAGTAGCCTTAACTGTTTGCTCACTTCAGTCTGGTAAGATTGTTCCCTAGGATACTGAGTAGCCAAAGGTACAATCTCGGTACAAAAATAAGTTTGCAAAGATTTCATAGACTGGCGGAGTTGATGGGCATTCGTTAGATTGGAGGAGATATCATCACGCAATTGCTGCAACTTCGTTTTAAATGCGCGATATTTCTGTTTGTTGAGAGACATAAAGTAATGTTTGTTGAGATAGTATTAATGTCAAGAATTTTATCTCATACAATAATCTAATCTTTAAAAATTTTTCGCCTTTACCACCTCAAGTAAATAATTGAGGTGCCCCTTGTTATTACCCTTTTTACCCGATTATGATGCGGAACACTTATTTGATCAGAAAAACATTGCTATTTGAACAAAATCCTTTCAAACTAGCAAACTTGTCCTTAGCAATGAAAGCAGCATCCCAAAGACAGCAATGCCGTTTGCGTCGTCCATCCCACTTAAATACTTTATCTCTTTATTCCAATATGAACAGTACAATTGTAGACTTCAAGGTTGATATCACTCTTCCGGTATGGTTGGAAGATTGTTTGCATTCAAAATCGGTTCGTAATATAGAAAATGACCTAAATGATGCCGATAAAGATTTAATTAGTCGCGCATTTAAATTTGCTTACAACCTACATCAAGGACAACTTCGTAAGTCTGGGGAACCATACATTTGTCATCCCGTTGCTGTTGCCGGAATACTCAGGGATTTAGGAGGTAGCCCTGTTATGATAGCAGCTGGATTTTTACATGATGTAGTTGAAGATACAGAAGTTACAGTTGAAGAAATAGAAGAAAGATTTGGAGAAGAGGTAAGACGTTTAGTTGAAGGAGTTACGAAGCTTTCCAAAATTAATTTTAAGAGTAAAACAGAAAGTCAAGCAGAAAACTTTCGACGAATGTTTTTGGCAATGGCCCAAGATATTCGCGTTATAGTTGTAAAGTTGGCAGATCGCTTGCATAATATGCGAACCCTACAAGTCATGCCGGAGCACAAGCGTCGCGCCAAAGCTTTAGAAACTCGGGAAATCTTTGCTCCCTTAGCTAATCGTTTGGGTATTTGGCACGTAAAATGGGATTTGGAAGATTTAGCGTTTAAGTATCTCGAGACAGATGCTTATCGTCAAATACAACAGTTAGTTGCTGATAAACGAGGAGCAAGAGAAGAGAGATTAACCAAAGTTGCCGAAACTTTACGCTCCCGTTTAAAACAAGCAGGAATTGAGTGCGTAGATTTATCAGGTCGTCCCAAGCATCTTTATAGCATTTATCAGAAGATGCAGCGTCAAAATAAAGAATTTCACGAAATTTTCGATTTAGCAGCCCTGCGAATAATTGTCAAAAGTAACGAAGAATGCTATCGTGCTTTGGCATTAGTTCACGATTCTTTTCGTCCGATTCCCGGTAGATTTAAAGATTATATTGGACTACCTAAACCTAACCGTTATCAATCATTACATACCGGAGTAATAGGTCCGTGGGGCCGTCCCTTGGAGGTGCAAATTCGTACCCTAGAAATGCATCATGTCGCCGAGTACGGCATAGCAGCCCACTGGATATATAAAGAAACAGGTGGTTCCGATCGTATTCAAATGACTGCAGCAGATGAAAAATTTACCTGGTTGCGGCAGTTACTTGAATGGCAAAACGACCTCAAAGATGCTCAAGAATATTTAGAAAGCATCAAAGACAACTTATTTGAGGATGACGTTTATGTATTTACACCTAAAGGAGATTTGGTTGCATTAAGTCCTGGTTCTACCGCAGTGGATTTTGCCTATCGCATTCATACTGAAGTTGGTAACCATTGTGCGGGAGCAAAAATTAACGGACGGATGATACCGCTTTCCACAAGATTAGACAATGGAGACATTGTTGAAATTATCACTCAGAAAAATAGTCATCCAAGTTTAGACTGGTTGAACTTTGCGGCAACCTCAGCGGCGAAAAATCGCATCAAACAGTGGTACAAACGTTCGCGTAGGGAAGAAAATATTGCCCGTGGTAGAGAATTATTAGAAAAAGAATTGGGTAAATCTGGTTTTGAAAGCCTACTCAAATCTGAGCCGATGCAAACAGTTGCAGATAAATGTAATTACCAAAACGTTGACGACTTGCTTGCAGCTTTAGGTTACGGTGAAGTCACCTTGAACTTAGTTTTGAATCGATGGCGAGAAATAGTCAAACTTCAAGAGCCAGCAGCTACAGATTTCAATGAAATTCTTTCCAATTTATCAACATCTACATCAAAAGTATTACGGGAAGGAAATACTAGCAACACTCACAGCAGCGATTCACCAATCATTGGTGTAGAAGGTTTAATGTATTATGTCGCTGGTTGTTGTAATCCGATTCCAGGAGAGCCAATAATCGGTGTAGTTACTCGGGGTAGGGGAATAAGCATTCATCGCCAAGGATGTCACAACCTCAAACATACAGGTTGTGAACGTTTAGTACCCGTCAGCTGGAATCATAGCCAGGAAACCTTGCGTCATCATCAAACTTATAGCGTCAACGTACAGATTGAAGCTTTAGATCGCGTTGGAGTTTTCAAAGATATTTTATCTCGCTTAAGCGACCAAAGGATCAACGTGTCTCATGCCAATGTCAAAACCGCGATCAATCAACCAGCGTTAATAGATTTAGGAATAGAAGTATCTGATAAAAAACAACTAGAACAAGTTTTCAACCAAATCAAAAAAATGAGCGATATTCTCAATATACGTCGTCAAGGACAAGTTGAGGATTAAAATTAGTATGTTTCGAGCAAAATAAAACGATTTTAGATTTTAGGTTTTAAATTTTAGATTAAAAACAAATGACTCCGAGCAAGACGGTTTGGGTATGAGCAGCCGTCTTGTCAATTTTTAATCTCTTAACCCGATTGTTTTAAATCCAAAATCTAAAATTGGTTGACGATTTGCAAGCAGTGTATAAAATAGAGCATACATATACCCTGCGGTCTAATTTTATGAGTTACTATAACTTTTTCTTAAAAAGTTTTGCAAGTATTATTTTAGCTACACTTTGTTGTTCATGTAACGCCAGAGTTGAGAGACAAACAGAACAATCACAAGCAAATGCACAGCAGAATCTACAACCGAGTCTTGTTTACGGTAACTTGATTATCAAAAAGGAAACAGATTATTTAATGATCCCAGTTAGTATATTTCCTGATGCTAATCAAGGAGAAAAAAGCTGGTTAAGTAAAAGTTCACGTAGCTATGAAGATCGGAAAAATATATATAATATAATCTTTTATTCTAAGAAAGATGCTTCTACAAATACTTTATTAGATAAAAAAGCAATTATTAAATCATTTGACTTAATCGAAAAAAAAGCAATAGGAAAACCAGTCAAAAAATTTTGGTTGTATCGAATTATTGAAAAAGATACCAATATAGATGGTAAGTTAGATTATCAAGATGCAACAATTGGGTATCTTTCCGATTTGTCAGGGAGAAACTTACAGCAAATTACTCCAGATAACACTCAATTGAATAGTTGGAATGTTGTCCAAAGTACTGGAGCAATATTTCTCGAAATCACTAAAGATACAGATGGGGACAAAAAATTTGATACAAAAAGTTATATCCGAGTAAATTTAGATAATCCCGGTATCGGTAAAGATATTATTAGCAATCAATTAGAAGAGAAAATTAAGTCATATATTCTTAAATAAAATTTATTATAAATCGATAATCGGTATTTTAATCACCTCTTAGCTCTTACCTCTTGTATCAAATCCGACTGATTACTTACTATATAACCCAGAACTATAATAATTCCTTATTACTCATTACTCATTACTTCTTACTTCTTACTTCTTACTTCTTACTTCTTACTTCTTACTT
>ERZ1740059.2026-NODE-2026-length-10118-cov-11.478486_pt1 | contig 10118 bp, 5 predicted proteins | sample MGYA00581744_ERZ1740059 | MGnify/ENA primary metagenome ERZ1740059 (study PRJEB43018, sample SAMN04849738) | marine metagenome | isolation source: floating plastic debris | place: Pacific Ocean | collected 2008-08-28 | study: EMG produced TPA metagenomics... | reverse complement strand
GCAGGCTTGCATGGTAGAAAAAGTGGTAAAGGATTTTACGTATATCAATAAATAGACACAATAGGAATAATTAATACTAATGAATGAAATTCAAGCTAAAATCAAAACTTTCCTTGGCAAATTTTTCGGCAATCATGATTTACAAACAGATGAAGACATTTTTGCTAATGGACTTGTCAATTCAATGTTTGCCATGCAACTTGTTTTATTTGTTGAACAAGAGTTTGAAATTACCATTGGTAACGAGGACTTAGAGTTTGAAAATTTCCGTACAATAAACTCTATTACAAATTTAATCGAACGTAAAACTGCTTTATTAATGCAGTAATAAAAGAAATATAAATTGCCATTTTATATGGCATCAATGGTATTATGAAATTAGAACTATCCGCTGAACAAAAAAACTATCAAGCTGAATTTAAAGCTTTTGTAAATCAGGAAATATCTCCTAATGCAGGAGAATGGGATCAAAAAGAATTTACTCCACCAGAACTAATTAGAAAAATAGGTGAACGTGGTTTTCTCGGTGCCATATTACCTCAAGAATATGGTGGTAAAGCAATGGACATGATTACCTATGGTATTCTTAACGAGGAAATTGGACGAGGATGTTCTTCTGTACGAAGTTTGTTGACAGTTCACAACATGGTTTCTCAAGCTTTGTGCAAATGGGGAAATAAATCTCAAAAAGAGTATTGGCTTCCTAAACTTGCATCTGGTGAAATCATTGCTGCTTTTGCATTAAGTGAACCATTAGTAGGTAGCGATGCCAAAAGTGTAGAAACAACAGCAACACTTGATGGTGATGCTTATGTCCTAAATGGACAAAAGAAATGGATTACCTACGGACAAATAGCAGATGTATTTTTAGTATTCGCTAAATGTGAAGGGAAACCAACTGCTTTTTTAGTTGAAAAAAATAGCCCAGCACTCTGTGTAAAACCAATGTCTGGTATTTTGGGTATTAGGGCTTCAATGACAGCAGAATTGCATTTTGATAACTGTCACATTCCTGTAGAAAATAAGATTGGTAAATTAGGCTTTGGATTTTCCTACATTGCATCTTATGCACTTGACTATGGTAGATATAGCGTTGCATGGGGTAGTGTAGGTATTGCTCAAGCTTGTTTATCAGCTTGTATCAAGTATACAAACGAGCGTAAACAGTTTGGTGTTTACCTTAAAGAACATCAATTAATTCGTCAAAAGATTACTCAGATGATAGCTAACGTCAAAGCAGCAAGATTGTTATGTTATCAAGCTGGTTATCTCAAAGAGATTAACAATCCAAACTCGATTACAGAGACTTCTATTGCGAAGTACTTTGCATCCACAGTAGCTACCAAAATCGCAAATGATGCGGTGCAAATTCATGGTGGTAATGGTTGTAGTAGTGAGTACCCAGTAGAAAGGTATTTACGGGACTCTAAAGTAATGGAAATTATTGAAGGCAGTACTCAAATTCAAGAAATTACTATTGCAGAGTCGGGTTATCAAGATTATCTTTTTTCAACTGTTTCTACGATTGAGGAAAAGAAATTAGCAGGGAGAATTTAAAGTATGATTACCACTAAAGAACAAGACGTAAATAGCAAAAAAAAAGATAAAAAAGTTATTAAATGTGTCGTTTGGGATTTAGATAATACCCTATGGCAGGGTGTTTTATTGGAAGATGAGAAAGTTTCTCTGCACAAAAATATTGTAAATATTATTCATACCTTAGATAGTCGTGGTATATTACAGTCTATAGCTAGTAAAAATGAACATACTACAGCAACAGCTAAATTAGAAGAATTTGGTTTAAAAGAATATTTTTTATATCCACAAATAAACTGGAACTCTAAAGCTAATTCTCTGAAAGAAATTTCTAACTCACTAAATATTGGTCTAGATGCGATAGCTTTTGTTGATGACCAATTATTTGAACTAGAAGAAGTAAAATTTTCCTTACCAGAAATTCTCTGTTTAAATGCAGATGAGGTAGGTCATATTTTGGATATGCCTGTGATGAATCCCCGTTTTATTACGGAAGATTCACGAATTAGAAGATTGATGTATATTAGCGATATAGAACGTAAAAGCGCAGAGAAAGAATTTGTTGGTACAGCAGACGAATTCTTAGCTACTCTAAATATGAATTTTACAATATCCGGAGCAAAAGAAGAGGATTTGCAGCGTGCAGAAGAGTTAACAGTCAGAACTAATCAGTTGAATACAACTGGCTATACATACTCCTATGACGAACTTAATGATTTTCGGCAATCGGAAAACCATAAACTGCTGGTTGCAAGTCTAGAAGATAAGTATGGCAGCTATGGAAAAATTGGTTTAGCTCTAATTGAATGCCAGCCTAAATCATGGATAATTAAGCTTTTACTGATGTCTTGTCGTGTCATGTCGAGGGGAGTTGGCACAATTATGATGAATCATATTATGAGTTTAGCTCAAAGCAATAATGTCCGTCTTTTGGCAGAGTTTGTACCAAATAATCGTAATAGAATGATGTATATATCTTATAAATTTGCCGGTTTTAAGGAAATTGATAATAATGATGATTCAGTTATTTTTGAAAATGATTTAACTCGAATCCAAGATCCACCCTCATATGTAAATTTTCAAGTGATTGATTAAGTTTTTTGTTCTGTTTCATTTTGGTATTTCATTATGAAGCATAATCGTCTTTATTAAGCTGAAATTCAAAATAGCCTTACGTAAGCTACCTTCACAAATAATAGTAAAATCCAAGAAAGAGGAGAGATAATATTTATTACAAGTATAGAGATAATTAATATCAGTTAATATTTTGAAATAAATCAAGTGAAAAAGGTTAAATAATATGAATACAGAAAATGATAGTGAAAAAGCTTATGAGCAAATTGAAGGAATTGCTATTATTGGTATGGCTGGACGCTTTCCAGGAGCTATCAGCATAGAGTCTTTTTGGCAAAATTTACAAAATGGCGAGGAGTCATTATCCTTACTTACAGATGAAGAATTAATTGATGCTGGTGTATCTCCGGAATTAATAAATGATAGCAATTATGTGAAAATTGGTGGTGTTTTAGAAAATATTGATTTATTTGATGCTGCATTCTTTGACCTAAATCCCAAAGAAGTTGAAGTAACAGATCCTCAACATCGCTTGTTTTTGGAATGTGCTTGGGAAGCTTTGGAAAATGCTGGTTATGATTCAACTAAGTGTGAAAGCAGAATTGGTGTTTATGCTGGTGCTAGCCTAAATAATTATTTATCTTTTGATTTGAATAACGACCAATTAGGGTCAGGAAAATCATATCAAAAAATGATTGGAAACGATAAAGGTTTTCTTTCTACCCGAGTTTCTTATAAATTAAATCTTACTGGACCAAGTATTACGGTTCAAACAGCTTGTTCTACATCATTAGTTGCTACTACCCTTGCCTATCAAAGCTTGCAGAATTATCAATGTGATATGGCATTAGCGGGAGGGGTTTCTATCCGATTACCACAAAAAACTGGTTATTTTTATGAACCAGGAGGGCCGCTATCACCAGATGGTCATTGTCATGCTTTTGATGCCAAAGCAGAGGGAACAACTGTTGGTAACGGTGTGGGAGTTGTTGTTCTCAAGCGAGTCCAAGATGCCATCGCAGATGGTGACTGTATTTATGCTGTAATTAAAGGTGCTGCAATTAACAACGATGGTTCTACGAAAGTTGGCTATACAGCACCTAGCGTTGATGGTCAAGCAGAGGCGATCGCCGAAGCGATGATGCTAGCAGATGTAGAACCGGAAACAATCAGCTATATTGAAGCCCACGGTAGCGGCACAGCTATGGGGGACCCGATTGAAATTGCCGCGTTAAGCAATGTTTTTCGTTCTAGTACTGAGAAAAAGGATTTTTGTGCCATTGGTTCAGTCAAAACTAACATTGGTCATTTAGATGCAGCCGCTGGAGTTGCGGGATTAATCAAGACTGCTCTAGCTCTAAAACATGAGTTAATTCCACCAAGTTTAAACTTTGAGCAGCCCAATCCTCAGATTGATTTTGCTAATAGTCCTTTTTATGTCAATACAAAGCTCAAGGAATGGAAAACAGGCTCAACCCCCCGTCGTGCTGGCGTTAGCTCTTTAGGAATGGGGGGAACAAATGCCCATGTAGTTCTGGAAGAAGCCCCAACACCTCTAGTTTCTAGCCCTTCCCGTCCTTGGCAATTGCTGCTACTCTCTGCTAAAACCGAGTCTGCCCTAGAAGCAGCAACGCAAAATCTAAGTCAACATTTAATGCTACATCCCGAGTCAAATCTTGCAGATGTAGCTTACACCTTGCAAATAGGGCGCAGAGACTTTAGTCATCGACGAATATTAGTTTGCTCCGATACCCAAGATGCAATTCAGGCGTTGAATCAGCAGACCTCACAACGAGTTTTAACCCAATTTCAAGATAATGGTACTTCCTCGGTTGCTTTCATTTTCCCTGGGGATGATACGCTGTACGCAGACATGGGTAGGGAGCTTTACGAAACTGAGTCAGTATTTAGCACGGAGGTAGAACGGTGCTGTTTAATATTAAGACCATATCTAGAATTAGATTTGCGTTCCGTAATTTATCCGAAGGAATCTGAGCGGGAAGCTGCAGTCGAAAAACTGCAACAAACAAAATTTGCTCAAATTGCTCTATTCGTTATTGAGTATGCTTTGGCTCAATTGTGGATGTCCTGGGGTATTTCTCCTCAAGCAATGATTGGACAAGGTATCGGTGAATACGTCGCTGCCACTATGGCTGGAGTTTTTTCTCTTGAAGATGCTCTTACATTGTTAGCGAAAGAGTTTTCTGCTGAGTCATTACAAAAAATCGAACTTAATCCTCCGATAATTCCGTTTATATCTAATGTTAGTGGAACTTGGATTACTGAAGCTGAAGCTCTATCCCCTAACTATTGGACACAACAACAGGAAGCAGTAGGTTTTAATGAAGGAATTAAGGAGTTAGTTAAAAACAGTCAGCAAATTCTATTAGAAGTTGGTTGCGGAGATACTTCGAGTACTTATGCTCAACAGTATCCGAAAGAAGAATTAACTGTACTGACCTCAATACCTCATTCTCACAATCGCGATTCAGATGTAGCATTTTTACTCAACACCTTGGCGAGACTATGGATGTTGGGAATCAAGATTGATTGGTCAGGTTTTTATACAAACGAACATCGTCATCGTCTCCCCTTACCTACTTATCCTTTTGAGCGTCAGCGTTATTGGCTTGAGCCAACAGCCTCCCAGGAATTGTTAGAGCAAAATCGCCTTGCTCCCGTTGAAAATCGGCGTTACTCCATTGATTTAGATTCCTCATCTAACTTAGAAACAGCATCACAACAATCATTAAATAAAAAGCCAAATATAGCAGACTGGTTCTATATTCCAGTATGGAAACAATCCATGCCACTGGATTTTTTCCAAGTAGAAGAACCGAGAAAAGAAAAGTTGCGTTGTTTAGTGTTTGTAGATAGCTATGAAGTAGGAGCCGAATTTGCTAAACGACTTGAATCTCATGGTCAAGATGTCATCACTGTGGGTATAGGAGAACAGTTTAATAAGTTCGATAACCTGACTTATCAAATCAATCCCCAACAAGCGAATGACTACCATCTATTGCTGCAAGAACTTCAAAAGCAGAATTTTAAGCCGAATGCAATAGGTCATTTTTGGAGTATTACACCAGATGAATCATTGCTCAATTCGGAGCCAGATTTGTTTGAAGATTTCCAGCATCTCGGCTTCTATAGCTTGCTGTTCTTAGCGCAAGCAATAGGAAAACAAGATATTTGGGATGACCTCAAACTGATGGTCGTAACCAGTAACCTACATGATATCGTAGGCTCAGAGAATTTATGCCCACAGAAGGCTACAGTATTAGGACCATGTAAAGTAATTCCCAAAGAATATCGAAATATCAGTTGCAGCATTGTTGATTTAGCAATACATTCTCCTCAAACCTCTGTGTCAAACAAAATCATAGATAATCTGGTAGCAGAATTGACACTACAACAGACATCGGAGATGGTTGCCTACCGTGGATATCACCGTTGGGTGCAAACCTTTGACGCAATCCCCTTGAATGACCGCATTACGGCAAAAACTAAGTTAAGGGAAGGTGGAGTTTACTTAATTACTGGTGGACTCGGTGGCATTGGTTTAGTATTAGCAGAGCATTTAGCAAAAACAGTGCAGGCTAAATTAATACTAATCGGACGAGGGGGACTACCTGAACGCTCCGAGTGGGAACAATGGCTATCAACCCATGATAACCAAGATCCAGTTAGTCGTAAGATAAATAAAGTGCGATCGCTCTTAGAATTGGGAGCAGAGGTTGAGGTGAAAAGTGCCGATGTGACTGATTCCGAACAAATGCAGGCTGTCATTACTCAAGCATTAGAGAAATTTGGTCAAATCAATGGTGTGATCCATGCAGCGGGTATTGCTGGTGGTGGTGTTTCTCAACTTAAGACGCGGGATATGGCAAGCAATGTCTTAGCAGCAAAAGTTAAAGGTACATTAATTTTAGAGGATGTTTTCAAGAATATAGATTTGGATTTCTTGGTGCTTTGTTCATCCAAAACTTCTATATTGGGTGAATTTGGACAAATAGATTATTGTGCAGCTAATGCTTTTTTAGATGCTTATGCTCTAAATCATACTTCCACATCGGAGCGGTTAACAATATCAATCAGCTGGGATACTTGGCAAGAAGTTGGGTTTGCAGTGGAAACTGTATTACCAGATAAAATTCAACAACAGCGCGAAGAAATAATTAGAAAAGGTATATTACCTCAAGAAGGTGTTAATGCTTTTAATCGCATTCTGGGAAGTAAGCTACCTCATATTGTTGTCTCAACCCAAGATTTACCAGCTTTAATTAAACAGAATACCTCTTCTGAGTATTTAGAACAGCAGTTAGCCCTTATAGGAGGAAAATCATCTTCAGTTAATCTCTCCAAAGCAAAACATCCTCGTCCTAATTTAGGTAATGATTACATTGCTCCCGAAACTGAAATCGAGCAAATGCTAGCTGATATTTGGCAAGAAACTCTGGGAATTGACAAAATAGGTATTTATGATAACTTTTTTGAGTTGGGAGGAAACTCCATCAATACAATTCAAATTGCCGCCAAAGCTAACCAAGCAAATTTGAATTTAACATCTCAACAGTTTTTTCATTATCAGACAATTGCTGAATTAGCAGCAGATTTATCTATTACTCAAACGACTCAAGCCGAACAAGGTTTAGAAACGAAAGAGTTACATCTGACACCTATCCAGCATTGGTTCCTAGGCCATCAACCCGATCCACATCATTGTAACCGGTCTTTGTTACTGGAAATACAGCAAGTGTGCGATGCCAATTTATTAGAGCAAGCATTACAGCATTTAATCGAACATCATGATGTGTTTCGCCTGCGTTTTATCCAAAAAGAATCTGGCTGGCAACAAATTTATACCAATTCCCATGATACTATTGAATTGAAACGTGTAGATTTATCTCCACTGCCAGAAATTGAGCGAAAACTTACGATAGAATCTGTAGCAGCAGAACTAGAAGCAAGTTTGAACATATTTGAAGGACCACTTCTACGCTTCGCTTTCTTCAACTTAGGGTCAGAACAAACAAGCTACCTGCTAATAATCATTCACGACTTGGTAGTGGATGGTATATCTTGGCGAATTTTGCTAGAAGACTTGCAAACAGCTTATCAGCAAATCTGTCAGGACAAAGCAGTCCATTTGCAAGATACTACTACCTCATATATTGAGTGGACACAATTTTTACAGGAGTATGCTCAATCTTCAGACATGATGCGGGAGCAGGACTATTGGCTCCAAGAAATGCAAAAATCCTTCAGCCTACCCGTTGACTATTCAACAGGTGATAATACAGCAGCTAATTCCGACATTGTATCAGTTCATCTAAATAAAAAGGAAACAAAAGCTTTAGTAGAGGAAATTCACGGAACTTATAATACTAAAATTGAAGATGTGTTACTCACAGCTTTGGTACAAGCTTTTGGAAAATGGACGGGAGAACATAAACTGCGGCTGGATATCAAAGGTAATGTTAGAGAAAAAACCTTTAAAGATGTAAATTTATCCCGTACAGTTGGTTCGTTTACAGCTTATTTCCCAGTTATATTGGATATCACAAAATCTTCTGAACCAGGAGATGCATTAATAGCAGTAAAAGAGTATTTGCGTAGTATTCCCAACAGCGGTATGGGCTATGGCATAATTCATTACTTGAGCAGCGAGCAAGAGATTAAATCAAAACTGCAAACTCTTCCTCAAAGTGAAGTGAATTTCAACTATTTAGGTCAATATGACCAAATGATTTCAGAATCGTCTTTACTTTGTCTACCTGAAGATTCTCAAGGAATCAGCTATAGTACAGGTGCGAATAGAATTTATTTACTAGATATTAATGGAATTGTAGTTCAAGAACAACTGCAACTGCACTGGAAATACAATCAGGCAATTCACCGCCGAGAAACAATTGAAAATTTGGCTGATAGTTTTATAGAAGAACTACGTTCTTTGATTATTCACACTCAATCGGTTGAAGCAGAAAGATATACACCTTCTGACTTTTCAAGAGCTAAATTGAATCAACAACAATTAGATAATTTACTTATGAAGATTAATCAGAAGAATTAGAACAAAGCAAATGAAAACAAAAAACATTGAAGACATATACCAACTTACCCCTGTACAAAAAGGAATGCTATTCCATTGTTTGTATGATAGTGAATTGTCCTTATATTTTTTCCAACATATCTTTACTTTACATGGGAACCTTAAGGTAGATATATTTGAAAAGGCTTGGCAACTTGTCATCGATAGGCATCCCATTTTACGTACCGGTTTTTATTGGGAGGAAATTGAAAATCCCCTACAAATTGTCTACAGTCAAGTAAAAATACCTCTAAGTTACTATGATTGGTCTGATATGGATTCAGTTGAACAAAAAAAACAACTTGAATCTTTTATTCTCAGCGATCGCCAAAAAAGTTTTGATTTTTCCCAGCCATGTTTGATGCGTCATACTTTAATTCGCATTACTGATGACTGCTATCGATATATTTGGAGTATGAATCACATGATCGTAGATGGTTGGGGTGGTTCACTAGTATTCCAAGAGTTTTTAGAAACTTATGGAAAGCTTTGTAGGGATGAAGATACGTCTTTAGTACCAACTCGTCCTTTTAGAGACTACATTGACTGGTTGGAGGAACAAGACATCTCAAAAGCTGAAATTTTTTGGCGACAAGCATTAAAAGGTATTAAAACATCAACTCCACTTACTTACATCGAAAAAGCTGAAAGAATTAACAGAGCATCTACCCAAGAAGTCAGGTATAGTGAGGAAATAATTCAATTATCATCAACAGATACACAGTTCCTACATTCTTTTGCAACACAACATCGTCTCACCCTTGCTACGATAATTAACGGTATTTGGGCTATTCTCCTCAGTCGCTATTCTTGTTGTAGTAACGTATTGTATGGCTGTACTGTTACTGGACGACCAGCAGATTTGCATGGAGTAGAGTCAATGATTGGTATGTTTGTTAATACTTTGCCAATTCATGTCAATATAAATGCTGAAGAAGTTTTCTTGTCATGGCTCCAGCGTTTTCAGCTTCAACTAGTTGAGGTACGCGACTATGAATATACTCCATTAATAGAAGCTCATAACTGGAGTGAAGTACCACGAAACTCAACTTTATTTGAAAGTATTGTGGTGCTTGAAAATTTTCCAGTGAGCGAATTTATTCGAGATTGGAAAGGAAATATAAAATTTCAACATAATGAAATATATTATAGAAATAATTACCCCCTGAACTTAGTTGTATATCCGAATAAAGAGTTATTAATAGCTGTTTCCTACGATTCTAGAAGATTTGAAACTGATACTATTACTGGAATACTCCAAGATATTGAACTGCTTTGGCAACAGATGATAGCTAATTCTAATGCGAAAATTAAGGATTTATCATTTTCAACATCAAGACAACAATTAATTACTTCAACATTAGAAAAAGAAGCATCAGAAGTAGAACTTTTACAAATTTAATAAACTTGTACTAAC
>ERZ1740059.2025-NODE-2025-length-10120-cov-3.911277_pt1 | contig 10120 bp, 8 predicted proteins | sample MGYA00581744_ERZ1740059 | MGnify/ENA primary metagenome ERZ1740059 (study PRJEB43018, sample SAMN04849738) | marine metagenome | isolation source: floating plastic debris | place: Pacific Ocean | collected 2008-08-28 | study: EMG produced TPA metagenomics... | reverse complement strand
GTAGATAATAACGATAAGTACCGCATTATGTATCAAACTCTTTTTGGAGTCGCGCCTGAAGATGTTTCATCTGACAACAATGGTGCTAACAAAAGAGATACCTTAACTGGTTCAACGGGCGAAGATATCTTTGTCTTGGGGGATGAAGAAAATGGTGCATTGTACAGTTCATCTGGTTTTCATGACTATGCAGAGATCGACCATCTTGTTTCTGGAGAAGATTCCATCCAACTTGCTGGTAGCTTGGAAGATTATTCTATCTTGGTTAATGATGAAGGTAATAATGTTGCGATCGCTTTCGACAATTATGGTGACGGTGTTTTTGACCTAGCTTTTGATGAATTTATTGCATTAATTGGTAGTGGATTTGAGATTGCCGATCTAGTTTTTGTTTGGAACGAACAGAGTTCGTTGCTAAAAGCTAAAGGCTAATGACTAATTGCTAATGGCTAATGTCTACCCTAACAAACTAATCTTATTAACCCGAACTGACGTTAGAGTAACACTTGATACTTTGTTCGGTACGAGCATTCTTAATTGTTTTTTTGTGCAAAATTAACATATAAAGTTTTTTGCGTAATCTAGTTATACCGCAGACTTATTCCAAAGCAGGTCTTTTCTGGTGCTTGGGAAAATTTATCATCAGCATTATATCCTTGAGGTGCAATTATGTTAGCGAAAGATATACCTGCAAAAAAACAGAGTATAAAACAAAAAGATAGCCAGGCTATTATTTACGAAACCGCATTATTTATTTTGCTAGAAGCCAGACATAAACTGCAAAAAATGGTGAAAAATGGTGAAATAACGCTGACTATGGCAGAATTAAACAAAAGCTTGTCTGTCAATATGCAAAAGCTATCATCTAATTTAGAAAAACAGATCGCAGCAGCAGATTTGTGGCAGGTAGAGGATCGCTGTCCTCGATGCAAATTAAAACTTATTCCGTTGGTGGAAACTTGCATTTGTGGATGTGAAACGCCAAAAAGAAGTGATTTTCTTGACTCTAGCAACTTGCAATTCTTAATTCCTGAGAATTGTACGGATTAAAAATCGAGATTGTCTGTAAGCATCAATAGCAGACAGAGAAAATTATCTACTAAAATTTCGTTTAATTTAGATAACTTTTTGGGGTTTTCAATAGCTCAAACGGTTTTTGTCTTATATTTGGTATTCATCTAAAAGCTAAACGTAAGAGATACAAATAAAGATCTTGGAAAGTATTTTTGAGTCCAAAATTTTTATTGGTGTCTTTTTTTTGTAATTTTATATCTTTTTGAAAAATATCCTCTTAGCTATTTCAAAAAAATATTTCTGTCTAAAATAATACCAAATATTGTTTTTTATATATGTTGTCGATATTAAGTTAAACAACAATATTTTAGACATTTAATTTAATACTTTTTGTTTGAATATTTAAGCTAAAATTAAACATAACAAAGCTGTCAGACTTTACTGTATAAGCATTTTGTCAACTTAATAAATTAGTATATGCAATCTGGTATCATTATTTGTAATCGATCTTATTTGTTTTTTTATAAAGATTACTAAAATAGTGGTTTATCTTTTTATCTTGCTATTTACTAAAATTGCATTTTAACAAAAAGGCTAATAGAAGCAAGCAGATTTCGAGAAAACTCTAGTTTAATTTCTGGGCAAAAAACCCAGTTTCATCAAACTATAACAATCAATGTTAAGTTACTACTTTAAAATGCTATCTTGACTTGTATAAATAAAACACTCACTCCATAGTGAAACTACTGACGCAACAAAGGAAGTTATTAATATGGGATACGAGCCAAGAACTCAAGCTATATATCAAATTACTGAAAGAGAAGCGATCGCAGTAAAGCCCCCCGAAACTTTAGAAGACATGTGGGCAACTGATGTTTTCAGTCTGAGTAAAATGCAGGCTTGTCTGCCCAAAGCAGTTTATAAATCTCTCAAAAAGACTATTAAGTCTGATGCCAAACTAGATCCTTCAGTAGCTGATATCGTAGCAGCAGCCATGAAAGACTGGGCAATGTCTAAAGGTGCATTGTACTATGCTCACGTTTTTTATCCTTTGACCAACGCTACCGCAGAGAAGCACGATGGTTTCATTTCCGTACAGAGTGATGGTACAGTAATTTCTGAGTTTTCTGGGAAGACTCTGATCAAAGGCGAACCCGATGGTTCTTCGTTTCCTAACGGTGGTATTCGCTCTACTTTTGAAGCTCGTGGCTACACTGCTTGGGACGTCACTTCTCCAGCAGACGTTATGGAGACTGATAATGGAGCGACCTTAAGTATACCTACTGGCTTTGTATCTTGGACGGGGGAAGCTTTAGATAAGAAAATTCCTCAATTGCGCTCCATTGAAGCAATGGATACATCGGCTCGCAAAGTTCTCAAACTATTAGGCTACAGTGATGTCGCTCCCGTTAGTTCTAGCTGTGGAGCAGAACAAGAATACTTTTTAGTCGATGCTGCTTTTGCTGGCAGTCGCCCCGATTTACTTCTTACTGGCAGAACCTTATTCGGTAAAATTCCCCCCAAGGGTCAGCAATTTGACGACCATTACTTTGGCGCAATTCCCGAGCGAGTACAGGTCTTTATGCAGGAAGTAGAAAGAAAAATGTATCGTTTGGGCATTCCTGCTAAAACCAGACACAATGAAGTAGCTCCTGGTCAGTTTGAGCTAGCACCATATTTTGAATCTGCTGATGCTGCTGCCGATCATCAACAGTTGACCATGACCATTTTACGCAACACGGCAAAAAAACATGGCTTTGCCTGTTTGCTCCACGAAAAGCCCTTTGCTGGCATTAATGGTTCGGGTAAGCACGTCAACTGGTCAGTCAGCAACTCTACTCAAGGTTTCTTGCGCGATCCTGGTGATGACCGCCATGAAAACATTCAGTTTCTCGTATTTTGTGCGGCGGTGATGCGCGGAGTTCATAAATTTGGTCCCTTACTTCGCGCAGTAGTAGCTACAGCTAGCAACGACCACCGTTTGGGTGCAAATGAAGCTCCCCCCGCAATCATTTCAGTTTATCTTGGCACTCAACTAGAAGATGTGTTCGAGCAAATTCAAAAAGGCGATCTCACGGGTTGTAAACCCAATGGAGTAATGGACTTTGGTGTACCGACTCTACCTTCTTTTGTTAAAGATTCTGGAGATAGAAATCGTACTTCGCCTTTTGCCTTTACTGGTAATCGTTTAGAGTTTCTGTCAGGCGGCTCTAATCAAACAGAGGCAGGACCTTAAATAGCCATGAATACAATTTTGTCAGACTCTTTAGATTGGATTGCCAACAAACTGGAATCTCAAATTTCTGCGGGGACTGAACTCGAAGCTGCTATCTTTGGCGTTATCAAAGAGATCATGGACGATCACGGTGCGGTTGTCTTTGGCGGAGATGGTTACTCAGAAGAATGGCACAAGATGGCTGTGGAAGAAAGAGGTTTATTAAACCTACCTACTACCGCTGATGCCTTACCCTATTTGAAAGACAAGTCTATCGAAGAGTTATTTGAGAAAACTGGAGTTCTTTCTCCAACCGAGTTGGAAAGCCGTTTTGAAGTCTATGCCGAACAATACATTCTTTCGATTGAGGTAGAAGCTAACCTTGTGGTAGATATGGCAAAAACTTTAATTTATCCTGCGGCAGTGAAGTATGTAACAGAATTAGCTTCTGCTATTTCAGGATTTAAAGAATTGGGTATTGATTTTAATCTCAAAATTGCCAAAAAATCAGGAGAGCTTACCAACAAAATAGTCGATTTGACTGATGAATTGTCGATCGCCTTAGAAAAAGAGGAATTTGAATCGACAGAAGAACATATGCAGTATTTTGCCCAAACTATTCGCCCTCTAATGGACAAAATCCGTGTTTGTGCCGATACTTTAGAAGGAGAATTAGCCGACGAACTTTGGCCTTTACCGAAGTATCAGGAGATGTTGTTTATCAAGTAGCTATTAGCTATTGGCTGTTAGTCTTTTACTTAAGCTAAAAGCTTTTTTGGGTAAAAGGGAAAAGAGCTCATAAGTGTTGAGCTAAATATTCTTTTCGCCTTTTATCTAACCTTATCGATTGGTTAATACACGTTTAACCAGAAACATTACCCAATACTGTTCGGTTAGTCTTTTAAGTTATTTTATTCGCCCCCTTCGGATAGGCGTGGGAAATGCTCTTAGACTCAGAGCATTTCCGCCTACCCTAAATCCCCAAATCTGGGGGACTTAAAGTTATCCTTCTCCCCCAAACTTGGCGAGGGACCCTGCGGATTAAAAATCGGCAAAGGAACGCGCGAGTTGGGGCTAGGGGGCTTAACAGAACAGTGTTAAAACATTACGAACTCAACCCTTTAGGATACCGCCACGCCTGTCGCGCCGAGTCTGATCGCTTTTTTGAACGCAACTATATTCTCATATCTCGTCTCAGAATTAATGTTCTTTAGATCTCTTCAATCATATTATTTTCATCTTTTCTAAAACATAGTTAGATTATCAACTTCTACTATCTCCATTCCTCAACCACTCAGAGTAATATTCAAATCCTTTTCCCCCTCGTGGTTAATTTGTATTCCTCTCTCCGCTGCCATTGTTATGCTTTGGAATACGGCAGCCTCTGCTCAAGGTCTTGATGCGCCTGCTAGTTTTGAAGAAATTCGAGTTGTTTTAGACTCAATTTTTCTCTTGTTTTGTTCGGTTTTAGTAATCTTTATGAATGCTGGATTCGGTATGCTAGAGGCAGGATTCTGTCGTCAAAAGAATGCTGTGAATATTTTGGCAAAAAACCTGATTGTCTTTGGTATTGCAACTCTTGCTTACTGGGCAGTAGGTTACGGTCTAATGTACGGGGAGGGTAATGCTTTTTTCGGTACGAGTGGGTTCTTCTTTAATGGCGATCCTGCTCCCTATGGAGACGATGCTTACCCAGCAGCAGTACCCGCGGCTATTTCATTTTTATTTCAAGTAGCTTTTGCTGCTACGGCTGCCACTATCGTTTCTGGGGCAGTAGCAGAAAGAATTGAATTTAGTGCTTTTTTAATCTTCAGTACCTTGTTAGTCGCCGTTTCTTATTCAGTTACAGGACATTGGGTATGGGATGGCGGTTGGTTGAGCGAATTAGGCTTTTCTGACTTTGCAGGCTCGACTGTAGTTCACTCCGTTGGCGGCTGGGCTGCTTTGGTAGGAGCCGCATTTTTAGGACCAAGACTGGGTAGATATCAAAATGATAGGATTAATGCCATTCCTGGTCATAACATGGGTTTTGCCACCTTGGGCTGCTTGATTCTTTGGATTGGCTGGTTTGGTTTCAACCCTGGTTCAGAACTTGCTGCAACAGCCAATGTCCCCTACATCGCAGTAACGACTAACCTAGCAGCAGCAGCAGGTGCTACAACTGCTACCTTTACCACCTGGATTAAAGACGGCAAGCCAGACTTGTCAATGATTATCAATGGTATTCTGGCTGGACTTGTGGGTATTACCGCAGGTTGTGCGGATGTTAATTATGTGTCGGCGGTAATTATAGGTGCGATCGCAGGTATTATCGTAGTCTTTTCTGTTGCTTTTTTCGACAGTATCAAAATTGACGATCCTGTTGGTGCAACCTCTGTTCATCTAGTCTGCGGTATTTGGGGAACTTTAGCAGTAGGAATCTTTGGCAGCGGTAACATTGTTACTCAACTAATTGGCATTCTAGCCGTTGGTGCATTTACCGTTATTTTTAGCGCGATTGTCTGGGGAATAATCAAAGCTACTATGGGTATGAGAGTTCATGCAGAAGATGAGATCCGAGGCTTAGATATTAGCGAACATGGCATGGAAGCATATAGTGGTTTGGTCAAAGAGGCTGATGTTCTGCCTGCAAACGATCTTGACAAGACGATGAATACAGAAATGAGCAAAATTTAAAATGTTCTGCTCTGTTTATTCTTTGCCTAATGTAGGGCGTTTTGATAACAAACAATTAGTTATGGAGAAATCGGAATATGAGCGATAAACATGCCAACGGCGTTGCCCAAATAGAAAAAAACGGCAAGAAAAGCAAAGGCAAGTCTAAAAAGATTAACAAAAAGAAATATGAAAAAGAACTAGCCAAGCTACAGATAGAATTGGTCAACCTACAGAGATGGGTGCAACACGCAGGTTTAAAAGTTGTAGTTATCTTTGAAGGCAGAGATGCCGCAGGAAAAGGTGGATCGATCAAACGTATTAGCGAATGTCTCAATCCCCGTGTATGTAAAGTAGTTGCTTTGGGTACGCCAAGCGATCGCGAAAAAACCCAATGGTACTTTCAACGATATGTAACTCATCTTCCCGCAGCAGGAGAAATAGTCTTATTCGATCGCAGTTGGTACAATCGTGCGGGGGTGGAAAAAGTTATGGGCTTTTGCACCTATGATGAATACAATGAATTTATGCGTTCTTGTCCTGAATTTGAAATAATGATTCAGCGATCGGGCATCATTTTAATTAAATACTGGTTTTCTGTAAGCGACAAAGAACAGGAAAAACGCTTCCAAGACAGAATCAACGATCCTACAAAACGTTGGAAAATCAGCCCAATGGATTAAAAAGCCAGAGAAAAATGGGTAGACTATTCTAGAGCTAAAGATGATATGTTTGCCGCTACGGACATTCCCGAATCACCTTGGCATGTGGTAGAAGCAGACGATAAAAAACGGGCGCGACTAAACTGTATCAGCCATCTTTTAAAAACAGTACCCTATGAAGAATTACCACCGAATAAACTCGAGTTGCCTCCTCGTCAAAAAGAAATAGACTACGAACGCCCACCTCTAAGTACCCAAAACTTTGTCCCAGCTAAATATTGAATACGTCCTCTAATTTTCACTCAAAATCGCAATGCTTGTGTAGGCAGCGAAACAGCTAACTATTATTGTTCGATCGTTTTTGGACAAGAGATTGTAAGAACTTCTAAACTTGTGTCTTAATTGATTGTGTGTAGTTCCTGAAAATCTTCGAGAATGAAGATCATTACCATCATCAGTTGTCTGACGATGCCATTCTAGAAAATTAGCTGTTATTTCGTTGAGCAAATTCATTATTTAGCAAACCATACTTAGATAACTATTATCTATAAAGTATTCCCTCTATCCTTCAATTCATTAACAAGCCACCTTGGAAGTGTGTTATGTGATGCTAACAAATCGGTAAAAAGAGTCTTGTATTAGAGGCTCTTTTTTTTGTTTGTATTTATTTGCTTTATGTTTGAAAATACCAGTATTTTCAAATCAGATAAATTGATGTCCAATGCTATTTGCCCAGTGTGAAGTGAGCTAAATTTGAAAGCGGAGAGGGTGGGATTCGAACCCACGGTACATCTCTGTACACTCGATTTCAAGTCGAGCGCGTTCGACCACTCTGCCACCTCTCCTAATGTGGCTTAATAATAATAGCAAAAAACACGAGCAACTAGCCTAGTTTTCAGGAAAAAATTTAATTATTTAGCAGGTTTCATAACTACAACTCCATAAGCCTCTGGATTGAGATATTTCAGGGCTGCTGTCTGAAGATCCTGGGCGGACACAGATTGAATGTGTTGGGGATAATTTAAAGCGGGGGCAAGATCTTGTAATTGGGAGTAATAAAAACCATAAAGATTGGCGCGGTCGCTTGGGCGTTCATTAGCAAAGACAAATCGATTGGCTACTTGAGTGCGAATACGGTCAATATCTTTAGCAGCAATAGGTTCAGTCTGAATTGCTTTAATTTGGTTGACGATCGCTTGTTCCACTTCTGGTATATTTTCAGTAGGTAAAGCAGCAGAGATATAAAATACTCCCTGGTGAGTTTGGGTCATGTTGCTGACACCAATTTGATTGACCAAACCTTTCTCTTCTCGCAACTCTCTAAACAAACGAGATACTTTACCCTGTCCTAAAATTACTGCCAAAATATCTAGTGCGTAGGTTTCATCGAGGTTTTCCATACCTGGAACGCGCCACACCATGACTAACCTAGCTTGCTGTAGGCTTTCTTCGGTATATTCATGACGCACAATACTAGCAAAAGGCTTTTCAGGGCTTACAGAGGGAGTGCTGTTTTTCTGATATTGTTGACCAGAACTATAGTGATGCTCGAATGATTGACTGACGGTGCTAATCAACTCCTCCACGGGCAAATTTCCTACCACTGCGGCGGTCATTGACTGGGGTTGATACCACGCACCATGAAAATCTTGCATTTGTTGCGATCGCAAATTTTCAATCACCCCTGCTGGACCTAATACAGGACGACGATAGGGAAGAGTTTCGTAGCAGGTATCCATCGAACGATAAAAAGTACGACGACGGGGACTGTCTTCAGAACGGCGAATTTCTTCCAAAACTACCAATTTTTCTCGCTCAAAAGCCTCATTTTCTAAACTAGGATTGAGAACCACATCCAACTGTAAGGGTGCTAATTCAGAAAAGTCTTTAGGAGCAGTCGTAATATAGTAGTGGGTATAGTCCTGACTCGTAGCCGCGTTGGTTACTGCACCACGTTCTTCGATTAATTGCTCAAATTCGCCAATTTTTAAATTAGGGGTGCCTTTGAACACCATATGTTCTAAAAAGTGCGCCATGCCGTTGATTTCATCGCTTTCTTTAGCAGAACCCACATTAATCCACACATTAAGGTTCACCGCTTCAACAGGCATTTGTTCGGCAATAATTGTTAGACCATTATCAAGCTTACATATAGTCGGGGCATTAAGCTTAGGCTGTTTAGTAATAATTGAAGTCATTAAATATATGTATTGAAGTATCTAAAATATATGAAAAACTTATAGTTATTCTAATCCTTATCTAGTGATAAAGGTGATGAGAATCTTGGATCTACACAAAGAAAGATTTTTATCCCAAATATTCTCTTTTTTATCTGTTGAAGCAATTTCGCAATAATTGATCTTAAACGTTTATGATGAATCAGTGCAAAAATGGCAGACAGTCAACTAGTTAAACCACAAACTACAAAATTTTTTTTTAGTTGGGAACTATATTAAGTGAACATGCATAAGTGAGGGGATACAAAGTGTCATCAAATTGGATTGGATCTCTAGTTTCAATTTCTGTCGGTTTATTTGTATGGAATCCAGGATTATCGGCTAAAGCAGTATCGCCTCCTGCTATCGACCGTACAGTTGAATGCGAGCTATTAGTCATCGGCGGTGGTTTATCGGGAGTTGCCGCTAGTTATGAAGCTTTGCTTGCGGGTAGAACAGTCTGCATGACTGAAATTACCGACTGGGTTGGAGGACAGATTTCTGCCCAAGGTACATCGGCATTGGATGAAAGAAGTACTCAGCGTTCAAAGCTTTTCTTTCCTCGCGGTTACTTGGAATTTAGAGAACGAATTGAAGAATACTATGACCAGCTAAACCCAGGAGACTGTTGGGTAAGTGAGTCCTGTTTTTTGCCTAAAGACGCTCATGAGGTAATGTGGCAACAGCTTGAAGAAGCAGAGGAAAAAGGTAAAGGTAAGCTACACTGGTTTCCTGCTACGGTAGTAAAAGATTTGGCAATTGAAACCGTTGAAGGAAAAGGAACTGGAAAACAAATAACCAGTGCGATAGCTATTCAGCATACTCCCAAAAACAAATATTTACCCCTCAATGTTTTGCCCCTCTCTAGCACCATTGAAGATGCCTACTCCTATGAAGAATCTTCCAAATTTAGTAAATCAGTTATTCGTTTTGTTCCTGCTGGGAGTTCGGCAACAGCAGCTGATTGGTATGTAATCGAAGCTACCGAAACAGGAGAAATTGTTGGTTTAGCCGATATTCCCTATCGTTTGGGTATCGATCCTCTCTCTGCTACTGAACCTTCTTCTTCTAGTGTAGAAGGAGATCCTTACTGTACTCAGGGTTTTACCTATACCTTTGCGATGGAAGCAATGAAGGATGAGCAAGAACACAAGATGCCAACCTTCTACGACAAACACAAAAACTATTACAGTTACGAATTAGAAAGACTGGCAGATTTTGACTTAGTATTTACCTATCGTCGTATTTGGAGTCCGAAAGAAGGAGACACCAAAAAGTTCCGCGGTATCGAATTTACCATACCCACCCCTGGGGATATTTCTTTGCAGATTTGGTCTTGGGTTAACGATTATCTTCCT